>SDBT01013394.1_pt1 | contig 13136 bp, 10 predicted proteins | sample 2277101 | NCBI WGS metagenome assembly SDBT01 (sample SAMN10404973, study PRJNA504765) | marine sediment metagenome | isolation source: marine sediment core GS10_PC15, 103 cmbsf | place: Arctic Ocean: Southern Knipovich Ridge | collected 2010 | reverse complement strand
GAGGTTACTTTGGTAACATTCGTTTCCTGGATTTGCGTGTTCGAGTAGGTGATTTCTGCGGCTGAAGTCAATAACAGCGCCGTCAGTTTGCGGTTAATGGTTTTTGCCGGAGTCAACATGGCGTTGTTGAGCAGCTGTTGGGTGATGGTCGAACCGCCGTGGAGATCAGTGGGGTTATTTTTGTTCTCCCGGACAAAAAAATCATATTTAATCGCTCGAACAATGCCGCGGAGCGAAACTCCTTTATGGGAATAAAAGTTTTGGTCCTCAATGGCCAAAGTCGCTTGTTTTACCTGTGGAGGCACGGCACCTAGGCTGATAAAAGTGCGTTTAATACTGCCATCTTTGCCGCCGCTGATAGTGTAAAGCAAGTAGCCATTGCGGTCATAGATTTTGGTCGAAGCATTGGCTTGTTCAAAGCCCAACACATAAGGATCAGGCAGATTATTGAGAAAAGCAAAGTAAAAACCAGCCGCCAGAAAAAAGATGATCAGGTAAAAAGAGGTGTGAAGCGGGTGGAGGCGGGCCTTGTAGCCTAAGTGAGCCAATGATTTCAGAATCCCATCATAAATTCTTTTACCTAAACTTTTTATCACTAACAATATCATAATACCACCTAACTATATAATAATAGTAGTGAAAACATCATGTCAAGATCCAAAATTTACGCTAGAGGGAATTCTTTGAACAGTTTGACCAAAAATCCGGCCATAGAAATTACCCAAAGACTGGCTAAGGGTAAAATGGTTTTCTGGCCAAAGTAGTCGCGAAAGCTTTTTTGAGTTTTAGTTCCTTTGACTTGAGTTTCTTGATTCAAAGCTTGAGGCTGACTAGCCCCTTCAACTTCACCTTTATTTGTTGCTGAAGTTATGCTGGTGTTAAGCCGAGCATCTTGTGCCTCCGACGTACGTCGGAGCGCCGGGACTATTTTGTCTTCTATGGTTAAAGAGGGCGGGTTTTTCTTGTTTTCTTTGGAAAAATAAGCGCGGGAAAAAGTATCCAAGCTGTGATAAAAAGCCAAGCCATGATTTTTCTCTTCACCACTGAGCCATTTTTTCAAAAGGGGAGTCAGATCAATTTTTTGGGCGCCTGGAGTGGCTTCCAAGACTACACTTAATTCACTGGGATAAAGTGAGGGTTTATTATTCCAATTAAGTTCATTTTCTTGCCAGTTTTGCTGGGGTAGTAAGATTTCCAGTTCTACTGCTTGCAGCGGTTGAGAAGAGGCATCAAGCCAAAGATTTAAAATAGCTCTTTTATCTGAGGTGAGTTGATCTTGAGGAAATTGGTCAAGGTTAAAGTACAAAAACATGATTTCAGAGCAATAAGCAAAGCTGGTGAGGATTTTTTCCTCAGCGCCAAAATTTTCCTCAGGATATTGGCTATTCACATAAGTGTCTTTTTCCGGGATTAGGCCTAAAGGCGGGGGGGATTTTGCTTGTGCCCAAACAGCTGAAGGATTCATCAAAATCAACAAAATCATCAAAAGAAAAATCTTTGATATTTGATCTTTTCGACCCGAGGCCGACCAGCCTTGGGCTGGGACCTTTGATATTTTTACTGCTACCCCATGAAATTTTTATCAATTACTAATTGCTAATCTCTAGTTTCTAATTACTAAGATATCACCTTTATTATTTGGCGTCAAGCAGGTTTTTGCCAAAATTTGATTTTAAAGCAATAGCCAGAGTTTGGGGCCGAAGATTAGCAGTCCAATAACTACAGCTGCTAAAGCTAAGACCATAACCGCGCCGGCGGCAAAATTGCGAATCCAATAAGTTTCCAGATAAGCCAGGTCTAGTTTAAAACGAAGAAGATTACAAACTGATTCGACGGCCGCGTTCATAATTTCGGCGCTGATAATTGAGGCGATCAGGAATAAAAGCACTATCCACTCTACAGCCGAGATTTTTAGCAGAAGACCTAGTATGATTGCTAAACTACCAGCCCCTAGATGGATTTTGATGTTTCTTTCTCTTTTGATGGCCTTGCTAATACCCCGGAAAGCAAAAGTAAATGATTCCCAGAGCTGGTATTTTGCTTTTTTTTTAATCTGAACCATGCTTGTAATCCCAATATGATTATAATAGAATAACTTATATGCAAAAAGCAAGTGTTTCAGGCTATAATCCCTCTCAAATTGAAGCAAAGTGGAGAAAGGTTTGGGCTGAAAACAAAACTTTTCAAGTGGATCTTAAGAAGGCCAAAAAGCCCTATTACAATCTGATGATGTTTCCTTACCCCAGCGCTGAAGGCTTGCATGTAGGCAACATGTATGCTTTTACTGGTTCAGACATCTGGGGAAGATATATGAGAATGAAAGGGTTTGATGTCTTTGAACCCATTGGCTTGGACGGTTTTGGGATTCACTCAGAAAACTATGCTCTAAAGGTCAATAAACATCCCAAACAGCAGGCCAAGATTTCCCAAGAAAACTTTTACCGCCAGCTGGCCAGCATTGGCAACATGTTTTCCTGGGATCATTGTTTGGAAACTTATGATAAAGATTACTACAAATGGACCCAGTGGATTTTTATTCAGCTTTTTAAGGCAGGTTTGGCTTACCGGAAAAAATCGGCCGTGAACTGGTGTCCTGGTTGCAAAACCGTGTTGGCAGACGAGCAGGTGATTAATGGTTTGTGTGAAAGGTGTGAGTCACCGGTAAAAGACAAGGAACTAGAGCAATGGTTTTTCAAAATTACTGATTATGCGGATCGTTTATTGGAAAATACTCAAAAAATTGACTGGTCGCAAAAGGTTTTGACTGCTCAGAGAAATTGGATTGGCAAAAAACAAGGGATAAATATTAGTTATCAAGTGGTCAATGAAGCTGGCAACCCCATTAAGGTAAAGACAGGGTCTTTACATGTTGTTTGTTTTACTACCAGGCCAGATACTAACTTTGGGGCTACTTTTGTGGTGCTGGCGCCCGAACACCAGCTAGTAGATCAAATAAGATCAAAAGATAACAAAAATCAAATTAGCAGTTACGTTGCTCAAGCGCTAAGGAAATCAAAGCAAGATAGAATTGCTGAAGGATCAAGCAAAACCGGAGTTTTTACCGGCAGCTATGCTTTAAACCAACTGACAGGCCAAAAAATGCCTATTTGGGTGTCTGATTTTGTGCTGACGGACTTTGGCACGGGTGCCGTGGTCGGCGTACCTGGTCATGATTTGAGAGATTTTCAGTTTGCCCAAAAATTTGGTTTGGAAATTGTGCGAGTAATGGTGGGAAAAGACGGAGATAAAAGCCCGATTACCAGAGGAGAACAGGTTCAGGAAGAAGAAGGGGAAATGATTAACTCTCAATTTTTAGACGGAATGAATATTCATCAAGCTGCCCAAAAAATTATGGATTATATGGAGAAAAAAGGCTGGGGGAAAAGGATGACTACTTATCACTTGCGCGACTGGCTCATTTCCCGCCAGCGCTACTGGGGTCCGCCCATTCCTCTGGTTAAATGTCAAAAATGCGGCTGGGTGCCTGTGGCGGAAAAAGACTTGCCTGTAATTCTACCGGATGTTAAAGATTGGAGGCCTAAAGGTACAGGAAAAAGTCCTTTAGCCTCAGTTTCTGACTGGGTAGAGACTAAATGTCCCAAATGCAAGGGTCCGGCGCAAAGAGAAACAGACGTGTCTGATACTTTTTTAGATTCAGCCTGGTATTTTCTCCGCTATCTTTCTTTAAATTCAGATACAGCAGAAAAAAATCCCTGGGATGCAAAGATAACCAAAAAATGGCTGCCTGTAAATCGCTACATTGGCGGAGCGGAACACTCTGTTTTACATCTTTTGTACTCGAGGTTTTTGACAATGTTTTTCAAAGACCAAGGCTTACTTGAGTTTGAAGAGCCTTTTACTCAGTTTAGGGCACATGGTCTGATTATCAAAAACGGGGTCAAAATGAGTAAGTCTAAAGGCAATATTGTTAACCCGGATAAATATATTAAAAAATATGGAGCTGATGTTTTAAGATGTTATCTGATGTTTATCGGCCCGCTGAGTCAGGGCGGGGATTTTCGCGACACGGGGATGAAAGGCATGTCTAGGTTTTTAGCAAAAGCCTGGCGTCTCTGCCAAGAAAAATTAATAACCAAAAATGGAAAATTAAAAATTAATAAAGAGGAACTTCGTTGGCAACACCAAACTATCAAAAGAGTGACACAAAGTGTGGAAAGATTAAAATACAATACAGCTTTAGCAGCCATGATGGAGTATGTGAATTTCCTCCAAAGTAGTAAACAAGTCAGTCAAAAGTCATTGGCAATTCTGGTTCACCTTTTAGCTCCATTTGCGCCTCATTTTACAGAGGAAATATGGTCAAAAATGAAGGGTACAAAAAATACCCTTTCCGTGCATAATCAGCCTTGGCCCAAATGGGAGGAAAAACATTTGGTCCAAGAAAAAGTGGAGATGGTGATTCAGGTTAATGGTCGGGTGCGGGAACGGCTTAAGGTAACAGCTAAAGAGGCTTTGGACAAAGAAAAAGTCATGGCTTTGGCCAAAAAATCCAACAGGGTGCAAACTTATTTAAAAGACCAAAAAATTAGCAGAGTTATATTTGTGAGTGCTAAGTTAATTAATTTTGTAGTCTAGGAGTTTTTCTTTGGTTTTTATACTGGGAACCTTTTTTGTCAATTGGCTTGACAGGATTTGGGTCAAAAGAGTAGGATGAAAACAAGGTGGATACCGAAGAGATTGATCTAAAAACAAAGTTTGATTTTGAGGAGTTTTTCCAAAAACACAAATGGCAGGTGGTGGTAGGCGGTTTGGGTATTTTTCTTCTGGGAATAGGTATTTTTTCCGCGGTTTTCATTAATCTTCGCAATAACGCTGATACAGAAATTGAAATTATTTCTCACAAAGAGGAAGAGCTAAAAGAGATTTTAGTCCATGTGGCTGGCGCCGTGGAAAGACCCGGTCTTTACAATTTAGACCTAGACGCGAGAGTCAATGATGCTTTGGTGGCTAGCGGCGGATTGAGCGCCAAGGCAGACAGGGACTGGTTTGAAAAAACAGCTAATCTGGCCCAAAAACTAGAAGATGGAGCTAAACTGTATATTCCAGCCCAAGGAGAATATGATTCCGTTCTTGGATCAGGAAAATCTTCCGATCCGGGATCGGAGCAAGCGGCTGGCGCCCAAACCAGTATTTTTGCTGATTCTCAAGGGAAAATCAGTCTTAACAGCGCCAGCTTGGACCAGTTAGACAGTTTGCCGGGCATTGGTCCAGTTTATGGTCAGCGGATTATTGATAGTCGGCCTTTTACCAGCCTTGAGCAAGTCAAAAACATCTCCGGAATAGGTGAAGCAACTTTTGACAAGATCAAAGACAAAATATGTCTGTAAAACTCCGTTATGTTTTAATTTTACTGATAATTTTTCTGCCTTTATTTTCTCTTCGCTTAGTTTACCGATCCCGGCCTGGTTTTCAAATAGGAGATAAGATCAGAATCAGAGCGGTTTTAACCCAAGAGCCGCAACAATATGCTTATTATCAGCAATTTAGTCTGCAGAGTATTAAAGTTAGGGCGCCATTAGATCTCAGTTTGCATTATGGAGACAAGCTCGAGGTTGTTGGCCAAGCGCAAAAAGGCCCAAAAAGCTATTATTTAACCAATCCCCAGATTAAAAAAATGACAGCTAATGCTGGTTTAAGAACTCGCTTGTTTAAGCTCCGCCAAAAATTAGAGCAAAACATCGCCAGGGTTTTGCCCGAACCTCAAGCCAGTCTTTTGTCAGGCATGGTTTTGGGCGTCCAGAAAAAGTTGGATGTTGATTTTTACCAAAACTTAATTAACTCCGGTCTTTTGCATTTAGTGGTGGCTTCAGGTATGAATATTACTTTATTAACTGGCGGTTTGGCTGATATCTTAGCTTATATTTTCCAACGCAAGCCAGCCATTTTACTATCAATTTGCATCATCTATCTTTATTGTCTTTTGGCTGGGTTTACGCCGCCTATTATCCGGGCTGGTCTGATGGTGTCAACGGTTTATTTATCCCAATTTTTTGGCCGGGCTTCGACCGCCTGGTGGACGCTTCTACTGACTGCTTGCTTAATGTTAATTATTAATCCCTTGCTGATTGTAGACACGGGTTTTCAACTTTCTTTTATGGCAACTTTAGGCCTGATTACTTTAGCGCCCCGGATTGAGTTTAAGCTTAGGCGGTTTCCCAAACTAGCGGTTCCTTTAGCCGAAACTTTGGCGGCCAGTTTAGCTACAGCGCCGATTTTGATCTTTACTTTTGGCCGGTTTAATCCTTTGATTATTCTGTCCAATCTGGGCGTGCTTTGGTTGGTAGAGTATATTATGTATTTAGGAATAGTTTTAATTGTCAGCAGCCTAATTTTTCCACCATTAACTCAAGTAATTAGCTGGTTGGCCTGGATGCCTTTAACTTATTTAAGTTTAGTGATCAATGTTTTCGGCCAAATATTATGAGTAAAAAAATTATTTTTTTCATTTCTTTAATACTGCTGCCTGCGGCCGCCCTTTTTTCTTTACCCAGTCAGCACCTGCATTTTATTGCCTGCAATGTGGGTCAAGGCGACGCCATCCTGTTGACTAAAGGTTTTACTCAAGTTTTGATTGACGGCGGCCCCAACGACCAGGTATTGCGTTGTTTATCTGAAAATATGCCTTTTTATGATCGGTCAATAGAACTGATGATCAATACTCATCCAGACAAAGACCATGTAGCCGGTTTGGTAGAAGTTTTAAAGCGCTACCAGGTTAAACAGGTTTTAGCTCAGCAATTTGAGATAGAAAGCAAGATTGGCAAACAGTTTTATATACTTTTGCAAGAGCAAGCAATTCCTTTACACGTTCCTCAAAAAGGAGAGAAGATAAAACTAGCTAATATAGAATTAACTACTTTATGGCCCCCTTTTGCTAAAGCTTCGGAGGGGCAAGCCCCAACTCACGTTTTGGGAGCTAGTAGTCCGAAAACCAAAACCAATGAAAATTCGGTGGTGCTGCATTTGCAATATGAGGATTTTGACGCTATTTTAACTGGAGATATTACCAGTCAAGAAGAAAAAGAGATTATTCAAGATTATCGGTTTGAGGACATTGAAGTTTTAAAAGTTGCTCATCATGGGAGCAAGTATTCTTCATCTGAGGAGTTTTTAAAAGCAGTTTCTCCTCACCTGGCGATTATTTCTGTGGGCAAAAACTCGTGGGGCCATCCAACTGGGGAAGTTTTAGACCGACTCAATCAGGTTGGCGCGCAGATTTTGCGCACTGACCAGCAAAAAATCCACCTGAAAATCTAATGTAAAGACCCGGTCTTTACATGGCATTGACAAAGGTAAAAAAAGTCGTATAATTACTACATATTATCCTTCTGTCCCAAAATACATTATGTTGGCTGAAAATTCACAACCATCCTGCTCTGAAACCATCCTACCTGAAGAGTGTCTTAACCTGCCTTCTGATTGTCAGGCAGGAGTGGAAGATGTCTTGAATCGTCTGCAAAGAATGGAAGAACAAGTCAGCTGGTTTCAGGTAAGAACTCTGGAAGAAATTAAGCCCCTAATCCCTCAAACTCAAAAACTGGCTCAGGATATCTTTGATGGATTACGGCAATATAAGAATGCCGATAATTCATGGGGTGCGGCTCGGCATGCGGCTCTGGATCTGGTTTGGAATGCGGCTTCGGGTGCGGATCGGAATGCGGCTCGGGATGCGGCTTGGGATGCGGCTCGGGGTGCGGATCGGAATAGGGTTTGGGATAGGGCTTGGGATAGGGCTTGGAATGCGGCTTCGGGTGTGGATCGGAATGCGGCTCGGGCTCGGGGTGCGGCTCGGCATGCGGCTTGGGACGCGGCTCTGAATGCGGCTCGGGGTGCGTCTTGGGAAATTGTTAAGGACCTTCCCGGCTTTGAAACAAATCCCTTCGCCCCTTTCTTTTCCCTTTATGAACTAGGAGCTGGAATTGAGTTTCATACAGTTAAGGAAACAGCTGGAAATGAAGACCCGGAAGAGATGCTTATCGTACATTTCCCCCTCAAACTAGAAGATGATCGTCTGGTTTTGGCTTGCCTTGCTTTTCCTGATGGTCGTACAGGAGACAAGACAGTCCAATATACTCATTTATTGCAAAAAGATTGTTCACAAATTGCCCCTTTTCTTCCTATACCTCAACGAGAAATTCAATAAACCTTCCAGAATAGGAAAGGAAAAGTTAAAACCAGATCTTGACGAGTTTTGTCAGTCAATCGCTATCCCTTCTGTTTCTTCCTCCACCATTTTCTTGGATTAAAAAGCCCGATTAATTATTTGATTGAACAAGGAGGAATGTCGCATAAGTCCTTGACTTATACATAGCATTGACAATAATGAAAGAAAACTGTTAGAGTAGAAATAATGAAAAAATTACTTGCATGGATTAGAAACAATAAACTGACTTTTCTTCTTCTTTTAGTCGCTGCTTATCTACTTTTTCAGCCGCGTTTAAATCGTTTAACCAAATCATCTTCATCTTTAACTTCCAGCCGTAGTTTAGTGGTTGAAGATAGTATGGGAGAAATGGCCGTGAGTAAATCAGCCCCAGCTGTGGGCGGTTTGGCGATGCCTGTTCCAGTTCCCCAAGCCGCGCCCCAAACTGATGTGGCAGAGCGGATGGTGGTAGAACAAAGCTATGTTTCTATGTTGGTTGATGATGTTCGTCAATCAGTCAATCAAGTTATTACTTATATTGAGTCCAAAGACGGCTACATGGTTTCTTCTAATATTTCTCAACCCGAAGAAGCGCCTTTTGCGATGGTAGTCTTGCGAGTTCCTCAACCAGAATTAAGACCTACTTTGGAGCATTTGCGCGGTTTATCCGTCCGGGTCACTTCAGAAAATCTTCAAGGGAAAGACGTGACTGACCAATATTTTGATCTTGAGGTTCGGCTGGAAACCCTTAACAAAACCAAAACCAAGTTTGAAGAAATTTTAAACAAAGCTACAACCGTCCAAGATCTTTTAGAAGTGCAAAGACAGCTGACTTATTTGCAAGATCAGATTGATAATCTTAAGGGTAGGCAGGAGTATTTAGAAAAAACCGCCGCCAATGCCAAGTTGACTGTTTATCTTTCCTCAGACGAATGGTCTTTGCCTTATGCGCCGGAAAAGCCTTTTAGAGCCAAAGTTATTTTCAAGCAGGCAGTCCGTTCTTTAGTTACTGCTTTAAGAGGTTTGGCAAAACTGCTGATTTGGGGTTTGGTTTTCTCTGCTATCTGGCTGCCGGTCCTTATAATTGTTAAACTAATTAAAAAAAACAAAAGATCCCGACCGTAGTATCGGGAAAAACTTCAATAATTTCAAAGAGCCAAGGTTTTGATAGATAGTTATTTAAACTGGTGAAACTAATTTTTAATTTATGCTAGAATATATTTATATGCCAGGAAAAAATAAAAAACCAATCGTTTATGCTTTTATTGACAGCCAAAACCTGAATTTAGGAGTCAAAAGTCAAGGCTGGAATCTAGATTTTGGCAAGTTTCGTCAATACTTAGTTACCAAATACCAGGCTAAAAAAATATTTTTATTTATTGGCTATATTTCCGGCAATCAGGCTCTCTATACCTATTTACAATCCGTTGGCTTTATTTGTGTTTTTAAACCCACCCTAGAATTAAAAGATAAGGATGATCAAGTTCAAGCAAAAGGCAATGTGGACGCGGAGTTGGTCTTACATACGATGATTGAATATAGAAATTATGACAAAGCCATTATTGTTTCCGGTGATGGCGACTTTCATTGTTTGATTGAATATTTGGCCAAGCAAAGAAAGCTTTTTAAAATCATTACCCCCAACAAAAAATACTCTTCGCTTTTAAGCAAATTTGCTCCATATATTTTAGTGATTTCGACCTTGAGAAATAAGTTGAGGAAAAAAGAAAATAAAAAAGAGAGGCATTCCCGCGGGAAACAAGGTCAGCAGTGCCAATGTCAAACCTAAAAACTCAGTTACAAGGAGCAATTTTTAAAGCGACTAAAAAGCTTTTTCCCCAGTTAAAACTAGAGGAAGTGCAGTTGGAACACCCGGAAAATGAGGCTTTTGGAGATTATAGTAGCAATGTGGCCATGAGGATCAAAACTTCAGCTGATAAGATAGTCGGGGAGCTGCAAAAACAAAAGCTGGATTTTATAGAAAAAATTGAGATTAAAAATAATTTTATCAACTTCTTTTTAAAAACAGACTACCTTTTACGAGAATTAAGCCAAGTGGATGAAAAATATGGTCAAGGGCAAAACTTGAAAAGTAAAAAGATCATGGTGGAGTTTTGCCACCCTAACACCCACAAACAGTTTCACATTGGTCATTTAAGAAATATTTGTTTAGCTGAATCTATTATCCGGCTTTTAGAATTCCAAGGGATTCAAGTTATTAGGGCTAACTATCAGGGTGATGTTGGTCTTCACATCGCTAAAGCTATGTATGGATTAACTTGGATACTGTTAAAAGAAAAAAAGGTCGTTATTAATGAGATGACTCTTAATGACATTGAACGCTTAAATAAAAGCTTATCGGAGATTAAAAAGAAAAACCAGATTGTACTGCTTGGAAAGGCATATACTAAAGGAGCAGTATTATATGAAAAGGACCTGATTGCGCGGAAGGCAATAGGAGAGATTAATAAAATCATTTATAATAATGGAAAAGACTCAGAAATTTTTTCTAAATACTTCGAGATTTACCAGCTTACAAGGCAATGGAGTTTAGACTATTTTGAGACGATTTATAAAAGAGTTTATTCTCATTATGACCGTTGTTATTTTGAATCCCAAGTTCATCAAAAAGGCAAAGAAGCCGTGCTTTTGGGTTTGAAAAAAGGCATATTTAAGCAAAGCAAGGGCGCCATTATTTTCCCCGGTTCTAAATATGGCCTCCACGACCGGGTTTTTATAACTTCGGAAGGGAATCCCACTTATGAGGCCAAAGACATGGAATTGGGCCGGCTCCAGTTTAGCGAGCATCATCCGGATTTAGTTGTGCATATTGTAGGACCAGAGCAAGCGGGCTATTTTCAAGTAGTTTTTAAAGCTTTAGCCCAGCTTTATTCTCAAACCAAAGATAAAGAATATCATCTTTCTTATGGTTGGGTAAGGCTGAAAAAAGGCAAGATGAGTTCTCGGTCGGGTAATGTTGTCACAGGACCCTGGCTTTTGGACGAGGCTAAAAAAAGAATTAAAAAATCTTTCCCTGATTTAGATCAAAAAACCGCCGAAAAGATTGCGGTGGGCGCAGTCAAATATTCATTTCTCAAAGTCAATCCCCAAACTGAAGTAGCTTTTGATTTTGACGAGTCTATTGCTTTGGCGGGCAATTCCGGCCCTTATTTGCAGTACGCTTATGCCCGCTGTCAATCAGTTTTAGCTAAAGCCAAAAAAAGTCCTCAATTACCAATTGCTCAATTACTTCATTACTCGCCTAATGATGAGGAAAAGGCCATTCTACGCACTTTTTATAAATTTGGTCAAATTGTGGCTCAAGCCAGTCAGGATTACAGCCCCAATCTTTTGTGCCAGTTCTTGTATGATCTTTGTCAAAAATACAATGGGTTTTATAATAAACATCGGATTATAGGAGCCAAAGAACAAGAAATGGTTAACTTCAGATTAGCTTTGACTAAAGCCGTAGCCCAGATTTTGCAGTCTGGTTTAGATCTTCTAGGGATTAAAACTCCGGAGAAAATGTGATACTATTAATTAATGGGTAAAAAGATACTTTGTCTAGTTTTAATTTCTTTAATTTACTTTTGTTTTCCTTCTTTAATTCAGGCTAAAGATTATTCTTTTCCCCAAGTCAATTTTCAAGTCCAAATTCATGAAGATGGCTCTTTTACGGTTCAGGAAAAGCGGACTTTTAATTTTGACGGCGCTTTTACTTTTGCTTTTCAAAAAATACCTTTAGTTAATCAGACCAGTGGTCAAAAATACCGAGTAGTTGATTATCAGGTGCAAGATGATGAGTATGGAATTTATAAGCAGGATAGCAGCCAAAAACCAGGCACAGTTAAAATTACTCAAACTGATAATCTTTTTGAAGCGCGTTGGTTTTATCAGGTGGAAGATGAGTCAAGGATTTTTACCCTCACTTACACTATATTAAATAGTATCAATCTACATCAGGATATATCAGAATTTTACTGGCAGTTGATTAATGATGATTGGGATAAAGGCGTGGATCAGGTTAGCGGCGCTATTAATTTGCCTGGGCCAGTGGGTCAAGACCAGATTTATTGTTTTGGCCACGGGCCTTTAAATGGAAAAGTAGAAATCCCTGATGATTTTTCCTGCCAATTTAGTGCCAGCAACTTACCAGCCAAACAATTTTTAGAGCTCAGATTTTTGTTTGATAAATCTTTAATCAATCAGCAATCATTAGCCATTAGCCAGCAAACATTGAGCGACATTCTTAATGAGGAACAAGAATTTGCTGCTCAAGCTGAGAAGCAAAAAAGAGGGGCCAGGATTGCCACTGTGGTTTTAGCCATCATCCCTTTATTTGCTTTTGGTTTGTTTGCCAAAGGAGCGATTACTTATCTTAAAAAATGGTGGCAGCATGGTCGGGATTTGCCTTTGCCTCAAGTTAATCTGGCAGACAAATTGCATGAACCGCCTTCAGATTTACCCCCGGCCATGGTTAATAGTTTACTGAAAATGTCTAAAAATTTATCCAGCAAAGTTTTTTTAGCTACTATTTTGTCTTTGGTTTTAAAAAGAATGATCAAGATCAAATCAGAGCAAAAAGTCCGCCATAATCTAATTGGTCAAACTACCAGTTATGATTATAGTTTAGTGCAGACAGATAAGGTAAAGACCCGGTCTTTACATGATTTTGAACAAGACCTTTATGATTTTATTTTCCGTAGCGTGGGTAAAGGGAAAGATGAGGTGGCTTTTGATCAGATTAAAAAATACGCGCAAAGCCATCGGACTTCCAGCTACAATTTTTTCCAAAAATTTCAAAAAGATGTTTTCCAAAATATTTTAGACAAAGGTTATTTAGAAAAGCATTCCCATGAGCAGATAGCGACTTTAAAATCCAAAAATATTTGGCTGGGTTTTGGTCTAAACATCCTCAGTTTTTTTGTCAGCATACCGGTGATGGTCCTTTTTCCTCAAGCAATTTTTGGAC
>SDBT01013393.1_pt1 | contig 13137 bp, 13 predicted proteins | sample 2277101 | NCBI WGS metagenome assembly SDBT01 (sample SAMN10404973, study PRJNA504765) | marine sediment metagenome | isolation source: marine sediment core GS10_PC15, 103 cmbsf | place: Arctic Ocean: Southern Knipovich Ridge | collected 2010 | reverse complement strand
GATTCTCTCCCTCTATCCTTTCCATAGTGAGAAAAGGGCGTCCCAAAACCTTGCTATCCATCTCCAACCAAGAGACCTTCGGCACTGGAATCTCAGTCCCTTGCAGCCTCTTCAACACCTCGTATTGAGGCTTGATATCATAGGGTGGAAGAACGCCGAATTCTGGCTCCATGCGGATAATTAGAGTTTCGGAGACTTGGTCCTCAGCTTCTCGCCAGGACATGGTAAAAAGGTAGCTCTTGTAGGAAAGCCCCACCGTCATCGGCTCCAGTCTCACCACCGACAATTCTTGCCGCTGTGGGAACTTGGCTTTGAGGTATGCCCCCAGCCTTTCCTTTGTCACTGAAACTTCTGCCATTTTGACACTCTGATTATCAGTATAGCTCGGTGCAAGCCATGATAGCACACCCGCTAAAACAAGGCAAATAGTTGACAGGCGAAACCACCTGTGCTACTTTCTGCCATAGAGCAGGATAAACGGATTAAAGGAGAGAATTCGAAATGATTCCCCAAGAGTACAACATCGAAGGTAAGGTAGCCATTGTTACTGGAGCAGGACGAGGCATTGGCAAAGCCATTGCTTTAACTCTGGCTGAAGCTGGAGTAGATATTACAGTACTTGCCCGTACGAAAGGAGAAATAGAGCAAACCGCGGAAGAAGTCCGTCAGCTGGGACAAAAAGCACTGGCTATACCTACAGATGTAGCTCATGAAGCCCAGGTGAAAAGAGCTGTAGAACAGACTCTCTCGGAATTCGGCAAGGTTGATATCCTGGTGAATAACGCCGGCGGTACTAGCGACGGCCTTATCGCCTTCGTTCCCGGCACGAAACCACCCTCATGGCAATTGGTGGGAGATATCTGGGATAAGCAGATGACCCCGGAAGATTGGCGTACGGTTATAGAAACTAACTTAACCAGCGCTTTTCTCTTCGCCCAGGCAGTTGGGCCTCACATGATAAAGCAGAAGAGTGGCAAGGTAATCAATATTGCTTCCATATATGCCACCATGGGCGTTCCTTATAGTGCTGCGTATTGTACTAGTAAAGGAGGACTGGTTACATTCACTCAATGCCTCGCCGCTGAGTGGGGTCCGTTTAATATCTGTGTCAATGCCATTGCCCCTGGTTATATAAAGACCAAAATGACAGAACCGCTATGGGACGACCCCAAGTTGCTAAAGGAAACTCTTAAAGTAATTCCTAAAAAGCGGCTGGGGGAACCACGAGAAGTAGCGCTTCTGGCAATCTACCTTGCCTCAGAGGCTTCTGATTTCATGACTGGACAGACTATCTACATAGACGGCGGCCAGATTGCTCGTGGCACTGGCGTAATATAGCTAATTAGGTCGTATTCTCCTAAAAGCTCAGCAGACTTATCTGATTTAGAGAGTACCCTGCTATGAACAGAGAAAGATTCGAATGGTTGGTGGCAAGGGCAGTCGAGGACCTGCCTGAAGAGTTTCTGTCCAGCTTACAGAACGTTGACATTGTCGTCGAGGACCGCCCGACTGCAGGTCAGTTAGCTAGGGCGAGGCTGAGACGCGGTCATACGCTACTGGGTCTCTACGAGGGTGTGCCTCAAACCAAGCGGGGCAGACACTACGGACTGGTATTACCAGATAAGATAACAATATTTCAGAAGCCCATCGAAGCAAAATGCAGACATGAGGCTGAGATTATTGCCGAGGTAAGGAGAGTAGTAAGGCACGAGATAGCCCATCACTTCGGCACTGGTGAAGCGAGGTTACACCAAATCGAAAGGGGCGAAGGCTAGATTGCAGAATATTCAATTATTCTTCATTCTTATTCGGTCTTATTGTCAGCATAACCAATCAATGCTATACTCTGACATATATCACAAGCTAGAAGGGAAGATTTCACATGAAAAGAGCCGATGGCCGTGCCTATGATGAGTTGCGACCGATACGAATAATACCCGGATTCCAGGAATTTGCTGAAGGCTCAGCACTGATAGAACTGGGGCAAACCCGTGTGTTATGTTCGGTTAGTGTGGAGGATAGAGTGCCAAGCTTTCTCAGAGGAGAGGGTGGTGGCTGGATTACCGCTGAATACTCCATGCTGCCCCGTGCCACTGTCACCCGCACCCCTCGTGATTCAACTCTAGGCAGGGTTTCCGGTAGGAGCCAGGAAATTCAGCGCTTCATCGGGCGCTCAATGCGGGCAGTAGCTGACCTGACAGCGCTGGGAGAGAGAACCTTAATTGTAGATTGTGATGTGCTTCAAGCCGACGGCGGCACCAGAACGGCGGCGATTACTGGTGCTTATGTTGCCTTGCACCAAGCAATGGAAACCCTGGCCAATATGGGAGTAATACCATCCATACCATTGAAGAGCGCCGTAGCTGCCACCAGTGTCGGTGTCATGCATGCGTATAGGCTTTTAGACCTGTGCTACGATGAAGACTTTAATGCTGAGGTTGATTTCAACGTGGTCATGACCAGCCAAGGCGAATTTGTTGAAGTTCAGGGCACGGCTGAGATTAAGCCCTTCACCAAGGAGACCATTGATTTCCTACTCTCTTTAGCTGAAAAAGGCATCAAGGAGCTGTTCCAGGTTCAGCAAGCAGCTTTGGAGGCTTCAAGGAAAAGATAAACACCATTACGAAGAAAGTGATGGTTGGTTTAAATACATAGGTGTCAGAGTACCACTTGAAGAGATTGGCTGCCGTGGTTGTCTGGATGAAGAAGAGCCAGCCGACCCGGATTGTCCAGTACGACCTTGTGTGAAAGAGAAAGGTCTTGATAACTGAGGATACTGCCAAGAGTTACCCTGTGCCAAGCTAAAAACAAGAATCATTCATCGTGGGAAAAGCGACAAACCCACTCCTAAAGCCTTGTGCAAACTCCGACATTTATGCTTTTATGAGAAAGGCGACGAGGAAAGATTGCGCTTGTTGTCTTCAGGACGGCGTGGTGGCGAAAGGCTGACGATTTAGGAGTTGTTTTGCTGGGACGTCATGAATGAGATACTACCGGACCTGGCCCTACCCCCTGGGGTCATCAGAAAGATATAGGAGGAGGCGAAAGATAAACTTAGGAAGAGAAGCCGGATGAATGCCTGAGGAAATATTATGAAAAGTTTAAAAGACTACTTGGACAATTTGCTAATGGATGCAAGCCAAAGGAGTTCAAGTAAACGTTCATTTCCTTGTTCAGTTGTTCAGTCAGATAGATGTTCAATATCTCCCGGTAGCGGATTACACAGATTGCGTAGATTAGCCTCTAGGGGATAGGGGAACCTCCGGCTCTTTCGGGAGAGTTCCCTCAGCAGCAAGGCTGGCGGGGCTAGGCCTTATTCCTGGGGTCCTGTCATATAAGTGTGGAGATAGTCAATATAGAAAAAGGGATAGTTGTTCTTAGGCAGCCTGCTGAGTAATATCTATTGACTGGGCGGTTGACCGAACATTCGTTTGCTAGACTTGCACAACTTGGTATGGATGAGGACGAGCCATCCAGCTTCGCTTCTGGCGCGTTTGAATGAAAATGCTGAGTCCATACACCTGGGGGGTCTAAGCTAATTGCACACAACGATGAAATGTTTAATTACACAGAAACAGCACTAATCTTGCCTCCAGAAATATAGTGCCTATTCCTGTTGATATCATCCTTGCTGTTGGAGAATATCAGTGCTACTATTTAAGCTATATACAGACTTTGGATATTAGTCGGCGGTATTGAGGTGTGCAATGCTAAGAAAAACTAAGTTGGTCTGCACAATTGGTCCAGCCAGCAGTTCGAGCCAGACGATAGAGAAATTAGTGCGAGCCGGAATGAGCGTGGCTCGTCTTAATTTCTCGCATGGTACCCAAGAAGAACATGCTGGGGTAATCAAGACTATCCGTGACATTTCAACTATATTGGGTATACCAGTGGCTATTCTGCTGGACCTGCCCGGCCCAAAACCAAGAACAGGTAGACTGGGGGAACAAGAGGCGCATCTAAAAGAAGGCGATGAGTTTTCCCTTACTAGTGAGAGAGTCTTAGGCGATGAACACAGAGTCTCAGTAGGCTTTCCAGCATTTTTCAATGATATTAAGATTGGTGATGCCATTTTTCTAAATGATGGAGCTATTCAACTTAAGGTAATATCCGTTATCAATAGTGAGGTTAAATGTAAAATAGTTGTTGGTGGAACGCTCACTGCGAATAGCGGTATAAACGTACCGGGAGTTAAACTCAATGTTCCTTCTGTTACCACCGAAGACCTGAATCACCTTGCTTTTGGAGTGGAGCAAGGCGTGGATTTTATTGCTGTCTCCTTTGTTCGCTCAGCGGCCGATATACTTAGAGTAAGACAACTCTTACAGGAAAAGAGAGTCAATATTCCGCTCATTGCCAAGATCGAGAAACATGAAGGCGTGAATGACATCGAGAGGATTATTACGGAAGCTGATGGCATAATGGTGGCTCGTGGCGACCTGGGGATAGAAATATCTTTAAGAAAAGTACCGATAGTACAGAAGGAGATTATACGTAAATGTAATCAGGCTGGTAAGCCTGTTATTGTCGCCACTCAGATGCTGGAATCAATGGTAGGCGCCAGGCGGCCTACTCGTGCTGAGGTTAGCGATGTCGCCAATGCTGTACTTGACGGCACTGATGCCGTCATGCTATCAGGTGAAACAGCTATTGGTAAATACCCCGTACGAACCATTAATATGATGGCAAGCATTGTTGCTGAGGCTGAGAAAGTATTGCCCTATGAGCGCATCTTACTCGAAAAGAGCGAACAGGTTGCCGCTGACACAGATGATGCTATCAGCTATGCTGCATGCCATATATCTCAGCGGCTTGGGGCAACATGTATCGTAGCCTATACAAGTTCAGGGAGCACCGCTCTACGCGTATCTAAATATCGACCCAAAGTGCCCATCATAGCCATTACACCCTATGCCAATATAGCAAGGAGACTCGTCCTTAGCTGGGGTATAGAGCCTCATCTTACCATTGAGCCGGCAAATGTAGATATGATGTTTCAAGAGGCTGCACAATTAGCGCTCAAAACTGGTATTGCCAAAAGAGACGAACTCGTAGTTATCACCGCTGGTATTCCAATAGGAACACCCGGTAGTACTAACGTTGTCAAGGTCCATCGGGTCGAGTAAAGCGAGTAAGTATTAACCCTTCATCATATGTGCCGAATATTCAAGCCCCTATTGAGTGGTACATTACTGCGGATAGCGGGAGCCAGGGTTGTTTCTCCCATCTATTTAACATTTTGGCTTTTTGTGAAGTAACAATAAGATGATTTGTGCAGCCAACATTCTGGCTAAATGTTGGCTTGGAGCGTGGTTCGATTCCAGTAATATGAGTTAGTGAACTAGTGGGGGGCAAGGTAACCATCTTATGGTTTATCGTTATGGCTCTAGCCTCAGAAATACCTCTGCTCGATTACCTCTGATCTTCCAATATTTGGGGTACTTTGGGATGATACTGCCATCATTGCCAACCCTAAATCTAAATATTTCACTTTCGATCTCAACTAGAAGACAGGTTTTCTCCTTGGCTAGTTTTTCCAAGGTATCTCTATCAGATTTCACATTAGCATTCAGATGATGGTAGTCATCTATTTTCTTCCATATTCTGAGCAGAGCCTTTTGTAGTTCATCATCAATAAATTCCCTTATGGCTTTTCTACCTGAGAAATACACACTTGGTTCTGGCTTCGTGATTGACTCGCGTGGTGGTCAGTCCAGACAAACTGACATCATACTTTACGATCGCTTGTTCAATCCCGAGCTGTTTCGATATGAGGGAGTCAACTTCTACCCAGTCGAAGTGGTATATGCGGTAATTGAAGTCAAGACGACCCTCAGAAGTGGAGAGATAAAGGATGCGATTGAGAAAATCCCCTCCATAAAAAGCTTGCTGTTTGAGCCGATGTCGCTAGCTCATCCTGTAGAAGGCAGCTAAGGATTTGGTAGGACTAAGCGGCCACTTGGATTCGTTTTCGCGCACAGGGCAAACATTAGGAAAATGGAGACTCTACTGAGCCAGTTTCGATACGCATACGGAAATTCTCCAGCGGAGCAACACATCGAGCTAGTTTGCGTTCTTAACAGCGGTTGTTTGACACGTCTTAAAGGCAATAAGATCGGGTTCGTCTATCACGGGCTTCTTGCGGAAGGCAAGAACGGCAAACCTGTTGAAACGTTCTGCAAAACGAAGTCAGCGGATGAAATCGAGGTTTGTGGGCGGAGGTACCCGACTGTTCGGATAAAAGGGGACAATGCAATAGTTGATCCGGTGCGTAATTTCTTGATGTTTCTCGACATGTTCTATAGGCATCTGCACACTAAGTTTGTGCCAGAGGTGCAGAATGTTCTCCAGCTAAGTGTATCCCGGAGCACCTCAAAAAGCAGCTCATAGCCTACAGCGGGATGCGAAGGGGGTAAGCCATAGCCGGGGACTACCAGGGTGAGTATAGGCCACGCTCCAGAGTAGGCTGGTGTCCTTGCTCATAATCGTTACCTCCGAAAATCTTGCTGAGAACCAAACAATAGTACTACTAGAAACCTGAGTAAGAGTGAAGCCCCCCGAAGAACAGGTTGCCAAAGAAGGTGAACACGGTAGCAGCAAAGCCCAATATCAGCAGTACTGCGCTCCTCGTGCCACGCCATCCCCTCAGGTTGTAGGCATGCAGGTATCCCGCATAGAGCAGAGTGATTATCAGAGTAGCCGTCTCTTTAGGGTCCCAGCCCCAGTAACGTCCCCAGGCGGTGTTGGCCCACACCGCGCCCAGTACCAGCACCAGGACCATCATGGGAAAACCGATAACCACCGCCCGGTAGCTCACTTCCTCCAGCGTGTTCCCAGGTGGCATCCAACCCGCCGAGCCGTGGCGTTGAAAGAGATACATAACGGCAGCCCCAAAGGCCACGGCGAAAGTGCCGTAGGCCACGACTGCCACCGAGACATGAACGGTGAGCAGCAAGTTGTTCTGTAATGCGGGCACGAGAGGTTCGATGGTGCTGGGGACAGTGCTGGCATAGGCCATCAGCCCCAGCGCCACTGGCAAGACAAAGGCTCCCAGGGAGCGGAATCTAAAAGTCCTCTCTATATAGAGATAAACAAGAACGATGCCCCAGGCAAAGGCCAGAGCGAACTCATACTGGTTGGAGAACGGGCCACGCCCAGCAACGATAGAGCGGAAAAGGAGGGACAGGGTGAGGAAGGAAGCTCCCATCCCGTTGGTCAGGGTAGCGTATTTGCCTACCCGCCCTTGTCTTCTGAAGACATACCACAGGTAGAGCAAAGTGCCTGTCGCCAGGCTAAAGAAGGCGGCGGTGAAGAAATAAAGGGACATCTTCTCCATCATAGACTCCTTTGACCATCATTCTCAGGGCTGCTTTGCGTCTGCACCTCACCACTACTTTTCGTTCCTAACTCCTGCTCCAGGGCAGACACCAGGCGCCGGAATTCCCGATCGAAGCCGGAAAGGCGCGGTGCGGCACCGGCTAATGCCAGGGTTGACTCGGATGAGGACTGGGAACAGAGCGCCCACAAGCGGCGATGAGGGAAGTAGAGTACGGTGTAAATACCCAATACTAACAGGACTGTTGCCGACCAGAGGAAGTTTACTCCTGGGTCTTTGACCACGGTCAGGCCGGTGAATTGTTTCTCTCTGAGGAAGGTAAACTCCAGCCCGTCTATCTTAAAGGGCTCCCCCTGGGTCAGTTTTTCAGTGAATAAAACGCTGTTATCATCACCCCGGTAAACAGCTATCACCACCTCCCAGGGCTGGATGAAGTTGTCAACCGCGTCCTGGGCAGTGCCCACTACATCTACCACCAGACGGCCGTCGAAGAGCTTGAAAAAACCGACAGGTCTGTCTTCACCGTAGTACCTATTTCTGTAAGCCAGAGCCACGCCATCTTCAAAAAGAACCTTTTCATCGTCCGTATCTCTCACCCGTATCACGGCGGCGTTGCCGAAGAAGGATTGGTGAAAGCGTATCCCTTGGTATTCTACAGGCTTGTTCACCCGGACCGTCTGCCTTTTTACCTCAACTCCGTTTTCGTAGATGACCAGGTCGCTGCGGTAATCCTTGGGACGACCATCAGGGTAATCCTCTTCAATGAACCCCTCATTAAGCACTGATAACTCGGTACCGTAACCTACCGCTCTCACCGAACCATCGGGAATAACCAGGCCATTGTCTCTGAAGCCAACCAGATTTCCCAGCACCGCGGCAGCGATAGCCAGGATGATACCGCCGTGGGTGAGAAAGGTGCCGAAGCGAGGGTAGCGATTACGCTCGGCATAGATGTGGGTGCCTTCAGCCTCGCTTTGAGTGACTATTCGGTAACGCTGCTGGCGTAAGACTCTAACCACCACCCCGGCAGCCTCCTGCTGAGGCAGACCGATTGGTGGAAACCAGGCCCGGTGTTTCCTCTGTTCAAAGAAGCCCTGTCCCACCCTCACTCTGGGCTTGCTGAAGGTCCTCCACATGGCGGAGAAGCGGTTGATGGTGCAGGCGGCCAAATTGAGTACCAGAAGCGTGAGCAGAGCGTTGAACCACCATACCTTAAACACCCTGAACAGCCCGAGGAAATCCAGCGCCGCGGTGAAGGTTCCGAAACGGGGGCGCACGTCTTCAAGCCATCGGGCGTAGGCGAGCGCATTGCCGGCCACTCCGTCGGGAGCTTGAATTATCAGGGCACCAACCAGTGAGGCTGTGGCAATAGCCAGTATCAGCACCAGGGCAAGCCGAACCGAGCATAAGAACCGCCATAGCCTTTTGCCCAAGAGTGGATAGGGCATGGTGAAGGTTGGATCTATGTTCTTCATCGCATTGCTTCAGCCAGCTTGGCCTCCATCACTCTCTTGGTCATAGCGCCAATATTCACCACCCGGATTACCCCTTCCCCATCTATGAAGAAACTGGTGGGGATGGATGTAATCTTGTAATTCGCCGCCACCTCCCCTGTGCTGTCCAGGACGATTATCCAGCTAAAACCGCCTCGTTGGATGTACTGGCGAACCGTACTTTCCGGCTCGGATATATCCACACCAATCACGACCACACCTTTATCCTTGTATTCCTGGTATACAGCTTCCATCTCTGGCATCTCGGCACGGCAGGGAGGACACCAGGTGGCCCAGAAATTGATAAACACAGTCTTCCCCCGGAAGTCGCTGAGGCTAACCTGATTACCCTCCAGGTCGCCCAGGGTGAAGTCAGGTGCCAGCCGCCCTACCTCAGGGGCAGGCGCCAGTTCACTCCCTTTCAGGCTAATGTTATCGGTATCTTCTTGACCGCTCCTTAGTGCGTCTTGAGCAGAGGGAGCACAAGCCTGTATCGTCAGGAGGAGTCCAAGCAGAGCTACCGTCAAAAGTCCTGGGATTACCCGACGATAACGTAATAGGTTATGTTTTAATAAGATACCCATTTCAAACCTCCCGTTCTTTTTGCTCAAAATGTCCAGCTTAAGATATCTCCCACCCTAAACCAGAAATAGAGAATATAGCCGCCGGCAAAAATGAGTAGCAGCCCGCTGAATCGAGCTACTACTGGCACCAAGCGGCGTAACCATCGATTAACCGTCTCCTTGAACAGTGTTGAACCTATGGTAACTATAGCGATAACAAACCCCATCCCCAGGGCAAAGCTAACGAATTGCAACAAGCCTGAGATGAAACCCTTCATAGCCATGGCACTTCCTACCACCGCCAAAAAAACGGGTAGGGTACAGCTCAGTGCCGCTATTCCGTAGGCGATACCAAAGACAAGGAAACCCTTAATGCCTAAACCACCATTTTTACCCAGACGCCCAGTCAAACGTGCCGGCAAGCTAGTATAAATATGACCCCCAACCAAGAGGTAGATGCCCAATAAGATGAGAGCCACTCCGATGGCAACAGCTATCCAGGGTATGAAGCTAATCAAGAATTGCCCTCCTAATGACAAGATAGCTCCCATGATTCCAAAGAAGACCACAAAGCCCAGGGTTACCACTCCGCTCATGGCCAGTGCCCGGACACCTCGCCTCTGGGATGACTTGGCCCAGAATCCCTCCCCCTGGTCGCCTAAATAGAGGGAGACATAGGCAGGAAGCATGGCGATGCCACAAGGACTTACTGTGGTCACCATGCCAGCGCCAAAAGCGTAGCCGAAGGGCAGCAGGTTGGCCAGATTAGTTACAAAGCTCTCAATCATTCCCCCTCCTTCAGGTTATCACTACCCACTAAACAGTCGCTGAATACCATCTACCGCTACCCCCAGAGAGCCTGCCACGAACCAGGTAGCGACAAGGTATAGCGCCATCGTCTTTACTTTCACAGGTCGGTAAAGATGACGAACCACAGAAAAAGTGGTGCTGGGAGCCACTAACATGATGCTCAGTGCTGTTCCCAGGCTGGCCCCTTTGACCAGCAAAGCCGAAGCTAGAGGAACCTCAGCGCCACCAGTTAACTGGAAAGGCATGGCAAGGAGTGCCGCCAGGTAGGGCGCCCACCAGGCACTGCTACCCAGCCAGGGACGAACCATATAGGCGGGTATATAGATGGTCAGAACAGAAGCCAGGATGAAGCCGATGACAATGAGAATCACCGCTCCTTCCACCTGGCCGATAAAGCTTTTCCAGGTAACTTGAGCCAAGGAGCGTAGCCCTCTAGGTTGTAATGGCGGAATCTCGCTGTTCAATACTGAAGATGGAGGTGCCGTCTCTACTTCCGGTGGTTGCTCCCGAGAGTTTTCCGACTTGCGTAAGATTACCGAAGTGACAAACCAGCTCAAAGACAGAGCAAAAAGGGCTGTTAAGATTAACCGCAGCCAGACGATTTTCATGTCAATGAGTGAGGTCACCACTAAAGCTGGAACCGAAGCAGCAAGGCTGAAAAGGAGTAGCCCGCTAAAAGTTGACAGTGCTGTCAATTTCCCGCCAGGACGCCATAGCAGAAAGACCAGGAGCCGTCGCATCCAGCGTAAAGGCCGGTATTTGAGAAAAGAGCTGCTCAACGCCTTAAGGTCAATCCGCTTCTTTTGCGACACCGCTATCAGCCCGGTGGTCACTGCCAGTCCGAGCCAGGCAGCTAGAAAGAATGGCCCGTACTCAAAGACAAACTGCCGGAACCTGAAAAGAGTGGCTATTATGTCTGCCATCTATCTTCCTTAACCAAACCTCACAAATAAATGTATGGTTACTCTACAGTTGGAAAATCGTTGATAATGATCTGATATCATGCTCGTCAGGAAGGCCGACGAGGACCACCTTCCCATTCACAACAAGAGAAGGAACAGCTTTGACGCCGTATTGCTCAGCCAAGGCGCAGCAACTCCCATCCTTACACTCTGACGCCCGGTGGACATCGATCTTAAGGTTAGGAAAGTTCTCCTTAACGATGTCAAGCGTTCTTTCGCATAACCTGCACTCCGCGCTAAAGAATTCAATTTTCATCTTCCACACCTCCTCTTGGCTTTGTTTTGAGACGTTCTTACCATTCCCCAGTTGCCCGGGCGGGAAGGGCACATCAGCGTATGAACAAGAAATGCAGCAACCATCTGCTCCAGGGAAAAGGTAGTGTTTTTACTAAATCAGGAGAATATCTATTGTCATAGCCAGGTAAACGATGGCTAGATAAAGGCTTGACAGCTTAAACGCTGTCCAAGCCTTTTGAGCCGTCGGGGCAAAGTAAAGACTCATATTCGGTATCAGTACGATTAGTCCTATGATTAGTGATATGAAGAGATACGCTTCACCGAGGATTCCCAATGCATAAGGGATAATTGAAAATGGAATTAAGACCATGTTGGATAATGCGGCCCATTTGGAAGCTATCCTCTCCCCGTAGATGGTGGGAAGAGTTGGTACATTGGCTCGTTCACTATCTTCTCTAGTCCGAATGGCTAAACCCCAGAAGTGACCAGGCGTCCACAAGAATATGAAGATAACGAAAAATAGGGGAATCAAACCAAAGCTGGTGGTTACCGAGAACCAACCAGCTAGCAATGCACAACTACCAGCCAGTCCCCCAATAACTACGCTCCACGGAGTTTTTCTCTTCAGCCACATCGTGTAAACGAAGATATAAATGGCAGCTCCCAGGGCGATGAACAACGTGGCTAGCAAGTTTAACAAGACCACGGAAATAATCAGCCCAGTGATAACCAATAGTATGCCAGCATACAGAGCTTTCTCAGCAGGCTGAATTATGCCGAATGGTAGTGGTCTCCGAGATGTCCGCTGCATAATCCTGTCTACATCCCTATCAAGATAGGAATTAATAGCACCGCAACCGGCGGCTGCCAGTCCCCCCGACACAATCAAAATAGAAGCTGTAGCCCATGAGATGCCGCTGCCGGCAGCCAGAAACACGCCCATCAGCGCCGAAAGTGAATTTAAAGCAACGGAACGTAGCTTTAAGAGCGATAGGTAAGCGGCTGCGGTAGTCCGTGCCCGGTAGATAAGACTCTTACTGTAACTCCGGAAACCGGCCAGCACATCAACGCTCGCTAAATTATCAGGTGCCGGTGTAGCAATACTAACTTGCTTCTGCTTCAGAGTTTCCATCTCCTAAGGCGCAAACAAAGCCAGCGCTCCTAAAATCATACCCAGGTTTAACACGGTTACGGCTATCAACCCCCAAAAAAGGAACCCGGCGCCTCTTTCCGCTGGTTGAGACGAGCTCTCTTTTGTCGTCCTTTGTGTCATTACTGATCTATACCTCCCTCTCACTTTCTCTTGTTCCAGTAACTCTCCGGCGCTGAACTGGCACTCAGCCGAACTGGATGGGCCAACCGTTTATTATGCCAAAGGCGGCTACAGTAAGGGCTAGCACTACCAGGACGAAAAGGATCCCTGGTATCAGGGCGGTCGGCGTATATTTGATTTCTCGTTTAACCACTAATTCAGGAGCCGCCAGCCCTTGAGGTACCTCTGAGGTAGCTAGCTTTTTTCCAGCTATGATAGTCATCCCGATAATGGTTATGAACAGAACGCCGGCTACTATGGCCAATGTTCCCCCAATGCCCAGCGTTACGTTCATCAATACTGACCAAGACTCAGGGGCCGCACCACCATAAGTTATCTCAGCGGTGCGCCGGGGAACTCCAGCATATCCCGCCAAGCTGCCGGCGATGGCAAAGATGAACAAGGCGACAGTTAATAGATAGGG
>SDBT01013392.1_pt1 | contig 13137 bp, 13 predicted proteins | sample 2277101 | NCBI WGS metagenome assembly SDBT01 (sample SAMN10404973, study PRJNA504765) | marine sediment metagenome | isolation source: marine sediment core GS10_PC15, 103 cmbsf | place: Arctic Ocean: Southern Knipovich Ridge | collected 2010 | reverse complement strand
CAGACAATCTTACTGGTACGCCGTCAAGTCCATTTATTCATTATGTAGATATTCATTACCAAACGACTGGCTTAATTGGAACGAAAGCCAAAGCGCCCGACTTTTACGCATAGGAGAATAAAACGGGATGTATAATCAAAACTGAAATAAATAAATAAGGAGAAGCAAAATGAAGAAAATCATCACACAAGAAACATTGGACAAAGTATTGAATTGTATAGTAAGAGCTATACATCCAAATTCCCCATATATATATGTTGATCAGCTAATTGGTGAATTGACAAAACTACCAGAAGAAAATATTAAGGAAGAAGAATAGTATGACAAAAGACACCATAGGAATCATCGGACAGTATGTCAGTATGGTTATATTGATGGTAGGCATTGGGATTGAGATATATTATAGGGCACATATTGGCTTTGTTTGTATTACGGCTGGTGGTCTATTGTGGGGCGTGGCAACAAAAATCAGAGGTAAATAAGATGACTCCCAAAATTGCTGAGCAGTTAAAAGATTTAAGAAAAGGTACTTTGGCCTTGAGGCGGAATGTGCGGACATTTGAGGAGGAGATTGTAGTCAACTCAATAAGATATAGTATAGAACAAGCTAAATTAGTTTTCAAAAATCATAATAATAAAGACAAAAGATAATGAGAAAACTCGATTTAAAGAATAAGAGATTTGGGAGATTGGTGGTGTTAGAGGAGAAAGGCAGAACTAAATGGGGGGATATTTTATGGTTATGTCAGTGTGATTGTGGGAATATGAGGATTATACAAGCATGTAGTTTGGCCAATGGAACTACACGAAGCTGTAAGTGTTTACAGCGTGAGAAGACAAGAAAACTAGGCAAAGCATCGGCTTTTTCTTTTGGTGAAGCATCGTTTAATTGTGTATTTGCAAGGTATCGTCGTCATGCTAAAACTTCAGACAGAAAATTTACTCTCAGTAAAGAACAATTTAGAGAGCTAGTAAAACAAAATTGCTATTACTGTGGCCAAGAACCAAATCAAATATATAAATCCCAAAATCAAACCGGCGAGTATATCTATAACGGACTTGACAGGATTGACAATACTAAAGGATATATAGTAGATAATGTTGTTCCTTGTTGTGGGGTTTGTAATTGGATGAAGCGGGATTTATCACAAATAGAATTTTTGAGTCATGTTGACCAGATAACTAAGTATAGTATGGTTTCTATATAGGAGGAGTAATAATTCTATGCAAGATGCGTTTCTTACAAGATCGATAAGTAATTTTAGGCGATATACAGATGAGCCCTCCGTGAATGCAAAGTACAGTGACGCCGCTCTAATAGAAATGATTGAAGAATCATATTCCCATATTATTTCTGAAGTCAATCGGTGCAGTCCTGAGCCTATTGTGGCCAGGTTTGAAGTAACTTATGTAGCTGATACCGAAACTTACATACTTCCCCAGTTAATACAGTCCATCCATGCTATCTACCACACTACAGATAGCGGCTATAAAATATTTTATACGGCCAGAAGCGGGTACAACCCTCTTGGTCGGAGGGTTTGGGTAGAGGGAAGTATTCTGCATATCCAAACGAATGTCCTTAGTCCCAGTGACGTACTGACGATTGAATATATCCCGTCTGGTACTGCCCGTCTTCATGATGGTACTTGTACTATTGACTCTACCGGCAAACTCGTAACTTTTGGGGCGACTCCAACTGATGGTGCTTTAGATACTCATGTCAACGCTTATGCCGGAGCCATCTTCCGTTTAATCACCAGTACAGATGCTAATTTTGCCTTCCTCCAGGAACGAACAATTAAGTCTTATGCACATGTAACCAGAATAGCTACACTTGATACAGCCTTGAGCCCCAACCCGGAATCTACTGGAACCACGTCTTATGAAATAGCTCCTGCAATCCATAGAGGCTTAGACCATGCGGTAGCTCTTTATCTTGCATATTGGATTGCAAGTATTGAAGGAAGCATTACAAGGTCTCGACTCTTGAAACGAATGTTCCAGGATATTCTCAGGAACTTAAGGCTTTCTGCATACTATAGTAATCTTTTAGAGGCTCCGAAAGCCAGAGCCGATAACTTCAATAATAGAAGGTATTTAAGAACCGTAGGAAGAACATAGAGAGAGTATAGAGGAAGTATAATGGCCGAAGTTTTTACAGCAGATAACAGTCCGCTATCAGTAGGAGCTTCCCCACCGGTTATGCAGGGCGGGTATTATCCCAGTATTGACCGACCGATAATAAATGGATTGGGTTTTACAATTCCCTGGGGCGGAGCAAGCCTTCAGCGTATAATGTCCGCTTCAGGCGACATATCTATACAACAAGGTGGTGGTGTTAATCCAATTAGAATACCCCTGTCAATGACTGCTGGAGATATTATCAATTATAATTTTGAGGGGTTAGTTGGCCCCCAAGGTCCTCCGGGACCCCCCGGTCCTGCCGGAACTGGTGAAGGAAATGGCGTAGTGAGTGGTTCAAGGTTTAGATTGTTCCACGGGTCCGTTCAATCTATACCTTCTGGGGCATTCACAATTCTGAATTGGGCCAGCAAAGATTTCGATCCTGACAATGAATTTGATTTAAATACTAATAGATTCCAGCCTAGTACCGCAGGTTATTACCAGATAAACGTAGAGGGTGCAATAACCGGCCTCACCACCCAAGAGTTGATAGTAGCTATTTACAAAAATGAGACAAGAATATCAGGGACTGGACGAACCGCCGCTTCCAGCAATCTTGGATTATCAGTGAGTACAGTAATATATTTAGACGGAGTAGCTGATTATGTTACAGGACGCATATCCCATAACTTTGGGAGCAATAGGAATACTACTTCAGGATATAATCATATGTCAGGTCATAGAATAAGTTAGGAAAAAATTATGGTAATGCGGACTCGTGAATATCTTCAATATGGAATAACCGGGCCTTTCATGAACCGGTCAGTGCCGGAGAACCAAGTACCATCAGGTTCGTTTGGAGAACTGGTAGGGGTTGATGGCCGATATAATGGTTGTCTCCGGAAGTTCTTCGGGATGAAGGAAGTGATCGATATAGACAGTATATCCGGTATGGGGGATATTGATGCTTATGATGGTCCCAGTTTCTTCAAGTACGTAACATTTCACAAACGAGGTACTTCCGATACCTACAGGGGATTTGTAATTAGATGGGATAAAGCCAACGACAATGCCAACGAGGAAGTTACTCTTGTATATACCACCGATGGAAGTACATGGGCGTATCATCAGATATGGGCACAGTCTGGAAACGGAATAACCAGTAGTTTAGAGGTAGATTGTGCAACACACGAGGGATATTTATTTGTAGTCATTGATACCAAGACACCAAAAACCGTATACTGGAATGGGTCAGCATTAGCGACTGTCGATATGGGGCCTGGGTCTTTTAGTACTACACTTACCACACTAACTGATGATGATACATCGGCTATAGATAATGATTATAACTTGAATGGTGAAGGAACATATCAGGTAGCATGGCGGTTCTATGATTCTACTCGTGGTATTTACTCTTCCCTCAGCGATCCTGTAACTATTACATTAGACATTACAAATACTTCAAAAGCAACTGGGCGTATAAGATTTGATGATACTGGTGGAGATTCCGGTCTAATGATTGCAGGTGATGTATTTACTATCAATGGACGTACTTATGAGTATATAGATTCGGGGTCGAATGTAACTATTGCAGCGGCGGCTGGTGCTACAGTTGCTGAACATGTTGCGGCCTTGGTCGGTGCTATAAATGGGGATTTAAGTGCTACTGTTACGGCAGAAGATGGAAGAGATGACGTTCTTATTAGGGCTAAAATCCGTGGGGATGCAGGTAACGCCTATGGTCTTTCTGTTGCTGAAACAGGGGGTAATACAGACGATATATATATAGCTTACCCCACTCTCAATAACGGGGGAGTAGTGATAGATAACGGGAAATCAGAAAAACACTGTAAGGCCATACTTAGTTTTCCGCTTGATGATGCTGTTGTTGCCACCAAAACATATACGGATTTTGCTGCTCTTTTCGATACGGTGGATGTATTCAGGACTATTGACTTGGGGGAGGGAACAGGCGGGGAGGGAGCTATTTTCTATTTAGACCAATCTATAAGTAAAAATACAACAACCACCGGCTCTATTACTGCTTACGCTGATTATAGTGGAACTGTAGCTGGAACAGTAAAAGCAACCGATGAAGCTCATGGTAGAACAACTGGAGATTGGGTAACTATTTCAGGAACAACTAACTACAATGGTACTTTCCAAATTACTGTAATTGATGTTGACAATTTTTATTTCACAGACACATGGGTTTCTGACAATGGTGCAAGTACATGGACTCTGACTTATTGGGGGTCTGAAAGTGCATGGGATGATTTGAATGTAACTATTGGAACAATTCACGATGAAGCATTACCGTTCCAGAAACAATATAATCCAGAGACAGATATTATAAGTTCACCCCCTACTTCCGGTACTATTGGCAGGTATCAGGGAATTACATTTATGGCCCAAGATATTGCGACCAGGGGAGGAGTAGATACGCTACATAGTAGTTTAGAACACGATTCAGCTGAGTATTTTACAACCTTTAATGACAGACGAGGGACAAGTGAAGAGGGCCGTCCTTTACGTTATATGAAAGCAAGCGATAGTATGTTTATCCTGACTCCTAATTCTGTTATCCATGTTTTCAAATCTGCAAAATCAAAACCTTTGCAGTTTGTTGTGTTGCACCAAGAGCGAGGACTTCTCGGTAAAGAAGCTGCTCACATGATGGGGAATAGTATCCTTATGCTTACCGGCTTAGGCTTAACTATATTGAACGGTAGTGATGGTAGTATGGGGCAGATTTCTGCTGTTGACAGACTTCTCTTCGATGATTGGGCTAACGATGGTTCTACTATTAAAAGTGGATACGATACCCTTATGAATACTTCATATTTCCTACATCCCGGAGATTCCGAGGTACTCCAAATATCTCATTCTACACAGTCCACCAACGTACTTGAAGGAGCTAATTTTGTAGGATTAACTAATGGCCCTGACGTAGTAGATGGTAAAGATGTGAGAGCATATTTCATTACTGCTACTGGGTTAGTCGTGGTTCCAGATGTTGATGCCAGTGGTAGTGGGACTATGTGGGGATTGAGTGGTAGTTATACGGTGAACGGGACAACTACTTCTAATGGTAGTGATACAACTAGCGTTCTTGATTCCGGGGCTACATTTCATGCGGATATGGTGGGTTGTTTACTGTATTTTACAGATGGGAATAATGCTGGAGTTGCTCGTGAAATAACTGCAATGGCCGCTAATGATTTAACTACAGCCGCATTCCCAAACAACATAGCTACAGGGGATAGATATGCGATAAGTCCCTCACCCTTCAAAGTACGATTATGGCCACTGAGAGACCCAGACCCTCGAATGACTGGGCAGGTATTCAAGCGGTGGATTTTGCTCGGCCTTTCTCTGAAGGTAAGAGAATTGTCGGGATTCACCAATAACGATAATAATAAATTCAGACTGGGGGTATATCGTAATAGTGGTTCTTCCATCGAATCTGGAACCACCGAACTAGCTATAGATACTAATCCTGCGGATGAGGCTGTTAGTCTGAATGCTGATGGTATAGATTTGGAGCCTTATATAGAAATGATAAGTTCTGGGACATCGTTTGAATTGACTAATGTGGAGGCTCATGTGGTTTTCACTGCAAGCAAAGAAGTTACAGCTTGACAGGGAATATAAAATATGGTATGATTAGAGTGTGTAAAAGTATCGGCATATATGACAAATGCCAAGAGGAAACTATATGGCAAACACAGATGATTTTAATACAAATCAATACTTGAAAGCATTTGACCCCGAAAAACCGATGCAGGAACGGTTCAACTATGAGGCTTTCTTGGCGGACATTGGCAAAATATCAACAAAGACAAGAGAAGTTGGTGGCCCCGAGACTGTCGGGATGCCAGACTATCTCCAGAAACCTACTACACCTAGTCCTTATACATCCGCTAAAAAGACTACTGAACAAAGTGGCAATATAGCAAGAGCTGAAGCAGCAATTACGTCATATGAAACTCGACGAGAAGCTATGGAGAAGGATGCTGGAAAGGCTGCTACTGCCTTGGAGATGAAAGCAGCTAGTACAGCAGAACAGATGCAGCGTCTTGATATTATTGGGGGGGAAATTGGGGCTCGTTTACAGAGTGTTACTGAGATGTACAGTGCTGCCGGTGAACAGGCCGGAGAATATGTAATGGCAACCCGACAGCGAGCGTTGGACTCGTTGGCTAGGTTAGATGAAATAAATAAGGAGATTGGAGAAGGTAGGGATTTTACTAAAGCTCATGCAATGCAGGCAGGGGTACAGGCTACGCTTGGTGCGATGAGCGAGGAGGGTCGTGCGATTGCTAAGGAATACGGTACTAATAGTAAGGAGTATCAGCAATGGTCTGCTCGAAAATCTACATCTTTGGCTGTATTGAATAGTAATATACACGTTGGTTTCCAGAAAATACAGGAGGCTCAGGACATCTCCTATCTGAATGCTTCTAATGAGTTGATGTGGAAATCCGATATGTATATCAATTTCCAAGAACAGGCTCATGTAGAAACTTTAATGAGTATGGCCAGATATAGTGGTCAGTTTGCGTTGCAATCTTCCCAGCTTCTAGTAAGTATAGAACAGATGCGTGGAACTGCTCTCGATGATATGGCCAACTGGATAGTAGGTACACCAAGTTTTGCTATGGATACTATGCCTTTAATAAACCTACTGGCTGAGTTAGGTCTAGCAAATGCAGAATTACAATCGTCAGGCGGGGGGATGGTGGGTGTAAAAGGACGGCGTATAACAGAATACGACGAAAGTACTGGGAGACCAATATACGGAGGTTCAAGGGGAGTAGCGGGCGGGTACAAGGCTAGTGGTCGGGGGCAACGTAGTAACCCAGTACGGGTATCGTCATCAGGAGCAGGAGGAGTATAAATTGAAAATTAGGAGAGTATAATGCCTAGAATGCCAGGAGCACAACCAAATATCGGGGGGAAGATGGATCCGGGGACACTGGATACTATTGCTAGACAGAAACAGTTCCGACAGCAACAGTCCATGATGAGAGAACAGGAGGCAGCTTCAACAGAGAGGGCTGGTATTGCTGCCGATACTGCTATAAGAAGTGCAGAGATAGGTGCCGGAAGTCAGAGAGAGGCTATCAGCTCTGCTAATGAACGGGCAGCTATGCAAATGGAAGCTGATGATAGAAGGGCGGCAGAAGCAGTTGAGGCACAGGAGGAAAACCGTGTATTTCTTGAAGAGCAACAGGCCAGAAAAGCTAAACTGGATGCAGATGCGACTGAAGTTGATCATAAATGGGATTTAGAGGCAGAAGAAAGAACTGTAGAACGTGCTAAAGATGCCCAAACATTTGAGATAGAAGCGAGAAGAGATGAGTACAAATACAAAATGTCGAAAGCAGCAGACAATCTTGAGATAGAACTTGGAAAGCTCGACCATATGCTGAAAACCGAAGAAAAAAAAGCTAAAGAACGTGTAATAAGAAAGAAAATGGCCGATGAGTTTGATAAGCAACAGGGGAATCTTGATATACTTAGAGAAGATATAAAAACATCAATCTTGTCTAACCCAGACCTTTCCTATAAAACTTGGCGTGCTTTACCCGGCCCCAGACCTAGTGCATCTTCAGGTTATTTTATAGGGTTAGAACTTAATAAGTTGGGAATCAAGGGCGTGACTGCCCAGACTCTTTTAGATTATAGTACACTTGAAGAACTGGTAGATATAGGCGACCCTAGTAAAGGAGGGATAGGGAAAGGTGAACTAATGGATTTAGGGGTTTTGACGGAGGTGTTAGAAGAACATTTAAGTAAAATAATAATACGGGCACCGGAGGGCGAAAACATTCTTTTCTATCAAGACCAGCTTCGTATTGTTAAAAAGGCAGGTAGAATAATACATCGACTAGAACGCAGTACGAAAAAGAACGTCCAAGATATTGCTATTGCAGCAGGAGATGCCGTAAAGGGGATAGCTCCTAGTGCTATTATTTCTACATTCAAGGGGTCTGACTTGCTAGGAACTCTTGCTGGGATAAAAGCAGGTCGAACTGATAGAGAACCTATACCTGATTTTGGTGGGCCATTTGCAGACCTGTTCTTTAAGTCCCTAACCAAAAGAAGAAAAAGATATGATGACCTTTTAGGGGGGAAGTAAAATGAGCACAGGTGCATTACTACTAATATTAGGGACTATTTTTGGTCTAACAACTCTTGGGACTCAACACGCTGCAACGAAAGGCCAACTAGGATTACAAAAAGAACAACTGGCTTTTGAAGGTAAAAAAGAAAAGGCTAGGGGGGAAGCTGTTACAACTGCTGCCAAGATGCAAGAGGCTATGACAGAAAAACAGTGGAGCCGTCTAAGTAAAGCCCAAAGAGAGGAAAGAGGCGAAAGACGAGAGGAGCGATTTGAGACAGGAGAACGAGCTAGTTCTGACAGACAACTTGCTATGGTATTAGCGATGCTTCAAAAAGTGTCTCAAGAAGATAGAGGCGTAGGTTCTATATCAAGAGGGATTCCCTCTATTCCATCACTTTTGAGGTAATGAGGAGATAACAATGGCAACAATTCCTTCCGCCACAAATACAGGAGTTCCTTTAAATATTGATATGGTAAGAGCGGCTTTTGCACAAGCCCAACAGAACTATCCAGGGGTGGCATCTTGGAAGGCTGGATTTGCTTCATCACTTAAAGAAGCTACATCTAGTACCGGACTTGGTACAGCCACGGCAGGTGGGGTTGCGGGGGGTACTGGTGTAGCAAATAAATTTCCGGGGGGTGGTCAACTAAGGAAATTTGCTGGTAAAAATTGGCAATGGTTAGTTCCCCTAATATTGACAATATACTTAGGTAGCCAATTAAAAAAGCGAGGAGAACGACAATCGGTAGCTCTACAAACCGAATACACTAAAGAGATGGGCGAACAAATATCTCCCGAAGCTATGGTATATCAAGCCATGATGCCTGCTATTCAACAAGAACAAAATTTAGTAACTAACTTACTTTTCCAACAACTCACAGGTAATCAAGGGCCTCAACTGGCCAGAGGAGAGGAACGAATAGGGGGTCAACAAAACAGTTCCCAAGGTTATTAAGGAGTCCCTAATACCATGTCCCCTATAGGTGAAACCACTCAAACTGGAACCACGTCTTTTGAATTTCCTCTGACTATATACGACCGACCATCTATTGCTATGGCAAATCTATTGTCTGGCAATATTGATGCTACTACCCGTGCAATCTTCAGTCCTATGACACTAGCTCCTAAAGAGGTAAAGAGTATTCGTAACATGCTTCTCAAAGGTGAGGCTGCCGAAAATCCACTAATTAAGACAGCAGTTGATTTGGCAACTAATCCTATGGTAATCATTGGGCTTATACTTATGATGGGAACCCGTGGAAAAGTTGCATCTCTTCCTGAAATGCACGCTATTTTTAATGAAGGCCAAAGGGCTATGAAGGGGCTTGGTCCATTGATGAGAAGTTTGTCTAGTTCTTTTACTGCCCTGAGACCTGTGTGGCATCTCCCAGTTATGAAAGCAAAATGGTCAGTAGCAAAAGATGGTATTGTACGGCCTCTTGAAGCTATGCTTGAGTTGGTACGGAGGACTTCGATATTCAATAGTAAAGGTGTAACGGAACTCAAAATATTACAGGAGAGATTTCGAGTAGCCAACGGTAGCGTAGCATTAACTCGTGCTCAACATATGCTTACCTCTCTATATATTCAGGGAATGCACAAGACCCCACGAATTATACGTACTATAAGAACAGTAAGGGGTGAGAAATTAGTTAAAGAGACAATTATGAGTTCTCCTTTCCAAGGAGCATATCGGAAGCTCTTTGGTACTACTGCCCCATTGATGCCCCGACTACCGGAGATAATACAAAAGGAAAGTCCTGCTTTCCAGAAATATATCACAGGGATACAGAGAGCCTATAAAAGATGGGGTGAGGCAATCTTCCTAGATCCATCAGGAAAGTTGAATAATGTGATGGAGGCAAAAGGCGTACGATTGATAACTGAAGACTTTGGGCCACAAATAATGACTCGTACACCTATTGAGAAATATTTCAGGGGTGGTAAAGGCTTGAGTGGAAAAGCCTATAAAGGTATTGTCAGGAGAATGGGGGAGGCGGGGGCTTTAAGTCGACACGCTCAAGCCCGTTTAGGTCATGGTATTCCTATGCAGACTGAACTGGAATTTCTCAGAAGTGAAATGCTGGCCAAGCACAACATAGAATTATTCGGACCTGGGATGTGGGACAAATATCTGCAAATAAAAAGCTTGCGAATCGAAGAGGTTAGAAAGTTATTTTATAATTTAAGTCAAACTCTTAAACGGGCGGGAACTGATTATGCTATTGATCCAATAACTGGTAACATTGTCGGTAAGAATAAGTCAGTTGTAGAGGAGGTTAAACGGCAACTTGGGGAGACATTTGAAATACTCCAGAATAGATTTAAGATGTTAGAGGGGGATATAGGATTGAACGAGGGGGCTAGGGCACTTACCCGGGAGCTCCAAAAAGCAGCACATCTCCCACCAGCCCAAATGGATGACTATATTAGGGGGCTTGCTAATATAGTAGGAGCACCCCCTGAATACATACTGAATTCAAATCAGATTGCACGACAATATATAAAGGCAATGGCTCCTACCTATGCGTGGTTTAAAAGTGAAGGACTAGACCAAGCTGGAAAACAACTACCAGGATTAGGTAAAGCATTTATGAATAGTGTAGTAGGCCCAAGCTCACTCGGTGTAGATCCAGCAGATCTTGACTGGACAAGAAGAATGCTTGTAGATGACTTAGGCCCAATGCTAATGGGAATGAAAAATTTCAAGGAGTATGCCAGAGCCCAAAGCTTTAGGGATACTGCGGTAAAATTTACCCGATGGCTACAATCCGATAGTCCAGTAGTAAAAGTTCTACCTCAAGCAACACGGGAGAGATGGGTTGCTGCTTTTAGTGGAGCACGGGGGAGTATATCTGATGCTACTATTGGAGGAAGAATTTCCTCTCTTTTATATACATCAGCACTTGGGCTTAATATGTCCCCTGTAAGTAAAAACCTATTGCAGACACCTATTACCTTACTTCCTATTCTTGGAGGTAAAAATATGGCGATAGGTTTTAAGAGAGTAGCCGATGGACTTGTGAGATTACCCGGTGCTGCCAAGAAGTACGGGTCTATGGACAAAGCTATACGAAAAATATTCCCCGAATACTACAGGTATTTCGGCGGTGAAGAAATTACGAAGGCTATGGCCACAGGAGATATTGCTAAAGAGGGACAGATAATAGGATGAATAGCTGTTGGTACCATAGAAAAAGCAAAACAAATAATGATGATGCCGTTTGCCGGTGTCGAAAAATTTAATAGACTTCTTGCTTTTTACTCTGCTTACGAACCAGCCATTCAAGGCGGTGCTGGTAAAGCAATGTCAGCTAAAGCCGCCTCGCTTTTAGGTGCTGAAATAAATATGTTTACCCAGTTTACAGGTGGAACAGCCGGTCTCCCAAAATGGGCACGTGGAGCATGGCCTCCTTTCAGACAATTTGGACATTTCCCTAGTAGGTTTGTAGAATTTCTTGGTGGTTCTGCACGTTTAAGTCCTACAGGGGACTTCACAACAGGGCCTTTTGGGCGTGGGATGGTAGTAAGTGCTGGACTTTATACTATAGCCAAGAATATCCTGAAGATGGATATTAGTGGTGGACTGGCGGTACATGCTTTACCGGGGCCTGTATATGAGAGATCGTCTTTCTATCCTGCCCCTTATGTACCCCCTGTAGTTGGGGCTATGGGGGATGTCATCAAGGCATTTCATACAGGAGACTTCAGCCAACTCCCAAGTACAGCAGCCTTGTTTGTACCAGGTGGGTTAGCTGCCAAGAGGGGGTGGAAGACTTGGGCACCTAGGTATGCAGATTATGGAGCCAGAACACCGGATGGAAAGATACCTATTTATAATAAGAACCGTGCCCTTATATCTACACAAACTCCTATGCAGCTTGTCCTGCGAGGTCTGGGATTACATCCTGTAGGCCCTACAGCAGAACGACAAATGATGCAATACCTGTTGAGCCAACGAGAGAAAATTCGGCAATATAGAAGAGAGTATCTGGAAGCGTTAGGGGAGAACGATCTAAGAAAAGCCCAGAAAGTTAATGATGAGTTCCAGAAAAAGTATCCCGAACTGGGACCACTTCAGATTAAGAAGAGTGACATACGTGCTGTCCGTAACAGAAAAGAAAATACCAGACTTCAACGGACTATCAAAGGATTCCCAAAAGACTATCAACCACTTTTCCAATCCATGCTCGAACAAGCAGAGTTAGTTCAACTCTCTGAGACTATTGACTACAACCCAGAGAGTCTCCAATACTACCTAGATTAAATGAATGTCCGTGTCCCTTTATACTCTATAACTTTCTTGTAGAGTTCTTCAGTAGATTTGATGTCTTGGATACAATGCTTTTTTATGTACTCCAAAGCTGCCTTGTGGCCTGCAAGTGCGTCCTGCCATACCTCCATATTGAAGGGTAGTCCTTTAGCTTTGATGCCGAACAGACGACAGGCATTTGCCATAGAGCGTCTTGATAGCTTGAATTTACCACTGACAATATCGAATAGGTCGATAATCTTGATTTGTTTCCATGTTGGGAATCCTTTGACTCCCCATCTTGCACAGCGTGTTCTTAGAAATGGGATATCGTGTCGTTGCCATTTCCCACCACGGTCACGCCCGTAATAAACTACTAGGGTATCAAACCCTTTGACATCCTTGCAGAACTGCTCCATCAATCTCTTATCCTTTGTGCCACCATCCATCAGGGGAGCCCTTACCTCTGCGGGGGTAATACCCCGTGTGATTATTTTTCCATCTAGGGCTTTGAGGCAGTAGCAGAGAACGAAGCCCCAGTCAGCGTCTAAACTACCGCCACTCTCTATGTCAAGGAACCCCAGCCGTTCCCCATTCTTCCGGGCTTCGGTATAGCATTTAGGATGT
>SDBT01013391.1_pt1 | contig 13138 bp, 13 predicted proteins | sample 2277101 | NCBI WGS metagenome assembly SDBT01 (sample SAMN10404973, study PRJNA504765) | marine sediment metagenome | isolation source: marine sediment core GS10_PC15, 103 cmbsf | place: Arctic Ocean: Southern Knipovich Ridge | collected 2010 | reverse complement strand
TATTAGGTTGTAGGGGTCGCATATTATGCGACCCGGTGGACCGAAGGGCCACTAGAATCATATTAATTTTTAGGTAATAAAATGTTACAAATAAAAAAACTTACAAAAAATGGTTTTAATTTTCTTTTAAATTTTTCTATTAAAAAATATACTAACGATCTTTTTAATTACGGCGAAGCGAAAGATTTAAAGCGTGCTGAAGAATTAGCGCGCAAAGAAATCACCCGGCTTGTTCCGCGTGGTGTCGACACAAAAAATCAATTTATGTATCGCGTTAAAGATGATAATCAAACAGTTGGTTGGTTGTGGTATCAAATTGTTGATGAAGGTAAAACAGGATTTCTTTTATATATTTTTATCGAACCAAAATTTCGCGGCAAAGGTCTCGGCAAAAAATTATTAAAATTATTTGAAGAAGAAGCGGAAAAACGCGGCGTTTCGGAACTCGTGCTTTATGTATTTATGGAAAACAAAGTCGCAGTTGATCTGTATCAAAAAAATGGTTGGTTCGTCATAAAAGAATCTGGTTTTTACGATGCAACTAAATCCACGCGATATGAAATGGTGAAGAAGCTTTCCTTGAAACAATGAAGCTTTGGTTTGTTAACAGCATATTGCATCCCGTTTTCGTGACAAATTGAGATAAAATATGTTGGTTAATCGAAAGGGCTTGCAAAGTGCATTTTATATTGTGTAATTCATAAAATATAAAACGGTGAAAAAGCTGCGGGCGAAAAGCGAAGAATAAACTTCGCTTTTTTTCAATTGTTTTAAAGCGCGAAGTTAATTGTTGCCGTTGCAAGAATATAAATATCTTGTTCAATTTTTTTTATTTCTCGCATTTGGAAATAATGACCAGCTTCCTCAGGACAAGCAAACTTATAAGCGAGTTTCACAAGCTCTCCTAATTCACCTATCGGCAGAGGATATTCAGGCACATAGCTGTCATTTTCAATGTTGATGAGTTTTGAAAAAATATCTTTTATTTTGCCCTGAAAAGTTTTTTGAGCTTTGTCGCCTTCCTTCTTGAGTTTTTCAGCCACATCAATAAGTTGACGACAATACATTAATTTTTTGAAGTTCACTTCAGGATTGGATCGGCCATTCAGCTGGCCATTCAGCTGGCTAATCAATTGATGAGCTTCGCGATATGTATTATCAATGATCATTTGTAATTTACGATTTTTTTCAGCTGCTATTTCGGTCAATTCTGTTAATTCTACATTCAAAGAATGATTAACAGGTGGGTTGAGCTTCGTTCGTAAATCATCTAAAGTATATTCACAGACATGAGGCTCAAAGCTCACTGTAGCGGTACATCTATAAAAGAGCTCATCGTTATTTTTAACTAATAAAGATGCGATGGTTTGTCCGTCCTTTTGTTCAATTGAAAGTGTGTACATAGTTTTTCTCCTAATTGTTATTTCATATAGTGTTATTATATTATTTCCATTCTGGAACAGTTAGCGCTATAATTGAAAATATTAGTTTCCAAAATGGAGATAATGTGAGGATTAGAAATCATGGATTTACTATCAGGCATGCAGCAGTTTGTCGCGATCGTTCAAGCAGGAAATTTCACAAGAGCGGCAAAAGAACTCTATGTTTCGCCATCAAAGCTCAGCAAACAATTGGCTTGGCTGGAAGGGCAACTAAATACAAAATTATTTATTCGTACAACAAGACAGCTTGAGATCACGGAAGCAGGAAAATTGTTTTATGAGAAGGCGCTGATCGTACTTGAGAAAGCACAAGAAGCAAAAGACATTACATTTGATCTTGAAGAAAAGCCCCATGGTTTAATTCGTATTGGAACATCGCAAAGTTTGGGGCAGCGCCATTTGACAGAAATTATTATCGATTTTTTAAAAAAATATCCTGAGATTAAAGTTGAGTTAATTGGATCAAGTCGATATGTGGATCTTGTCGAAGATCAATGCGATATTGTTTTTCAGATAAGTGAACCTGATAATCGTTTCGAAAGTTGTGTTATTGCGAATGATCAATTTACGGTATTTGGGTCGCCAGAGTATTTTAAGAAAAATGGCATACCGAAAACACCAGAAGATTTAACTCAACATAATTGTCTTGTTTATGATATCGGCGGCTATTCAAATCAATGGGTTTTTCGTGAAAACCGAAAAGTTTTAGTAAGCGGAAGCTTTCTTTCAAATAATATTTTATCACTCATTCCGGCGGCAGTAAAAGGCTTGGGTTTAGTTTATTTTCCTTCGCGATCGCTCAGTTGGGAGGTTGAGGAAGGAAAGTTGATCAGAATTTTAGAAGAATATTCTGAAAGAAAAATAAAAATATATGCAACTTATCGTAGACAGGCGGCGAGAAAAGTTGATATATTTTTGAAATTTATTAGCACAAAGTTCTCAGAAATCACTACATAAAAATTTCCAAACAATCATTCAAATGTTGCTGACCGAATCGATTGGTTTGTTATCTGCCAACAGCTAACTATATAAACTCATCTTGCCAAAGTTTCTTTAAAAAATTATGCCATGGTAATATGGTAATATTGAGCTGTTCATTTACTTTTAAAAGCCTTGGTTTTGAATCCTGTGAAACAACTACTGCTTGTGTTTTTGGATGTTCTTCGCAAAATGCAATTAATCCTTTTAGATCTTGTTGATGGACTTGTTCGCTAATTTTAATTTCGATTGCGGTCTTGGCATTACCGAGAATAAAATCGACTTCTAAGCCAGTTTTGGTGCGCCAATAAGTAATTTTTTCACGTTTTCGTTGCAAGCCTAAATAAGCAGTTAGCTCCATCAGAATATAGTGTTCAAAACTTTTTCCTGCGGATGCGCCCTTCAAAGAACTAACTGTCTGGTGTGCTAGATAATTAGCAACTCCAACATCAAATAAATAAAATTTTGGTGTTGATGTGATAATATCGCGCCGTATCTTTTTTCGAAATGGGTAAACGTGATAACCTAAAAGTGTATCAACTAAAATTTGATAATAGGATTGAACAGTTTTTCGATCAATCCCACAATCTCTTGCAATGTTTTGTGCATTTATCATTTCTCCATTACATAATCCGGCAACATCTAAGAATCTTGCAAACGCTGGTAAGTTTCGAACAAGGCCTTCGTTGCGAATTTCATCAGTTAAATAAATATCAACATAAGCTTGCAAGTGGTCATTAATGTGTTTTGAGTCAGACAAATAATGATTAGGTACCAGGCCATGTTGCAGAGCTCTTAACAGATCAAAATTCGGGATTTCAGAAACTAGTAGAGGATAGAAATGATATTGCCATGCGCGCCCACCAAGCAAATTTGTATGTTGTGTTTTTAACTTTCTCGTACTCGAGCCACATAGAATAAATTGGGCGTCTGCATTTTCAATTAGCCAGTGTACCTCATTAAGCAATTCGGGTACTTTTTGTATCTCATCCAGAATAATGGGCTGATTAAGCTCTTGTTTGGATAGTTTTAGAGTTTCTTGACGAAGAATGTATGGGGATTTTGTGAGCCGAGTTAACTCATAACTATCTAATAAATCATAACAAATTGAGTTTTTGAAGTGACGTTTTAAAAAAGAAGATTTTCCGGTTTGTCTGGCGCCCCATAGAAAAGCTGATTGCTTGTGGGGCAAATCCATTTCTAATTTTCTCGAAAACCTGTGTTTGTAACTATCTGGTATGTCCATTCCTGAATAGTAATGCTATTCGGGAGCTACGTCAACAGATAGTTATGACAAATTAAGCAAAAATCCTCAAACAATCATTCAAATATTGCTGACCGAGTTTGGTTGGGCGGATTATTTGATTTGTAATTTCGAGAAAGCCTTGCGACTGCGCTTTTTCTGATTGTTTGTTGATAGCAGAAACTTCAAGGCCCGTGCGTTCTTCGAATAAATTTATTGAAAAACCATCGGTGAGCCGTAAAGCGTTTAGCATAAATTCTAACGGGATTTCGTCGCGACTTAAAATGTGTTTGTTAGTGCGTTGATAATTTTTTAAATATTCATCAGGCATTTTATTTTTTTCATAACGTAAAATTCGTGAGTCTTGAGTAATTTTCCCATGAGCGCCTGCGCCGATGCCAATGTAATCGCCAAATTGCCAATAATTTAAATTGTGTTGGCATTCAAAACCTGGCTTGCAATATGCCGATACTTCATAATGTTTCAATTCGTTATCACAAAGTAGTGCGCGACCTTGCTCTTGAATTTCCTGCAATGTTTTTTCATCAGGTAATCGTGGCGGTGATTTTGCAAAAGCCGTATTTTCTTCAATCGTTAATTCATACCAAGAAATATGTTGTGGCGAAAAACCAAGTAATGTTTGTAAATCATTTAAAGCTTCATCCGGTGTTTGATTTGGTAAGCCATGCATGATATCGCAATTGATATTTTCAAAACCTGCTTTTTGCGCGTCAGCAATCGTTCTCTTGGCTTGTTCTGCATTGTGAATCCTGCCAAGTTGTTTTAAATGTTCATCATTAAAACTTTGAATGCCGATCGACAAACGATTAATGCCAGCAGATCTAAATTCTTTTAGCTTAGAAAGAGAAGATGTGCCGGGATTTAATTCCAGTGTAATTTCAATGTCATCATCAAAAGAAGTTTCTTGATGAATTGCATGAAGCAATTTCTTAACTGAATCAGCAGACAGCAGGCTCGGCGTGCCACCGCCAATGAAAACACTTTTTAGTTGGCGGCCTAAATTTTCTTTCTGGAAATCTTTAATCAGTGTTTCAATATATTCATCTTCGGAGAAACTCGAATCGTGCGAATTAAAATCGCAATACGGACACTTTCGCTGACACCAGGGAAAGTGGATATATAAACTAGTATCAGCGTTAATTATCATTGACGAGTTATTTTTTGGTTAGTATTGATTGGGTATGTCATAAATATCCGGAAAATCGACTTCACATTCTACTGCAGGATTGGGAAGAAAGAAATCAAATAGTATGGACGGATCATTTTCTTGAAGTTGAGTTTCTCCTGCTTTAGTTTGGATTTCTGGCGTTGTGGGCTCTTCTAGGTTTGAATTTCCTGGATCTGAATCTTCTAGGTCTGAGCTTTTTGAATCTGGGTGCGCTTCGAAAAAATCAGGATTTTTTTTTAGAAATTCGGCAATATCACGCCCCAAGGCGTTATAAACAACAAGTAACTCAGCAGGGCTTGATTCCAATCCAGATTCAAATTCAGATCCAGATCCAGGTTCAAATTCAGATCCAAATTCAGGGTTTTCTTCTAATGCTCTTTTTCGTTTCCTGGTTGCTTGTATAGACGGTTGAATATCGCCTTCTGGTGTTTGTTGGGCTAACAAAGTATCTGGTGGTAAGCCTTCAAAGTTATCAAGGCTGAAGCTTGTGCCAGCAGTCAGGCTTTTGAGTGGTTCTGCAAGTGTTGGGGGTGCTGAAAATGGTTGTTCAAACATTTGTGTAATCTCTTGTTGTAATATTATTGTTTTATACAAAAGTTGCCAATAGCTGGCTGATTTTGTGGATAGGAGTTTACCACGCAAACCTTAAGGTTTTCTTAAGAGGCTTCCGAAAACACAATTTTTTTGTTACTATCAGTCTTGAAAAATAAGAGGCTCAAGCACGATGGAATATCACATACAATCCTTTGATTTATTAAGCTTATCTGATCTTTATGACATTTTAGCTCTGCGCGAGGAAGTGTTTTCGTTAGAGCAGAAATGTACAGATTTAGATCACGATGGCTTAGACAAGCAAGCCGTGCACTTATATGGGAAATCAGATGGAAAAATGATTGCGACTGCTCGTATTTTACCGCCAAATCTTTATAAGCCAGACGTGGTGAGTTTTGGGCGTGTTGCTATTCAAAAATCACATCGAGGCAAAGGTCTTGGCCAGGAAGTGATTAAAAAAGTTTTGGATTATATCCATGAGCATTATCCTAATATTCCCATTCAATTTTCCGCTCAAAAATATCTTCAAAAATTTTATGAAAGTTTTGGATTTGTCGCATATGGTGATGAGTATGATGAAGCTGGAATTTTGCATATTGCTATGAAGGATGCTTATTGAAAGCGATCGACATCTTTCGGCTTCACCTGTTATAATCCCCTCAGTTTTGTTTAAAAGAGTGGCATTAATGGACAATCAAATCCCAAATTTTGCAAAAGCACGTGTTTTGGTTGTGGGCGATATCATGCTAGATCGCTATTGGTATGGGGATGCTAAGCGTATTTCACCCGAGGCGCCAGTGCCAGTGATGAAAGTCGGTAATGTTGAAGAGCGGCCAGGTGGTGCAGGTAATGTTGCTTTGAATCTCGCTGCTTTAGGTGCGCAAGTTTCATTGATCGGTATTGTGGGCAATGATCAAGAAGCAGATATCTTAGAAAGTTTTTTAAAAGAAAAAAACATTTTCTGTCATTTAACGCGCGTTTCAGACAGGCCGACGATTACTAAGCTTCGCGTGATCAGCCAACATCAACAACTTATTCGTTTAGATTTTGAAGAATCATTTCAAGATAATCATGTCGAACCAATTTTATCTGAAACAGAAAAATTATTAGCAAATGTTGACGCCATTATTTTATCAGATTATGGCAAAGGCACGTTAAAAAATTCACAAGCTTTTATTAAGCTTGCCAAAAAAGCAAAAGTGCCTGTGTTTATCGATCCAAAAAGTTTGGATTTTTCAGTTTATAAAGGCGCAACGATGTTAACGCCAAACTTTAAAGAGTTTGTCGCAGTTGTTGGCCCGTGTGCAGATGAAAAAGAAATTACAATAAAAGCACGAAAATTAATTAAACAATTTGATTTAGAATCTTTGTTGGTGACTCGCGGTGAACACGGCATGTCGCTTTTCGAAAAAGGCAAAGAGGCTTTGCATATTCCAACTCATGCGCGAGAAGTGTTTGATGTGACCGGTGCGGGCGATACGGTTATTGCAACTTTAGCGGCAAGCTTAAGTGTTGGTTGTGATTTGCCGCGTGCTGTCAAGCTAGCAAATATTGCTGCGGGTATTTCTGTGAGTAAGCTGGGTGCAGCAACAGTGACGGTTCCTGAGTTGCGACGAAAAACAAATGGTTATCATCAAGGCGGAATTTTAACCGAAGATTCGTTAGCAATTGCGATTGAAGACGCTAAAGCACATGGCGAAAAAGTTGTGATGACGAATGGTTGCTTTGATATTCTTCATGCCGGACACGTGCATTATTTAGAGCAAGCAAAAGCATTAGGCGATCGTTTGATTGTTGCGATAAATGACGATGCTTCAGTCAAAGCATTAAAAGGTGATGGGCGGCCAATCAATCCACTTGTACATCGGATGGAAGTGATTGCGGCATTGGCTTCAGTTGATTGGGTTGTATCGTTTTCTGAAGATACGCCAGAGCGATTAGTGTGTCGATTATTGCCTGACAAACTTGTCAAAGGTGGTGATTGGAAGCCTGAACAAATTGCAGGAAGTAAATGCGTGTTAGAAAATGGCGGTGAAGTGCATTCACTAGGTTTTGTTGAAGGGCATTCGACGACATCGACAATTTCAAAAATTGCGGAGAAATAATTTATGATAGTAGTGACAGGCGGCGCTGGTTTTATTGGTAGTAATATTGTTAAAGCATTAAACGAAAGAGGTCGCAAAGATGTTTTAGTTGTCGATAATTTAACAGATGGTTATAAGTTTCGAAATCTTGTTGATTGTGATATTGCTGATTATTTAGATCAAGATTTATTTTTGCATCGTTTTTCTCATGGCGAGCTTGGCAAGATTGATGCGATTTTTCATGAGGGCGCTTGTTCAACGACGACGGAGTGGGATGGTCGTTACATGATGAACAATAATTACGAATATTCAAAAAATTTATTGCATGTTTGTCTCAAAGAAAAAATCCCTTTTATTTATGCATCGAGTGCCGCAACTTATGGCGCAAATACTGTATTTAAAGAAGGTCGCGAATATGAGGCGCCGTTAAATGTTTACGGGTATTCAAAATTTTTGTTTGATGAATATGTTCGCGAGTTGATGCCAAATGCCAAATCGCAAATTGTGGGCTGTCGTTATTTTAATGTGTATGGACCGCGCGAACAACATAAAAGCGGCATGGCGAGTGTTGCACTTCATTTAAATGGACAGTTATTAAAAAACGGTGTGATTAATTTATTTGAAGGCGCGGAAGGATACGGTAATGGTGAGCAGCGTCGCGATTTTATTTTTGTTGAAGATGCGGCAAAAGTCAATTTATGGTTTTTTGACAATCCAAAAGTGTCGGGCATTTATAATGTTGGTACAGGTAAGAGTCGCACGTTTAACGATTTAGCAAAAGCAGTTATTAATTGGCACGGCAAAGGTAAGCTCGAATACATTCCATTCCCTGAAAAGTTAAAAGGCAGTTATCAAAGTTTTACAGAAGCCGATTTAACAAATTTACGCAAATCAGGTTGTAATGTGGGCTTTACTTCGCTTGAAGACGGTGTTAAAAAATACTTAGATTGGTTGAATCAATAAGGAGATGTGATGAATCACCAAAACAGATCTCAGCAAATAAAGATTGGCACTTTGTTTATTGTGTCTGCGCCATCAGGGACCGGCAAAACAAGTTTAGTTGTCGCGCTTTTAGAAAAAATTCCACACATTAGGCTTTCCGTTTCTTATACGACACGCCCAAAAAGATTAGGCGAAACCGATGGCGTTGATTATCATTTCGTTGATAAAGAAACGTTTCAAAAAATGATACAAAATGGTGATTTTTTGGAACATGCCGAAGTTTTTGGACAATATTATGGTACTTCAAAACAAAGTGTTGAAGTGGACTTGTACGATGGTTACGATGTGATTTTAGAAATTGATTGGCAGGGTGCAAAACAAATTCGTGAGATGTTTCCAAACACGCGCAGCATTTTTATTTTGCCACCATCAAAAGACGCCTTGGTTTCACGAATTTCAGATCGAAATCAAAACTTACCGGATGATCTTGAACGTAGACTTCAGTCTGCATCTCATGAAGTTGCACATTATGAAGAATATGATTATCTGATCGTGAATGATAAATTTGAAGCAGCGCTTATCGATTTGATCACGATTTTTCAATCCGAACGTTTTCGTATCAAATATCAGAAATATCACTTGAAAGAGTTGATTAAAGATTTGCTCTAATCTCTAGTCTCCAGCTACGGTTTCTAAAATTATGCAAACATCGGTGCTGGATATTACTGAAAACATCAAGAAATGACTAGAAAAACCTGTAGAAAATGAGTACACTACGCCGACTTGTACTTATTGGGGAAATTTATGGCTCGTTTAACCGTTGAAGATTGTTTGGAGCATGTTGAGAATCGTTTTGACTTGGTTTTAAAGGCCGCGAAGAGAGCGCGGATGCTGGAGCGCGGTGCTCAGGCCTGGGTACCATGGGAAAATGATAAACCGACAGTTGTTGCGTTACGAGAAATAGCTGAAGGCATCGAAGAGGCGCCGAAAGTAGAAGAAACACTGTGTGCTGGGGAAAATCCAGAGCAAGAAGTGGCGGCGCTTTCAGAAGAAATCCCTGAAGAGATCTTGGAAGAGTTTACAATGGTTGAAGAGTCGGAAGAGCCTTCGCCGCCGGACGAAGAGACTGAATAATCGCGTCCAACTGCGGTTTTTAGGTTTAATTTCACCTTAATATCCTGAATTTATTCTATTTTTTCATAAATAAATTTGTTGCGCCTCGTGTTTTTTGTTACATTCAAAACATAGGTTTTTGATTTTTATAGATTTCATGGTTTATGTTAGCGAAAATGAAAGAAAATTGATTGTGTCTGAGGTGCTAAGTTGTCGATATTTTTGCCATTAAAAAAAGAAATTCTTGAGTATTTGCCGCCAGAGCAGGCTGATACCATTTTTCAAGCCTATCAATTGGCTGTCAAGGCACATAAGTCTCAAATCCGTTCTTCAGGCGAATCTTATATCATTCATCCTATGGCTGTTGCGTTGATTTTGGCCGAAATGCGGATGGATATGCAAACGCTCATCGCAGCGTTGTTACACGATGTCTTGGAAGATAGCACTATTGTAACGAAAGCAGTCATCTCCAAAAAATTTGGTGCGCCGGTTGCTGAATTAGTTGATGGCGTGACGAAATTATCATTAATCGAATTTGAGTCTCGCGCAGAATTTCAAGCTGAAAGTTTTCGGAAAATGATGATCGCTATGGCTCATGATATTCGTGTAATTTTGGTCAAGCTTGCCGATCGATTGCATAACATGCGAACGCTTCAGCATTTGTCTCGAGAAAAACAGAGACGGATTGCAAGAGAAACAGTTGATATTTATGCGCCGATAGCTAACCGCTTGGGTATGCATAAATTTCGAATTGAATTTGAAGAAAAGGGTTTTCAAATTTTACATCCGATGCGATATCGCGTGATGCAAGAAGCGATTGAGAAAGCGCGCGGACATCGCAAAGAAATTATGAGCGTGCTTGAAAAATCAATTTCTACTGCGCTGCATGACTCGAAGATAAAAAACTTTCAATTGCTTGGTCGAGAAAAACATTTATACGGTATCTACCGTAAAATGCGGGATAAGCATTTACAGTTTTCCGAAGTCATGGATATTTATGCGTTTCGAATTGTGACTGAAAATGTTGATGAATGTTATCGTGCCTTGGGTGTTGTGCATAATTGTTATAAGCCTTTTCCTAAACATTTTAAAGATTATGTGGCAATACCAAAGGCAAATGGCTATCAGTCATTGCATACAGTTTTATTTGGACCATATGGTGTACCGGTTGAAATTCAAATTCGCACAATCGAGATGGACAAAATGGCAGAAAATGGGATCGCTGCACATTGGTTATATAAATCAGATAGCAAGGTTGTTGATCAAGCAAAAATGCGGGCGCGAGAATGGATTAAAGGGTTGTTGGAAATTCAACAGAGCGCAGGGGATTCGTTAGAATTTATCGAAAATGTTAAAATCGATTTATATCCCGACGAAGTTTATGTGTTCTCACCAAAAGGTGACATCTTGGAATTACCAAATGGGGCGACCGCAGTCGATTTTGCATATGCTGTCCATTCTGATGTGGGAAATGCTTGTGTTGCAGTAAAAATCGATCGACGTTTGGCGCCACTATCAACCCGGTTGGAAAACGGGCAAACAGTTAAGATTATTACTTCGTCTGGCGCAAAACCAAATCCTGTGTGGCTTAATTTTGTTGTCACAGGAAAGGCGCGTGGACGCATTAGGCATTTTCTAAAACATCAACAGCGAGCAGAATCAATCGTACTCGGCAAACGAATGCTGGAAAAAGCGTTGAAACAATTTAGTTTGTCATTGGAGGATATGCCTGAAAACAATATGGCGTTTGTTCTAAAAGAATCCGGTTATCATGCCGCAGATGATTTATACGAGGCGATTGGTTTAGGCAATCAGCTCGCTCAACTTGTCGCGCGACGCTTGGGTGATCATGGTGATTTGCAATTGGTTTCCGGCGGTAAGAAAGCAGCAAAAGAATCAGAGCCGCTTTATATTAAAGGCACCGAAGGCGTTGTTGTTAATTTTGCGAAATGTTGCAGGCCAATTCCTGGTGATCCAATTAAGGGTGCTTTATCAGCTGGCAAGGGGGTTGTTATTCACCATGAAGATTGTCGAAATCTTCAGGAATTTAAATCACATCCTGAAAAACTCATTGCCGTGCGATGGGAAGAATCTGTTGTTGGAGAATTTGAAGCGGAAATTCACGCTGATGTTGTTGGGGTGAGGGGTGTTTATGCAGGACTTGCGCTTGCAGTTGCAGAAGCTGGCGCAAACATTAATAACATGAATTTAGTCGAACGTAATTCTGAATACAGTGTGATTAATTTAATTATCTCTGTTGCCGGTAGGAAACAATTAATGAGTGCGCTTCATAATATTGCGCAATTAAATTCGGTGGTGAGGGTTGCAAGATATCATAATTCGTAGATTAGGATTGGGGGCTGGAAAAAGCGTGTCTGATATTATCTAAGCCATATTTCTTTAAAAAACAGCAACAGATTTTTTGCTAGAAATATAAAAAGAAATGTGGATTAGATAATGTCTGACACCTTTTGTCTTTATTTGGTAATATCAGACACGCTTTTTCGCCACTTTTCATAACCCAGTCTTTGAATATCAGATCCTTTGGTGTTTTCCACGAATTCTTTCTCTGTCCAGCTCTGCATTTCATCTAAAGTTGATTTGTTCAGTATTTTATTAGACCTGAATGCGTCTTCATTTGTTTCGATGGGTTCTTTATTCCAAGGACAAACTTTTTGACAAATATCACAACCAAAAATTTGTTTGCCGATTAAAGATTGTAAATTTTCGGGAATAGAATTCTTATGTTCGATCGTTATATATGAAATACATTTCCGTGCATCTAGTGTGAAAGGCGCAATCAATGCATTCGTCGGACAAGCGTCTAAACATTTTTGACAATCACCACATTGATTTTTTGATGGCTCATCAACGGGCAATGGTAAGTTAATAAAAAGTTCACCTAAGAAACACCATGATCCATGTTGTTCGTTAATGAGTGTTGTGTTTTTTCCAATCCAGCCAATGCCTGCTTTTTCAGCGAGTGCTTTCTCAAGAACAGGTGCGCTATCTGTAAACGCGCGATAAATAATTGGCCCAGTTGTTTCAGAAATTTTATTCGCAAGTTTTTGTAATCGTTTTCGAATAAGTTTGTGGTAATCTTTCCCTTTAGCATGTTGTGAGATGGCGCTGTTTTTATTCTCTGAATAATAATTCATGCTCACAGAAATAACTCGCAATGTTTCAGGAAGCAATTTTTCAGGGTGTAATCTTTTTTCTTGATTGTCTTGCATATAATTCATGTCACCATAAAAATTATTCTTAAGCCAGCTTTGGAAATAGTTTTTATGATGCGATAAGTTGGTATCCGTGATGCCGACATGTGAGAAGCCGAGTTCGGCAGCCCAATGTTTGATATTGTTTGCGAGTTGTTGATAATCGATTTTGTTTGGCATTTGTTAGGCCCAATTAATTGCTAAATTATTTGTAGGGACAGGTCGAGACCTGTCCCTACAAATAATGGGACAAATCATGACCATATCATTACCCATAAGCCGTTTCAGAGAAACATGGGGTTCTTTACGGAGAACGAGAAACGGGGAGCTCCGAAGGAGCGACATAGGTTAGCCCAGGCCGCGAGGCCTGGGAATAATTG
>SDBT01013390.1_pt1 | contig 13139 bp, 9 predicted proteins | sample 2277101 | NCBI WGS metagenome assembly SDBT01 (sample SAMN10404973, study PRJNA504765) | marine sediment metagenome | isolation source: marine sediment core GS10_PC15, 103 cmbsf | place: Arctic Ocean: Southern Knipovich Ridge | collected 2010 | reverse complement strand
GACGACCACCACGACCGCTTGCCAGGCAGGCAACGGGACCTCAGGCACTAGCAAGACCCACGCCACCGGCAGCCCGATCACCACCGCAAGGAGCCGAGCCCAGATCAGCGGTTTGCACTCGCACCGATTGTGTTCGGCACTGAAATCGATCGACCCACCGTCACGACCCCGAGGATCCCTATAGTAGTTCATTGTCGAGCGCTCCCGACCGGGCGGTTTCAGGCCCGGTTCAATAAAACGAGTTGTGTGAAAAGGTGCGTTTCCGTCGCCAGGGCGGCCGCAAGATTCAGGCGTTCCTAAGAGAACCCCAGAGAAGTTTGAACGGGCGATCACCCATTAGAAGTATAGCTTACGTCGGACACAGCTATGTCCGCGGGAAACGAGGCCGCGCTCAGAAGAGGGTTTTCGGGGTTGCACGCCCCGTCAATAGAAGCAACCCGCTATCAACGCTGGACAACGGGTCGAACGAGTGGGCGGCACGGGATTCGAACCTGTGACTTCTACCGTGTGAGGATAGCGCTCTAACCAACTGAGCTAGCCGCCCTGGTGACCGATGCTCCGGCTGCGGTCGGTCCGTCGATAACTAATCGGTCTCCGCGGCCGCCTTAACTTTCAACGGTCTCGGCCTTTGGGGTCTCGGCCTTTGGTTCGGTAGCGGGGGGCTCGAACTTCGGCGCCGTCGCCTCTTCGCGGTCGTCGGCGTCGTGGTGCGACGGCTCGGCGGCGGAGGAACTCGACGCCGAATCGACGTCGTCCTCGATGCCCTTGATGCCCTTCTTGAACTCGACGATCCCCTTGCCCAACGAGCGACCTACCTCGGGCAGCCGCTTGCCGAACAACAGCACGGCAATCACGCCGATAATCATCATCTCCATCGGGCCCGGTGAGAAGAAGGCCAATATCATGTTCGTCATACCGAATCCTCCACGCGGAAAAACTACTGCTAGGCCTTGCTGCTGCCGTCCTTTGTTTCGTCGGGGCGGCTTGCCTGTTCCACATCGTCCTCGATCCCCTTGACCCCCTTCTTAAACTCGACGATCCCTTTGCCCATCGACCGCATTACGCTGGGCAGCCGGTTGCCGAACAACAGCAACACGATCATCGCGATGATAAACATCTCCATCGGCCCGGGCATGCCGAAATATGCGAGCGGAAGATGCATCACTGGATCCTTGCGGGGGTTACGAACAAGCTCTTCTATCAATTGTACTGGGGTCTGTTGCTATGTCAAACGAGACCCGCATCAGACAAACCTTGTATGCTAACCGTGGCAAAGAGGTCCGTCAACCGGGTTACCCCCGCGTTTGGGGAATGTCGGGCGAAATACCGGACATGCCCCCGTTTCGACGGTAGCCCGGAAGAGGGGCTTTGGTGGCGCGTCGCCCCCAAGTGTGTTAAGTAGCCGGAGGCTAACAGCCTGCGGGAGAACTACGTTGTATCCAAGCACTCCCGCAGGCAGGTTTGCCTCCGGCTATTGTTGTTTGAAGTTACATTTGCAGGCGAGACGCCTGCACCGGCTGCACATCCGGCGCCACACGTCTCGAACACGGATCCGTCACGATCCGCATAGACCGTCAAGTTTCTCTGCATGTGGCCTAGTGGAGGGGATCACCCGATAACAATATGCAACGCCTGAGGTATTTAGGTAACATCGGCAAACAATGCAGGGCCTTGTGCTACGTCGTCCGATCGCAGGATGGCGTTGACCCAGTGTGAACTACTCGCAGAGAGGTGGATAGAACGATGCGAATTGCGCTATTCGCTTGGGAAACACTCCATTCGATTCCGGTTGGCGGGATCTCCGTACATGTGACGGAATTGGCTGCCGGACTTCAACGCCGCGGACACGAGGTCCACGTCTTTACCCGTCGGGGACACGACCAGCCGGACTACGAGTGCATCGACGGGGTGCATTATCACCTCTGTTCGTTCGAGCTGAACTCGGATCTGGTCGATGAGATCAACAACATGTGCCGTGCCTTCGTCGAATGCTTCTTCTCCGTGGAGGACCACCTGGGCCGGTTCGACATTGTGCATGCCCACGACTGGCTGGCCAGCAACGCCGCGATCTGGATCAAGGAAGGGCGCGGGCACAAGGCGATCGTGACCATCCACAGCACGGAATACGGTCGCAACGGCAATGAGTTTTACGGCGGCCAGGCGCCGCGCGTCCACGACCACGAGCGACACGCCACCTATTGTGCCGACCGCGTCATCACCGTCTCGCACCGGTTGAAGGAAGAAGTCAACTGGCTCTACGAAGTGCCCCACGACAAGATCCAGATGATCTACAACGGCGTGAACTCGAGCGTGTTCGACTACGAGGTCGACGCGGGCGGGGTCAAACGCCGTTACGACGTCGGCCCCATGGACCCGATGGTGCTGTTCGTCGGGCGGATGGTCGTGCAGAAGGGCCCGGACCTTCTCGTACAAGCCATTCCCGGGCTGTTGGGACATTATCCGGATGCCAAGTTCGTCTTTGCCGGCGAAGGTCACATGAAGGACGACGTCTGCCGCATGGGGCACGAACTGGGCGTTGCCCACGCGATGCGCGTGCTCGGCATGAAGACCGGCCGCGAGCTTCACGACCTGTTCAAAGCCTGCAATGTTCTCGCAGTTCCGAGCCGCAACGAGCCTTTCGGGATTATCATCCTGGAAGGCTGGAGTGCCGGAAAACCGGTCGTCTGCACGAAGCAGGGTGGCCCGGCCGAGTTCGTTTGGCACGAAGTCAACGGACTGCAGATCGACGATACGCCCGATTCGATCGGCTGGGGCCTGGGAAGCATGTTGTCCGATCACAACCGTTGCCAGTGGATGGGCCGTAACGGCCGAGCCGCGGTCGACGCCGTGTTCAGTTGGGACAACATTGCCGAACAGACCGAGATGGTTTATTTCAACGTCGGATAAGGAGTTTTCAGTTGTCAGTTGTCAGTTGTCAGTCGTCAGTCATCGGAGATCGGCGTTCTAGCAACTTGTCGAAAGAGACGTGGCACAGGCGTCCCGCCTGTGGAAACCCTCCAAGAACTGAACACTGAACACTGAAAACTGGAAACTGATAACTGAAAACTGAAGACTCTTCCGGAATCCTACCAGTGAAAACGCCAACTTCTCGAATTATCGACCGGCCTGCAACTTCCCGACGGCATATGACGCTCGAGTCCGGCGACGTGACCGACCGCGTCGAACTTGCTGCCGTGCCCGACGGTGCGATCCTGAGGAGCTACGCCTGGGACGTCGGGGAGCGAAAGCCGGCCGAACGGTTCGTGCCAATAGCCAGCCACGTCGGCATCGCCATGGTGTCGCCCGGCCGCGGGTTCGCTCACTGGCGGATCCTCGACGATTGGATCGGGCACAAGGCCGGGCAGCGTGGCGACGACTGGCGCGACTGCCGGATGATTCTGCGACTCTACGACGTATCGTACCTGGAATTCACCGGGCTGAACGCCAACCGCATTCAGGACCACTCGTTGCCTTGCACCCGGGGTCAATTGTTCTTCGACCTTCCGCACGAAGGCACCTATCAACTGGCCGAAGTGGGATTCCTGCTTCGCAACGGCGAATTCATGCCGGCCGCCCGCTCGCGTGCCACCGCGTTTCCGTCGGCAAGTCCCTCCACAAATGGAGACCACACGGCGCTGTTGGTCGACGGCGAGGGGCACATCGAGGAGATCGGCAATCTCTGGGACCAGGAGCACATTCTTACCGAACGCCGCACACCCAAGCTGCGCTCTCCGTTGCGAATTGCTATGTTCGCCTCGGCTTCGCAAGAACCGGACCGGCAGGGGATGCCGGCAAAGTTCATCACCGAGTTGGCGGCCGGTCTGAGCGGGTGCGGACATGAGATTCACGTTTTCGTCCCTGGTGGCAACGGACCAGACACGCCCCGGCAAGAAGGGGACGTGCGTTTTCATCCGCTCGACGTTTCTACCGACGCAACGCCTTTGCAGCAGGCCCGGGATATTGCCCTCCGTGCGGCCGACCACCTGGGCGACTACGGAACGCCCGACCTGATCCACCTGCACGAATGGGTAACCGGTTTGGGATCGTGGTATCGCGACGTTCCGGCCGTATTGTCGCTCAGTTCGGTGGAGACGACGCGTCGCAACGGCACGGCGGCCGACGCCACGTCGCTGGAGATTGAGAAGGCCGAGGGCCAGATTGCGTCAAACATCGACTGCATCCTTGTACCCGACTGGCTACGAGACAAGGCGCCGGCGGAATTGGGGGTCGACGGCACGCGAGTCCACGCGTTTCCGATGGAAGGCCGACTGCCGAACGAGTGGGAATGCCCGCTCGATTACGGTCAGGTGAAGGGTGAAATCGGCGTCGGGCCCATGGATCGGCTGATCCTGATGATCGGTCCGCTGGAACACGCGGCGGGTGGCGACCTGATTATTGAGGCACTTCCGGTCCTGCTGGGACGCTGCCCCAATTTGCACGCGGCCTTTGCCGGCGGCGGCCAACAGTACGACCAATTGCAGCATCGCGCCGAAGAACTGGGCGTCGCTCATGCCGTGCGCCTGCTCGGACACGTCGAATCGGACCGGATTACGCGGCTGTTGCGGGCGTCCGAGGCGCTGATCTTGCCGTCGCGCTACCGCGTGCCTTTCGACGACGCCGTGGTCGATCTGGCTCGCCGGGCCGGACGACCGGTGATAACCACGCACGGCGGACCGGCCCATCTCGTCCGTCACGAAGAGACCGGCGTGATTACTTACGACAACCCGGGTTCGATCGTCTGGGCGCTGGATCGCGTGCTGGGCGACCCGGCCCATGCCCGGCAGATGGGACAAGAAGGAATGTGCAGCGACGGTTTCATTCTCAACTGGAGTGAAGTCGCACACCGATACTTGGAGCTTTGTGCCACGTGTTTTCCGCAATTGGCGAATTGACGAGAGGAATCCATTCATGGCTACTGTAACCGGTACTGCAACCGGCATCGAACAAGTCACGGTCGGCCCGCCGGGCGTGGAGTTCAAGGAACATCTGCGATTCGACGAGGCTTTCACTCCCCCTGCTCCGGGTGACGGGACTACTCCGGGCGACGGGACAATTTCGAAAGACGCCGAATCGCGCCCGGATGAGCGGAATGTCCTGGCGATGTTCTGTTACGAAGAGCCGGACAGCGTCGTCGGGCGGTTCGTGGCGGAATCGGCCCGCGCACTTGCCGAGCGAAAAATACCCGTCCACATCTTCTCGCCCCGCGCGTTCGAGTTGGACGTGCCGGACGTCCACTCCCACCCGGTAGGCGTTTGCCAGCGGGACGGTCTGATCGAGCGCGTCCACGAATTCACGCGTCGCTCGTGCAATTCGTTCCTGCAAACGTTCCACGACACCTTAGACGGAATCACCGTGATGGGACACGAGTGGTCCGCCTTTGCGGCAGTCTCCCTGCTGCACGGCATCAAGAACATCCAAACGACAGTCTCGCTGCATTCGATGCAGCGCCAACGCGGCGGCGTCGAAAGCGGTGTCGCTAAGTGGATCGAAGAGACCGAACTGGCTGGGTTGCGCGAGGCCCGCTCGATCATCGTGCATAATCCGGGTACCGCCGAGGTCGTCCGCGATTGCGTGCCCGAGTGTGCCGATCGGATTGTCGACGCTTGCTCGGAGATGCCGATGGCCGGATTCCAGTTCGATGCCGATCCGGGCGAGGTCAAGGGGCGGTTTACGGTCGGCCCGGTCGATCCCGCGATCCTCTACATCGGCGACCTGGACGAGAGTTACGGCCCCAATCTGTTGATGAAGGCCATGCCGGCGATCCTCAAGGAGCACGGGCAGGCCCGCTGCATCATCGTCGGCGACGGCGAACTGTTGTGGCCCTTGCGGGTCTTCTCGCGATACCTGTTGCTCGACCATGCCGTGCGGATGACGGGCCATCTGGGAGACCAGGACTTGTACGATTTGATTCACGCGGCCGACGTGGTCGTCGTTCCCAGCCTCGATGCGACGCCATGGTGGCCGATCGAGGCGGCCTGGGTGGCGCGGCGCCCGGTCGTTGCCACCCGCGAAGCCGCGCCGGAACTGCTCGAACACGAGCAGAACTGCCTCATTGTCGAACCCAACGAGCACGATCTGGCCGCAGGAATCGACCGCGTTCTGTCCAATCCGCTGCTCGCACAAGCGATTGCCCGTGAAGGACATATCAAGCTGGACGAGCGCTATAGCGAAAACAAGGTGATCGCCCAGATCGAAGCAGCGATCGGCGTGCAGATTACCGCGTAGAGAGGTTTTCAGTTATCAGTTTTCAGTTTTCAGTTGATGGTCCATGCCCCAGGCGTTGACTGTCAGTGCATCAGCGGCCAAGGAACACGGCACACGGTCCCAAACCACGATCTGATAACTGATAACTGATATCTGACAACTGAAAACTGATAACTGAAAACTGCCAACAGAGTCGCCCCAGCAGTAATGACACGTTTCCGCTCGCTGCTACATGGAGCAAGTTGATGCCAAACGGATACTTGATGATCATTCTGCATGCCCATTTGCCTTACGTGCGGCATCCGGAACACGAACGCTTCCTGGAAGAGCGCTGGTTCTTCGAGGCGGTTACCGAAACTTACATTCCGCTGATCAAGTTCTTCGATCGCCTGCGGGATGAGGGGACCCCGTTCAAGCTGACGCTGTCGATCTCGCCGACGCTTGCCAACATGATGGAAGACCCACTGCTGCGGGCTCGTTGCGTGCGGCACCTGGACATGATGATCCATCTGGCCGAGAAGGAATGCGACCGGACCCGCGACTGGCACGACATCCACTTCCTCGCCAAGATGTATCTCCGCCTGTTCCGCGAAGCGCGCGAAACCTACGTGGAGCGTTGCGGCACGCGTTTGGCGGCAGCGTTCGCCGAGTTCGTCGAGAGCGGACAACTCGAATTGATCACCTGTGCCGGAACGCACGGCTTCCTGCCGCTACTCGACGGCGAACCCCATGCAGTTCGAGCACAGGTCTTCTCGGCCGCCGAAGAGCACGAGCGGATTTTCGGTTCTCGGCCCAAAGGCATGTGGATCCCCGAATGCGCCTACTATCCGGGGCTCGACGACGTGTTGGCCGAGGCGGGTGTGCGCTATTTCGTCGTCGATTCGCAAGGCGTCGAGAACGCCAATCCCCGGCCGATGTTCGGCGTCAACGCCGCGGTCTACTGCCCCTCCGGCGTAGCCGCGTTCGGCCGCCATCCGACCACGTCCAGGCTCGTCTGGAGCAGCAACGTGGGCTACCCGGCCGACTACACCTACCGGGAGTATTACCGCGACATCGGCTTCGAACTCGACGACCACTACCTCGATCCGTTTCGATATGCGCCGGGAATTAGCTCGCCGACGGGTATCAAGTATCACCGGATCACCGGGCCGGGTGAGGATAAGCATCTGTACAATCCCGATTGGGCCGCCGGCACGGCCTACAGCCACGCGCAGGATTTTGCCGCCCGATGCCGCGACCAGGCCGCACGATCCCGGCAGCACATGCCGTTTCCGCCGGTGATCGTTTCGCCTTACGACGCCGAGTTGTTCGGGCATTGGTGGTTCGAGGGCCCGCAGTGGCTCTACCAGTTGATGCGAGAGGTGGCCAGTGGTGGCGGTCTGGAAATGGGCACGCCGGGCGACTATCTGGCGAAGTATCCGATCCAACAACGGGCCACGCCTTCGCCCAGCAGTTGGGGAAGCAAAGGCTACAATGCCCATTGGGTCAATCCCGAGACCGAGTGGATCTGGCCCTCGCTACACGAAGCGGCTGGCCGGATGAGACAGAACGTCGAGAGCCATGCGCCGGCCGAGGTGAGCGAACTCGAAGACCGCACGTTGCGCCAGGCGGGCCGCGAACTGATGCTCGCGCAAAGCTCCGACTGGCCGTTCATGATTTCCAACGGCGACACGGCCGAATACGCCCAACGGCGGATCGCAGACCACCTCAACCGCTTCCACGACCTGCTCGACGGACTGGGGCAAGGGCGAATCGACCAACCTCGTCTGGAGGCCTTCGAGCAGATGGACGCCCTCTTCCCCAAATTGAACTATCGCCACTTTGCACCGGCCACCGCAGGAGCCTTGGAGACAGTCGGTCAGAACTAGGAACACGAGAAAGGACGCCGAACCAATGAGTACACAAACCCTCGCCCCCATGCCCGATATCGTCGGAGGCCTGCCGAACTTCTGCGGTGCCGACTCGCAACTCGATGAAGTAATGCAATCTCGCCAACCGGCCTTTCTCAACGATACCAACCTGTCGCTCGACCGGCTGCAGTCCACCTTCTCGATCGCGTTGCACATGCAGCAACCGCTGATCCCCGCCGTCACTCCCAGTAACGGCGGCGACGATCTGGCTACCGCGGAAATTATCAGCAACCTCGACTACATGGTGCAGCACCCGGACGTGGGCGATAACCACAACGCGTCGGTCTTCGCCGAGTGCTACGCGCGGATTGGCAGCATCGTGCCGGAGTTGATCGACGCCGGCCATAACCCCCGCGTGATGCTCGACTACTCGGGCGAACTGTTCTACGGCCTGCAGAAGATGGGGCGCGGCGACGTGCTCGAACGGCTCCGCGGCGTCACCTGCGACCCGGGGCTCCGCCGGCACGTCGAGTGGCTCGGAACGATGTGGGGACACGCCGTGGCGCCTTCCACGCCGCCGGCCGACGTCATATTGCACATCCGCGCATGGCAGCAGCACTTCGCGGCAATTTTCGGGTGGGACGCCCTGGCCAGAGTCCGCGGTTTCTCGCCCCCGGAAATGCACCTGCCCAACCATCCTGACGTCGCCTACCAATACATCAAGTCGTTGAAAGACTGCGGATACCTGTGGCTGATGGTGCAGGAGCACACCGTCGAAACCATGGAAGGGCATGGCCTCGAGCAGAAGCACGTCCCACACCGGCTCGTCGCCCGGAACTCGTTGGGCGAGGAAGTCTCCATCATCGCGATCATCAAGACGCAAGGATCCGACACCAAGCTGGTCGCCCAGATGCAGCCCTACTACGAGGCCGAGACGCTCGGGCGAGTCGAGTTGGGGGGAATCTCAATTCCACCGCTGGTGACCCAAATCGGCGACGGCGAAAACGGCGGCGTGATGATGAACGAGTTCCCCCAGTGCTACCGCCAGGCGACCGAACGTTTCGGCAGTGCGGGCGTCGTCGCCGTCAACGCGACGGAATATCTGGAAATGATCGAGCAGGCGGGCGTCCGCGAAGAGATGATGCCGGCAATTCGCCCGATCGGCCAAGGTCCCGTGCTCGATCGAATCACCAAGTGGGAATTCGGCGCCGCCGACAGGGCCATTGCCGAGGTCCGCGAGCAGTCGCCCGAGTTCTCCATGGACGGCGGGTCCTGGACGAACAACATCAGTTGGGTCAACGACTACGAGAACGTGCTGGACCCGATGAACAAACTCAGTGCCGAGTTCCACCGCCGGCTCGACGGACGGCCGATAGATACGGGCAGCCACCCCTACCGAAACGTGTTGTTCCACCTGCTGGTCTCGCAGACGAGTTGCTTCCGCTATTGGGGCCAGGGGCGTTGGACCGACTATGCCCAGGAGATCTGCCGTCGCGGTTTCGAGATTCTCGCCAACGATTTCGAGTAGACAATGTCCTTCGCCAGAAAATCCACCGCGAGCGAGAGTGCTCCCGCGACGTTCACCACCAAGCGGGGGCATTGTCGGCCTTTCGGCGCTACGCCGGGACCGGACGGCATCAACTTTGCCGTCTTCTCCCGCCATGCCGAGCGGGTCCACCTGATGCTCTATCGCGACGGCGTCGAAGGGCCGATCGCCGAACTACCGTTGGATCCGAACGTGAACAAGACGGGCGACGTCTGGCACGTCCTGGTCGGCGGGCTGCCGTCGGACGTCTTGTACGGATACCGCGTCTTCGGGCCGTACGAACCCGAGCGGGGCCATCGTTTCGATCCGGAAACGATCGTGCTCGATCCATACGCCGTGGCGATCAGCGGAGGTCACCAGTGGGGCGTACCCGACCCACCCAACGGGCACCCGGCCCGACTCTGCCGGCTGGTCGACAACGATTTCGACTGGCAAGGCGACGTGCCGCTGTCGACGCCGATGGGCGAAACCGTGATCTACGAACTGCACGTCCGCGGATACACCTGTTCGCCGACGTCCAAGGTCAACCGTCCCGGAACGTTCCTCGGGCTGTGCGAGAAGATTCCGCACCTGAAATCGCTCGGCATTACGGCCGTCCAGCTCATGCCGATGCTGGAATTCAACGAGTTGGAACACGCCGGCAAGAACCCCGTCACCGGCGAACCGCTGAAGAACTTCTGGGGATATTCGACCATGGCTTTCCTCGCACCCAAGGCTGCATACGCGGTGCAGCCGGGCCAACAGGTCAGCGAGTTCAAGGAGATGGTCAAGACGTTCCATCGCGAAGGTATCGAGGTCATTCTCGACGTCGTCTACAATCACACCTGCGAGGGAGGTGCGAACGGGCCGACCGTCAGTTTCCGCGGACTCGACAACTCGATCTACTACATGCTCGACAAGGAAGGGCGATACCATAATTTCTCCGGTTGTGGCAACACACTCAACTGCAACCACCCGCTGGTCCGCGATCTGATCATCGACAGCCTCACCTACCTGGTGGCCGAATTGCACGTCGACGGGTTCCGCTTCGATCTGGCTTCGATCCTCGGGCGTGGAACCGACGGGCGAGTGCTCGAAGACCCGCCGCTGATCCGGCACATCGCCGAACACCCCGTGCTGGCCGGCACCAAGTTGATTGCCGAGGCCTGGGACGCGGCCGGACTGCACCAGCTCGGCAAGTTTCCCGCCTGGGGGCGCTGGGCCGAACTCAACGGCTTCTTCCGCGACGACGTCCGCAATTTTGTCCGCAGCACCCCCAACACTGCCGCCGCGCTGGCCAAGCGAATCTGCGGAAGCCTCGACATCTACGGCGACTCCTCACGCCACCCCTACCACTCGATCAACTTCCTCACGTCCCACGACGGTTTCACGCTCAAAGATCAGGTCAGCTACAACGAAGAGCACAACTGGGGCAACGGTGAAGACGACCGCGACGGCGCCGATCACAACCTGAGTTGGAACTGCGGATGCGAAGGCCCCAGCGACGACCCGGAAATCGTGGCGTTGCGATCGAGGCAGATGAGAAACTTCCTCTCGATCCTGCTGATTTCACAGGGTGTGCCGTTCATTTCCCAGGGTGACGAGTTCGGCCGGACCCAGCTTGGCAACAACAACGCCTACTGTCAGGACAGCGAAGTCTCTTGGGTCGACTGGACGCTGGTTGAGCGGAATGCGGATCTGCTGCGTTTCACGCAGATGATGATCGCGCTACGCAAGAAATACTTTGCCATGACCCGCGAAGAGTTCGTCAACCTCGTCACATGGCACGGCACGCGGATCGGCGACCCCGACTGGACCGGCGAAAGCCGCACGCTGGCATTCCAGTTGCACGGCTGGCATTCGATGCCCGACCTCTACGTAATCTTCAACGCCCACTGGCAATGGCAGGAGTTTGCCCTGCCGGCCCACGAGGGCCAACGGAACTGGCGGCGCCTGGTCGACACCCGGCTGCCCTCGCCGGACGACGTCGTCACCGACGACCGTGCCGTGCCGCTCGACCCACCCAACCACTACAGCATGGGCCCGCGGTCCGTAGCCATTCTAATCTCGGATGTCTGAGTAGATTTCCACTGGCCGGTCTCCTCCACGTCGAACAGGGTAAGCTGGCCACCCGTCTTGCGAAACTCCTCTTCCTCGGCAAGCTGCCTTTCGCTTTGCAGCCGCCCGTCGCCCCGGACGTGGATCACTTCGACACCCCGGCCGCCGAGCACGCGACCGACCAACAGCCGCCGGTGACACTCGGTGGGATCTTCCTCGCCACACATCAGCGCAACGCGAAACTTGGCGATCCCCTCGAGCAGCCGATCGACTCCCCTGCAAAACACGGGCGAGTCGGCCAGACGGTCGTAGAGCACGTATCCCTGCTCGTCGTAAAACTGTTCACCTTCGGCGCGCCCGCCGAGACAGTCGCCGAGGAACAGGTACTTGATTTCCCGCTCGGTCAGAGCCCCTTCGATCGCGGCCTTGTTGAAATGCGAAGCGTATCGGGAATAGGGGCTGGAGCGGACGTCGACGAGCACCTCGATTCGATGTTTCGTCAACAGATCGAGGAACGTCTGCGGCGGATGGTTCGAGTGCCCGATCGTCCAGATGGTCATCCTGGGCGTTCCTCCCTCAGGAGTCGTCTTCGTCCTTGTCGTCGTCTTCCTCGTCGTCTTCCTCGTCGTCTTCCTCGTCGTCGTCGTCCTTGTCGTCGTCTTCCTCGTCGTCGTCGTCTTCCTCGTCGTCTTCGTCATCCTCCTCTTCCCAGTCGTCGTCCTCTTCGTCGTCCTCTTCGTCCTCCTCCTCTTCGTCGTCGTCGTCGCCAACTTCCTCCCACGGCTCGTCGTCGAAGTCGTCCTCCTCCTCTTCCTCCTCTTCGTCGTCCTCTTCGTCGTCGTCGTAATCTTCGTCCTCATCGAAATCTTCGTCTTCGTCCTCGTCCTCGTCTTCGTTTTCGTTTTCGTCTTCGTCTTCGTTTTCGTCTTCGTCTTCGTCTTCGTCTTCGTCTTCGTCTTCGTCCTCGTCTTCGTCCTCGTCCTCGTCGATGTCCTCGTTCTCGTCCTGATCGACCGGTTGTTGCTCTTGACGAAGTTCCTCGATTTCGGACTGGCTTGCCGGCTGAACGTCTACTGAGACAGGCACTTGCTCAAGGGGTTGTGCGGGTGTATGCGTACTCACGTTCGACTCCTCTTCTTCCACTTCGCAGGATGAATTCTGTAGGCTATTCGCTTGCTGGTCATCTTCCCCGATATCGGCTCGGCCGGCCTCGGTAGTGTCTGGCCGCAACGACTCGGCTCGGGGCAACTCGTCGAGATGCCGCAGTCCGAACACCTGCAGGAACCGTTTGGTGGTTCCGTACAGCAGCGGGCGTCCCAACTCGTCTGAGTGGCCGGCGATTCGCAATAGGTCGCGCTCGATCAACTGCCGCAGGATCTCGCCACACTGCACTCCGCGGACGGCCTCGACGTCGGCCCGCAACACGGGCTGCCTGTAGGCCACCACCGCCAGGGTCTCCATGGCCGGGGCCGACAGGCGGACCTCGGCCGAGGTTTGGTGCA
>SDBT01013389.1_pt1 | contig 13140 bp, 16 predicted proteins | sample 2277101 | NCBI WGS metagenome assembly SDBT01 (sample SAMN10404973, study PRJNA504765) | marine sediment metagenome | isolation source: marine sediment core GS10_PC15, 103 cmbsf | place: Arctic Ocean: Southern Knipovich Ridge | collected 2010 | reverse complement strand
GCCCCGCCTGTGGCGGGGTCGAAGGGATGGGGGAGTAGCCGCGGACATTTATGTCCGCTTTAGTGAGCTGACCTGAAGGTCAGCGGCTACAAGGGAGAATAGTGGGGGTGAATTTTTGCCTTTCCCATAAACAATGCCCCGTAAACTTTGAAAAACTGTTCTAATTTGGGGCTCTATACTCTGCATGTACACTGACCCTCTTAACAACGAAATTAGCTCATTGCGGGTCCGACATTTCAAGTCACAAGAAAGAAAAAGGGAAGGGCTAACCATCCAATAATTTGGATGGTTGCGTATAATCTGGATTAGTGAGAAGATCAGGGGAGTATTCAAAGGAGAGAAAAGTGGTTTGAAAATATTTTGGAATAATTACTCACGCACTTGGTAGAATATTATCGAAGGAGAAGAAGAGAGCACTCGTTCCATATCGATCAAGAATCTTTCATGCTTGGATGGGGTCTTAATTCTGATAAACGAGGGGATATTTATCCGGATCCACCAATGAGTCAATTTCAAGATCAACGTCCAAATTTTCCCATCTTAAATGATGATCACTAAGAAATTTAACGTCCATTATGTCTCCGATTTTGGCTTCCTTAAACCATGGGAATTTATCGAACGGCAAAAAATATTCTGCAACATTGATGAATAACCATATTCCATGTCTGGAGATGTTTGTTACTTCAATTATTGAAATGCTTTTCCCAGCTTTTTCTAATTTCATCTGCTCTTTCCTTTGTTACTCTTAATATTTCATTTAGCTCATGCTCTTTCAAACCTTTATTCATTGCCAATTCTATTTCCGGCTCAAGCCAAATTTTTGCCTCTCCGTTTGGACACCAGACATGAACATGTATACGTCTTTCCTCTCGTGAGAAGAACAAAAATCTGTATTCTTTGTACCGAAAAACCGTGGGACTCATTCAAGTTCTTTTAATCCTGCAACAGTTTAGTTTTCCCGAAATTTACTAAAATCTCCAATTATCTATCACCATTATAAACATTTCCTATGTCTTGTCAATAGACCCTTTTTCAGGACTTTCCCCAAAAATTCTACAAGTTTCCTATACCTGTCTGCGTGCTACGCACTACGCCAGGCAGGCAGGATAGCCGGGGCTTTCGAGCCCCGGTATTTAGTCCGCCTCAGACTTGTAGGGGTGGATCTCTGTGTCCATCCCTATTAGGGCCGACACAGAGGTCGGCCCCTACATTGCGGGGCTCCCCGATGTCCTCCGATCGGGGTTGATCGACCCCGATGTCCATCGGGGCGCCTATCCACCTTATTGCTGAATTCTAAAATCGCTTCGTAATCCGCTTTAGGCAGAAAGGCCATTTAGTTTAGAAACTTGTCCTACAAGCCCCAGCTATCCAAAGTAGGGGCAATTCATGAATTGCCCTTACTTGAAGGATTTTTGAGCAACCTCCAGATAAAATTTTCTTTACTTTAAACTAACTTTAGTTTATGATTTTGTATAATACTCAAACTTGGCAACATAACTCGCGGAGGGGAAGTACAAATGGAATTCGGGGAAGAGAGTGAATTAATGGTATTAACCTCCAGGCAGTATAAGATATTAAGTGTCTTTGCCGACCGGGTAATCCCCCGGGGAGGTGCCTTTGCCCTCGGGGCCCTGGATGTAGGAGTGGCTGAGTCCGTTGACCGGATGCTAAGTAACTTTGACCAGACCACTCAGATGGGTTTGAGGATGCTTTTATTGTTCATTGAGTATTCAACATTCCTCTTTACCCGGAAATTCAAGCGATTTACCCGGCTGTCCCCGGAGGATCAGGAAAGGTACATTAAAGGCTGGGAGGGCAGCCGATTCTATCTTTGCCGCTCTCCCCTCATCATCCTGAAGATGATGTGTCTATTAATTTTTTACTCTGATGAAAGGGTAGAAAAAGATGTTGGCTATGAGCTGGCTTGCAAAGATTTAACCACGAATTATTGAAATCAGGGGATGGGCAGATGATAATCCAATCAAAAGAGCTGAGTTCAGATGTGACTGAGAAGGTGGATGTATGCATTATCGGCTCCGGAGCCGGGGGAGCGGTTATGGCCAAGGAGCTCAGCGAAGGAGGCCGTTCGGTAGTGGTGCTGGAGGAAGGTGGCTATTTTACCCGGAAAGACTTCAATCAGAAACCGATGGATATGTTTGCCCTGCTGTATCGGGACTTCGGCCTTACCGCAGCACTGGGTATGCCCCCCATTCCCATCCCTACCGGAAAATGCGTAGGAGGGACCACCGTGATCAACTCCGGAACCTGCTTTCGGGTGCCGGATTATGTTCTGAAGAGATGGGAAGAGGATTACGGCCTGGAGGACCTTACCAGCGAGGCCCTGCGACCTTCTTTTGAGAGGGTAGAAAGGATAATCAATGTGAGCCCGGTAAGCCTTGAGGTCATAGGTAAGAATGCCCTGGCATTCAAAAGAGGAACGGAGGCCCTGGGACTGAAAGGAGCCCCGATTGCTCGTAATGCAAAAGATTGCCGCGGCTGCGGGGTCTGTGCTTTCGGCTGTCCGGCCGATGCCAAGCAGGCCATGCATTTAACCTACATCCCACTTTCTTCCCAACAGGGAGCGAAGATCTATGCTAACTGCCGGGCCGAGAGGATATTAACAGAACAGGGGAGAGCCCGAGGGGTGGAGGGGGTCTTTTTAGACCAGAAGACAAATAAGAAAACCCATAAAATGAAGGTAGAAGCCCGGGTGGTTATCCTGACGGCGAATGCCCTTTATTCACCTGTCCTGCTCCTTCGTAATAAACTGGCCAACTCAAGTGGGCAGGTGGGAAAAAATCTCCGGATTCACCCGGCCAGCCGGGTAGCTGCTCTATTTGATGAAGAGATCGAGGGCTGGAAGGGGGTTCCCCAGAGCTATTATGTTGATGAATATTTCGAGGAAGGGATAATGCTGGAAGGTATTTTCACCCCTCCCGGTTATGGTGCTACTAACCTGCCTTTTTCTGGAAAAGAGCTCAAAAAGCTTATGAAAGACTTCCGGCACTTTGCTGCCTTTGGGGTAATGATTTCCGATACCTCGAGGGGACGAGTGAGGGTTAATCGGAAAGGGAGGCCCCTGATCACCTACCGGATGAATCGAGAGGATGTCAGGAAGATGGCCAAGGGTGTTGCCATTATTTCCGAGGTCTTTTTTGCTGCCGGGGCTAAAAAGGTTTTTCCCTTTCTCCCTGACTTGCCCGAAATCAGCTCAAGGCAGGAGGTAGATAAAATAAGAAAACGGAGGGCTAAGGCAACCGACTTTGGAATGATGGCTTTCCATCCCATGGGCACCTGTCGGATGGGAAAGAATCCCAGGAAATCGGTGGTCAATTCCCACTGTGAGGCTCATAATGTAGCCAATCTCTTTATCTGTGATGGCAGCATATTTCCTTCCTCCTTAGGGGTAAACCCCCAACTATCAATTATGGCCTTTGCCACCCACACTGCCAGCTATATCAACGCCAATGCCGGTCGGTATTTTCAGTAACAGATAACGCAGGTTCCCGCTAATCGGTCATGCCAGGTTAGCTTCTTGGGATCGATCGCCGCCCAGATAAATCCCAGACCCAAGGGAAGCGAGGAAAGAAGGTATCCCGAGAAGCGCAGGAAGGATTGGCCGTATCCCAGCTCTCCCCCATCGAGTTTAACCACCTTGAGCCCACAGAGAAGCTTACCCAGGGTCTGGCCGGTAGTGGCGTGGAAGATGGTGAAATAGAGCAGGTTAACGAGGAGCAGGAAGAGATAAGTTGGAATGAGCAGGATCAGGGCCAGGTCCGAAGGTGTTGATAATAAAAGTGCCCCGTTCCTTCCGAGTATAAGAATTCCCAGCAAGATCAGGAAAATAGAGGTAAGGTTCAGGCAGAGTAGGTCGATAAGAAATGCCAGGGAGCGAATCCAGAATCCAGCTATCGGTTGTGCCACATCGACCTGAGTGGTTATTGGCCTGCGGGCCTTGAGTAGATCCTTTGACTCAAAGTCTATTTTCTTGGCTGGTTCTGGCCGCTTTTCCTCAATCTCCGGCTCTGAGGAAAGCTTCCATTCGCCAGTATCTACCGGCTCTGGGCTTGAGATTTCAGAAAATTCTTTCTGGTCATCAATAGGAGGGATATCTTTTTCCTCTCTGGGTTTCACTTCCTTATTTAGCTCTGTGATAGCGAGGCCCTTCCCGCATTTTGGGCATTCAGTAACTTGATCAAAGCTTACATAACCGCAGCTCAGGCACCTCATAGAGATCCTTATCGACTAAATCCAAATGTCAAAGCCCAAATGCCAAATGAATGACAAATGACTAAATATCAAAATCTTTCTTCTTTTTTGATAAAAGGATTGAGGAAAAGATCAGGGTTAGTTCTTGAGCCTCCTGGAATAATCTTTGACATTCCGTATTCTTGTGTGGATTTGCCTTAGTAATCATTCTTAGCCAATGTTTTGTTTCCTTCGATTCCTTTTTGCAAAGAGCAATCTTATGCCGAAAGTCTTTCTTTGACTCTGCCCCATCCGCCTCCATATAATTTGCCCCAATACTTGTACCAGCACTCACTACCTGACTGATTAAATGGCGATTTATTTCATTTCTTTCAAGGGTTTTTGCAAATTCAATAATATTTTCCCGAACTTAGCAGTTCTCTCTTCTAAATCATATACTTTGTCATTTGGATTTTGGATTTGATTTGTCATTTGGGTTTTGAAATTTGACATTTATCTTTGAACTATCCCAGATCCCCCAGCTCAAATTGAACTATACTGAGCAGGGTAAGGGCCACGGTCTCTGCTCGGAGAATTCTTTTTCCCAGGCTTGCCGGGATAAACCCCGAGGTCTTTGCCTGGGAGATCTCTTCTGCAGTAAAGCCCCCTTCCGGGCCAATCACCATAAAGATGTTCTTCTCCTGACGATTTCTTCTAAGTAAGGCTTTCAACTTCCTTCTTCGTTCCTCCTCCCAGGGGATAAACTTCAAGCCAAAATCCGGGTATAGCCCTAATAATTCCCGGAAGGAGACAATCTTTTTTACTTCCGGGACTGTGGTTCTTCCACACTGCTTAGCTGCCTCTTGGGCGATCCTCTGCCAGCGCCTTACCCGAATACTGCCCCTTTTTTCATCGTATTGCGGAATGGTTCGAGCACAGCAGAAAGGGATCACGGCAGAGGCCCCTAATTCTGTGGCCTTTTGGACAATAGCATCCATCTTTCTGGCCTTGGGGAGTGCCTGCCCGAGGATTAGAGTTAATGAGGTGGTTTCCTGATAGATTCCGGTTATTTCCACCACCGCTTCAGTAGAGTCCTCCTGAGTAATTCTGGCAGAATACCTTTTGCCCTGGCCGTCGAACAGTTCAATCTCATCCCCGGCCCTCAAGCGTCGAACTGTCCGCAGGTGTTTTAATTCACTCCCTTTCAGGACTGCCTGCCCTCTCATAATCTGTTCGGGATTAACGAAGAAACGGGGTTTAAGGGCCATATTTGCTCCCTATCGAATTATTATCAAGATACAACATTATGGAGAACTAATCAAATCCGGCTTGACAGTTGAAGGATTAATTTATACCTTAGGTAAAGGTAAGATTCTTTGCTAGTCATTTTCCAGGAGGGAAGGGATGTCCAGATTTTTCTCTTTCGTGATTGTTATGCTATCAACTATGCTCCCCTCTTGATAATGCCCGTGGGTTATCAGAAGTAGGAAAGGTAATTGAGTTTATCAACAATTTCTGTGGAAAAGCTGTGGATAACTCTGTTGATAAAGGAGAGAGCGGGCTTGAGAGTTCATACCTTTAAGGAGATTGCCTATTTTTTAAGCAGGAAAAACCTACTCAATTCTGGTTAGCTAAATCGTGACAAAAAATAGCATTAGACTGTGGGCTGCTTTCACCATCTTAAGTATTTTTGTAGGGGGAAGTGTACTGCTTCTGTCCAGGCTTATCCATAGGTGGACGCCCCACCCTCCCAGGCCTTTGGCCGCTTACTCTCCGGGTGTTAAGCCTTCAATCAGCAGTACAGACCAGAGAGCCCAACCGAAACTAACCACTGACCGGAACCCTCAGGTAGCAATCGTGGTGGATGACCTGGGAGAGAGTGAACAGGATGTTCAGTCGCTATTAGATATTAATATCCCCCTTACTTTCGCCGTACTTCCCCAACGCCCCTTCTCCCGCTCTATTGCCCAGAGGCTCCATTCCTTAGGCAGTGAGATAATCCTCCACCTTCCTCTGGAGCCAGAGGATAAAGATGTCAACTTGGGGAAAGGGATGCTTCTGCTATCCATGCCTCGGGAGGAGCTTTTAAGCCGACTCCGGGAGAACCTGGACAGCCTTCCCTATCTAACAGGCGTCAATAATCATATGGGCTCAGCATTTACTGCGAATGAGGAAGGGATGAGGGTAGTTCTGGGGGAACTCAAAGAAAGAGGCCTATTCTTCCTGGATAACCGCACAACCGCAGAGACAGTCGGATTAAAGGTAGCCCGGGAACTTGGGGTAAGGGCAGCGGAGCGGAGCGTTTTTTTAGATAATGAGGAGGATCCCGAATATATCTCTTCCCAACTGGATAAGCTTATCCGAATGGCCCGAGAAAAGGACTTGGCTGTCGGCACCTGTCATCCCAGCTCGACAACCATACGGGTTTTAACAGAGAAGCTCCCAGAATATAGCGCTCAAGGGATTGACTTCGTTCCGGTCTCGGTCCTGGTGAGGTAAGCTCCATTAGAAAGCCCCCGGAAGGAACCAAAAGTCTTGCGGAGCTTACGCATAACTTTCTAACAGGGCAAATAAGGCTTGACAGGAGGGTATTTATTGGGGGAAAGTGCGGACAAAGTAGACAGAATGAGGGGTTAAACCTCCATAATTTCTTCCTCTTTCCTGCTCAGGATCTCGGCTACTTTTTCGATGTATTCATCAGTAGCTTTCTGAACCTTACTTTGGTTAGTATGGAACTCATCCTCAGAGAGCTCCTTCTTCTTCTCCAGCTCTTTTAGCCCCTCATTGGTTTCCCTCCGGGAGTTTCTGAGTGAGACCCTTGTTTCCTCGGCAATATTCCGAACCACCTTAACCAGCTCTTTCCTCCGTTCCTCGGTTAGAGGGGGGATAGCGATACGGATGATCTTGCCATCATTAACCGGGGTAAGCCCCAGTTCTGCCTTGAGGATAGCCTTCTCGATCTCAACCAAGGAGCTTGGATCCCAGGGCTGAATGGTGATTAACCTGCTTTCGGGGACTGAAAGGGTTGCCGCTTGATTAAGAGGAACCACTGCTCCATAATATTCAACCCTGATCCCTTCCAGAAGGGAAAGGGAGGCCCTGCCGGTTCTTACCCTACCTAAATTGGTATGCAGGGCTTCGATCGCCCTATCCATACTTTTCTTCATTTCCTTGAGTATATCTTCGATCATTTCTTATCCTCAACAATTGTCCCGATATTCTCCCCCATAATCACCTTTTTAACATTTCCTCTGGCCATAATATTGAAGACGATTATGGGAAGGTTATTATCCCGGCACAAGGAGATAGCAGTGGCATCCATAACCCTGAGGTTCTTGCTCAGGACATCAAGATAGCTCAGGCGGTCGAATCTCCGAGCCCCTTTATTTCTCATGGGATCCGAGTCATAGACCCCGTCAACCTTGGTGGCCTTTAAGATGACCTCGGCATGGATTTCCATTGCCCGCAGGGAAGCGGCAGTATCAGTGGTGAAATAAGGGTTGCCGGTTCCTCCGGCGAAGATTACCACCCGTCCTTTCTTCAGATGACCGGTAGCACGGTGCCCTTCACAAGGCTCTGCCAGTTTCCCCGCCTCCAGGGCTGACTGCAACCGGCAGGGAAGACCTTGATTCTCCAAGGCATCCCGGAGGGCCAGGCCATTAATGAGGGTAGCCAGCATCCCGATATAGTCAGCCGAAGTTCTTTCCATTCCCCGGGCACTAACTGAAGTTGCCCGAAAGATGTTGCCTCCCCCGATAACGATGGCTATCTCCACTCCCAGGTCATGAACATCCTTTATCTGCTTGGCGATGTTCATTATCGCCTTTGGGTCAATTCCGTACCCCCCTCCCCCGGCCAAAGCCTCTCCACTAATCTTTAGCAGTACCCGTTTAAACTTAGGCTTTTTCATCAGCCTCAGGGGTTAAATCCCTGCCTAATTGGTAGCGGACGAATCGCCGAATAGCAATATTCTCTTTTAGCTTGGCGATCATTTCATTTACCAGTTGGCCAATGGTCAGATCGGTATTCTTAATGAAAAGCTGATCAATCAGACAGACCTCGGAGATAAACTTCTCTATCTTCCCTTCAACGATCTTCCCCACTATCTTCTCCGGTTTGCCCTGCCCCTTAGCCTCGGCTCGATAGATTTCCTTCTCCTTTTCCAGTACTTCCGGAGGAATATCATCCCTCTTTAAATAAAGAGGATTGGAGGCGGCAATATGCATAGCAATATCGTGACCAAAGACCTGAAAATCCGGAGTTTTGGCAACAAAGTCAGTTTCACAGTTAATCTCCACCAAAACCCCTATTTTCCCACCGAAATGGACATAGGATTCCACCAGTCCCTCGGAGGTAACCTTCTTTGCTCTTTTGGTTACAGTCGCTAGGCCCTGCTGGTATATATGAATCACAGCTTTTTCCAGGTCGCCCTTGCTTTCGAGAAGGGCATTCTTGCAATCCATCACCCCGGCACCAGTCTTGGCCCGCAGTTCCTTTAACATTGATATCTTAATCTCCACCTACTTCACTCCTTAATCTTTATTTCCTTCGAATTTTCACTGTCTCCTTAACCTCGGGAGCCTTCTCTTTGACAATGCTCTTAGCTTTCTTTTTTTCAGCCTCTTCATCTGTATCCGTCCGGAGTGCTTCTTCCCGTAACTTGGTCCCTTCCTGGCAGGCATCTGATACCCGAGTAGCAAAGAGCCGAATGGACCTGATTGCATCATCGTTGCCGGGAATGATGTAATCAATCCCCTCGGGATCACTATTGGTGTCAACGACACCAACGATAGGAATGGCAAGCTTCTGGGCCTCCTTAACCGCGATCCTCTCTTTCTTAGTATCCACGATGAAGACCGCTGATGGTAGCTTCTTCATCTCTTTTACCCCTCCCAGTGATCTTTCCAGTTTTCGTTTTTCCCGATTAAGGGAGATGGCCTCCTTCTTGGTAAGGGCCTGCAAGGTCCCATCGGTTTCCATCTTCTCGATTTCCTTCAATCTATCCAGGTTTTTCTTAATAGTTTGAAAATTAGTCAGCATCCCTCCCATCCAGCGGTTAGTAACATAAAACATCCCGCATTTCTGCGCTTCTTCCCTGATCGTATCCTGTGCCTGGCGCTTTGTTCCCACAAACAGCACATTGCCTCCATTGCCCACGGTCTCGGTCAGAAATTTGCACGCGTTTTTAAACAGCTTAGCTGTTTTCTGAAGGTCAACGATGTAGACCCCACTCCTTGCTCCGAATATATAGGGCTTCATCTTGGGATTCCATTGCTTTGTCTGATGGCCAAAGTGCACCCCAGCTTCAAGCAATTCCTTCATAGTTATACTTGCCATCTAAATCCTTTCTGTTATGATTGCTCTTCCCGGTTTAGGCATTGCTTTTATTAAACACTCAACAGCATGCCATTATTTCCGTTGGTTACTTAGAATCTTCGTACCATATAAATGGCTAATTTGCAAGCAGAAAATTTAATTTAACTTCTATCTTATATCATTTTAAGGGCATGTTGTCAAACTCCATTATCTTTCAATATCTTTAATTTCAAAACGTATTTCCTGTGTGCACCATACCGACACCGGAGTCTCTTTTATCATCGCCGGCCGAAATCTCCATTGCCTTACTGCCTGCACCGCTTCTCCACCGAAACCCCGGAATCCCCTGACCTCGGTTATCTTTGTCTGAATCACCACACCCTGCTCATTTATGAGAATCTTCAGGATCACTATACCCTCCAGCCCATTCCGCTCCGCTACTTTCGGATATCTCGGTTTAGTATAATCAATAATCTGCGGAGGTTCATCAACCTCTCCGATCTCGTAAGGTGCCTCCGGCACGAAAATATCCGCCTCTCCGGCCAGGAGTTCAGGGTCTTCATCCCCCAGGTCCAGACTGCGGCGCACCCTCGGGGTTAGAAGCAGCTTTGATTGGTGAATAATGGCTGGAGGCCTTTTTATTCGGGGTGGAGGTTTGTTAAGCTCGATCCGGGTTACTTCGATCGGAGCCGAGCTTAAGGAAGGCACTACCTTATGCAGGAGGTCGTTAATTATCGGGTAGAGGACGAAGATTAAGGCATTGATCAATAGAGAGAGAAGGATGGCTGTCTTTTTATTGCCTGCCAGTCTTTTTGCTTGAGGAAGATCGTCCACCTTCGCCTAATCCTCCCGGATTGCCGCCAGAGAGAGCTTCTTTGCCCCGGCCAGTTTGCACTCATCCATTACATCAACCACAAGAGCCACCCGGGCATTCTTATCGGCAATAATCACTACGCTTGAGTTGGGGCGGTCACGGATAATCCTCCTGATCATAGCATTCAAGCTCTTCAAATCCACCTGTTTATTATGGATGTGGATCGTTCCCTCTCCGGTAATGGCGATCAGGATATTCTCCTTTTGTAATGTGGTCGAGGTCTTGGCCTTTGGTTTCGCTACCTCCACTCCGGTTTCTTTGCTGAAGGTGGTGGTAACCATAAAAAATATCAGCAGGAGAAATACCATATCCACCAGGGGGGCGATATTTATCTCCGGCCGCCGGGGGGCAAAAAATTTTGAGTTTTTCATCCGATTAAGCCTGATTCATCCCCGATATCGTAGGGGTGGACCTCTGTGTCCACCCCGCCAAAGGCGGGGCCGACAGAGACTTCGGCCCCTACATTAATGCATTATTTGGGTTCATAACCTTACTTCAAACGGTTTAAAAACTTGAGTATCTGTTTGTCAATATCCTTTATGAGATTATCTGTTCGCGAGGAAAGATAAAAGTAAAACATAATCCCCGGGATCCCAATTATCAGCCCGCATTGAGTGGTAATGAGGGCTTCGGATATGCCGCCGGCCAGGGCCTCCGGGTCCCCGGTTCCGTAAAGGTTTATAACTCTAAAGGTCGTGACCATCCCGCTGACCGTTCCCAGAAGCCCCAGAAGGGGAGCAATCGAGGCAAGGATTCCGATGACCGAGAGGTTTTTTACCAATTCTGGTGTTTCAGAAAGGGAGGCCTCCCGGATTACCCTTTCCACAGATTCCCTTCCTCTTTCAATCACCCTAAGTCCTGACCCTATTATGCGGGATAGTGGCCCTTGAGTAAGATCACATAGTTTATGGGCCTGCTCCGGTTTATCTCGCTCAAGAAACATAAGGAGACGGTACATAAAGGCTTCCATATCCGTTTTTTCACTGCGCAGGTAGGTGAGCCTTTCGATTATCAGATACCAGATAATAAGGGAGGTAATTATAAGAGGGACCATTACCGGCCCTCCTTCAATTATGGCCTTAAGCGGCAATTCTATCATGAGCTTTCCACAGTTCGCTGTCAGGGAAATACTGTGTTAATAAATTTAGCGCAGCCCTCCTCCATCTTGGAGATTATTTCTTCTGCCCGGTTTGACAGGTGATTGTGAAGCAGGAGGACCGGGATGGCAATGGCCAGTCCTACTTCGGTAGTGATCAGTGCCTCGGAGATTCCTCCGGAAAGAAGCTTCGGATCCCCGGAACCGAAGCGGGTGATCACATTGAATGTGGAGATCATGCCGCTAACCGTTCCCAGAAGCCCCAGAAGAGGTGAAATTGATCCCATTATGCCAATTGCGGAGAGAAACCTCTTCAGTGGAGGAAGCTCGCTCAAGATAGCCTCCTCGATTGCCTCCTGCACGGCCTGCCTTTCCCGGTCTATCCGGGAGAGGCCATGTTTCAGGACCCTTGCCAGAGCCCCGGGGGTTTCTTCCAACAGTCTTTTTGCTTCAAGGTATCTTTTCTCTTTGAGAAGCCCACTGAGCTTGTCCATCAGGCCACTGGCCTCTATGCGGTTTTTGCGAAGGAAAAGAACCCTCTCCACTATCATTATCAGGGCAGCCAGGCCCACCAGAATAAGGGGGATCATTATCGGCCCACCTTTCATAAGAAAGGAGGTAGCCCCATGGGTGGACTCGACCTCAGCGATTGAGCGTCTTCCCAGGGTAATGTCCAGAGGGATTCCCAGAACCCCAGGATTTCCCGCAAGCGCATTCTTAAATACCCCTCTTATCTTCCTTTTGGTTGGTTCATCAACCCCCTCCTCCCATTGATAGATCCCTTCTCTTTTTAGCAGGATCCCGGTCCTCTCGTCTTTCCGGGAAAGATAAAGGGATGCCACCCGGCCTATCCTGAGGACCTGGACTTTGCTTCTATTACCCTCTTCAATCTCTACTTCTTCGGGATAGAGCTCCAGCGTTCCCCCGGAGCTTATTTCATCTCGAATAAACTCAAAAAGCTCGCTGAGTCCATTTATAGTATTCGACTCACTCGGTCCATATTTATCAGAAAGTTCCTTAAGCCTTACCATCTTTTCTTTGCCTCGCGAGGAAAATAGTGATAGCCCCCTTGCTTTTAGCTGATCAAACTTTCCGACAATAAATTTTCTGACCTCATTTATCCTTCCTTCAAGACCTTCAGTTTCCCGGGTAATCTCTTCCCTTTCCGAATCCAGCTCCAGGACCTCATTTTCCAGTCTCAGACCAATGATTCTTAGATCCTCGACCCCCCGCTCCAGAGAGCGTATTTGGGCCTCCAGGTCTTTCCGCCGGTTGTATGAGTCGATCTTGTCATTTATCCGTCTTGCCTTCTCGGCCCGCAGCTCCTTCTTTAGCTTGATGAGAGTTTTACTGGCTTCATAAAGCTCATCCTCTCCGGCCCGGGTCAGGTCAGCCAAGGAGAGAGCTGCCGCTAATGATAGGATAAACGCTAATGATATCCTTAAGCCTTTTACTGTTGTTAACCTTGCCTCTTTCATTTTATATAAAGCGCCTTAAATATTTAGGTATAATACTTCATACATCATTGTCCTTGTAAAATCCAAAATCCTAAACAGAGCCCCCTCACCCGACCCCTCTCCCCGTTGGGGAGAGGGAATTTTTACTGGTTATTACTTCCTCTCCCCCTAGGGGAGAGGATGGAGGTGAGGGGTTCTTTTTGTTTTGA
>SDBT01013388.1_pt1 | contig 13140 bp, 7 predicted proteins | sample 2277101 | NCBI WGS metagenome assembly SDBT01 (sample SAMN10404973, study PRJNA504765) | marine sediment metagenome | isolation source: marine sediment core GS10_PC15, 103 cmbsf | place: Arctic Ocean: Southern Knipovich Ridge | collected 2010 | reverse complement strand
TCCCAACCCTTGAAGAAAACCATTTGTTTGGCTACCTCCTTCAAGCTGGGAGGGTTCCAACATCTTGCCGTTGATGTATTTATTAGCCAAGCAAACGACATACTTGGGAGGATAGTATTCACCGTTATGTTTTAGGGAGTATTTTGCTGAGCTCCTGTTTTTGGGAAATCCGACTCTCCGAATTTCTTCTATTGCCTTGATGATTTGCTCTTCTCCTATATTCTTCGGAATCACCGAAATCCTCCGGCTCATGCTCTAATGGCATCTTTATTGTATTTAAAAATAGTATGAATAGGAACAGCACCCACTTAGTAATTCTTACCTATGAAACAATATACCGGCATCTCAAAAAATCCTCTTCGAGTGTAATCTGCAGGACACCTGTGACGTTGCCTTAAACCATCTTTATCTTCAGAAACACATTCCTGATAATCTCCCCTTTTGAGTAGAATAATGAGGAAAACCTGTTGCTACAATTCTCGATATACGTGGTATGTCAAAGGTTTACGTACAGCGACTCAATCCGTCAATAAGAATAGACACCGTCGCTATTCTTCTCTTTGATACAGATTTCGAGCGATTAGCATCTTTTCCGTGTTTTGTCGACAAGTTGCAGTAGTCGTGGCAGATCGCTTCGTGTGAATTCATTGTCCGAGTGGACATGGTTAATATTCCACAGACCGGAAGCGCGGATCTCTTTCCGATATGCGTAGTTTCCGAGCCACTTCTTAGAAGGAGGGCACGCTTCGCAGTGCGAAAAAAGCGCAATGAGCTTCTCCTCGAGTTGTAGGCGGTCGTTTGAATCGTCAACTTTTAGAACTCGATAGCTCGAGTCTTTCGCTTGATTCGTGACTTCTTCTTCATAATACTTGAATTTTGGATCAATGAACCGAGAATTTTCTTTCCGTCTTTTATACCATGCTTTGATCTCCGGTTCTGGCTCTCTATTTAGCTTGATTAGAACTCCACCCAAGTGTTTTCGAAAGACAGATCCTTCTCTCACGCCGCCAAAGTGTTCATTAATCCTTGCAGGGAGGCGGTCTTGTTTTTGATGGGTTCCGACCCTTGTTATCCGCTGCTTTCCGCCGTGGCCAAGCTCGTTTTCCTCATACCAGAAATAGAGACCATTCTTCGGTACGCCATATCCGACTCTTCCTTTTCTCGACAGAAGTCCACCTAATTCTCTATGCACTGTTTTGCAAATGTCTTCACGTTTCACTCTTCCCTCCGACGGAAATCAAAGCGAGGTGTTGCCTTGTCTCAATATTCTTGTTTTCTCCCAAGGTACCAGGTATCATTCTAGTGCTGGACCAGTCATCTATCTGACAAGTGTCTGAGATCTTCGGCCCACATAACCATTTCGTGGGCTACACAACCGACTATTTGACCTACAGTTTTCTTAGTTCTATGGGTTTGTTTCCTCTCGATTGTATCAGTTTATCTTGCGCCAAGATTGCCGCGATGGCGGAAGCATGGCGTGGAGTCAGGGAAGGACAGTTCTTTTGCACGTATTCGCCAAGGCCACCGCTTATAGGATTTGTCATACTGGCGCCCAAGGGGTACCAAGTTCTACGGTCTCTGAAATAGTCATTTAGGATATTGTTAGCCAAGCCATCCGAAAAATTAAAACGGATAGTTCCCCAATGAACAAGTTTACCACCGGAATGGCTTTGCCAATATATGGGTTTGCCACGACCGCTCAGCGGGTGTGTTGCTTGTTCGGCCAACCGCATTGGTTGCCGTCCAGTCTTGTTCTCAGAAAGTTCTGTCTCGTGAGGGTTATAGAAAGACTTATCGATGATTCTGCTTATGGGGCGTTCTTCAGGAGCGTATGTATTCCCGTAATCAAAATTGTTTCTAGGCAGGGAAATCTTACTAGGGTCAAAGGGGAGTTGCTCATGGGGAGAGTCTAATTTTCTTAGATTCGGTAAGTCTTGTCTTTCCTGTTCCATAATATCTATTAAGACACCTCTTAGACCTTCCAGCATCTGAAAATATGTAGAGACGTCATTGCCGAGACAACTAATAATCTTAGGGCGAGAACTGGAATCATATGGAATGCCTATATCTGGCAATAGTATGCAGAATCGTTTTGCTTTATAGATAGTCTCGGAGAGAGAGAAATTCCATTGTTTTTTCCAAAAACTAGCATACCAGTCATCACAGATAAGTGTCTTTTTGTGATCTAAGACCTCAGAATATAATGTGCGCCAATTACTTCTTATGTCTTGTATGACCGGCACGGCTTTTTGAACTCGCTTGTTGAGCGTATCCGATGCCAGTGTAGTATCATCCATATGAGCTATTATTTGTGTATGCTGATTCTTGTTTACAAACATCCTTAAGAATGCAGGTAGTATGTCTCTGAACGTGAGATTCTGCTTCAGCGTCCAGTGGTGCGTGCAACCAAATTTTCTGCAAGTACAACTATTATTACATTCACAGGAGACATATTCCCATATTTCAACCAGTGTCGCCTGTTCTTGGATAGGATACTTATTTGTATTTTGCGATCCTCCAGTATTCGACTCCGCTATTCTACTCCTAATGTCTTCAAAATCAATATTGCATGACATGTTTTCGCTCCCTTGCAAGATTTCACCCAGCAGGTAAAGTCCTCGCCTATGATGATTTACGGAAAAATGCTAAATAGGAACAGCGCCCATTTATTGATTTTTACTTGTGGGACAATATACTCATATATTCAAGAAGTTTCTTCGAGTGTAATCTCCAAGCCACCCCGGACGTTGTGTTAAACCATCATTGTCTTCAGAAAGACATTCCTGATAATTACCCCCTCAAGCAGGATGGTGAGAAGAAGCTATTGCTATAACTCTTGATATGCCTGGCATGTCAAGAGCTTGCACACAGCGTTCAATCTGTCAATAATAATATCTACGCACGGGGTCAGGTCTTGATTCTTGAATTATTGCGTGGTAGTCTTGGCCTTCTTTTCTATTGTTCCCTTTGGACCCATAACCCCGATCCCGGTTCCTCTTGTAACTTCTTTGGCTTTTTTCACCAAATCTGGTGTTGTGGCAATATATTTGGGTTTCTTGAATCGTTTCACCTGGTTTATTGAGGAGTATAGATCGCTTTCGTGGCTTGCAACTTCTATTACCCTGTTTTTTGCTTTAACATCGGGGCCCGGACCTTCGTTGTAGTCGGCCTTGTGTTTCTTTGCCAAATATCTGGCAATTTCATCATGCTTTGATTGTCCCATTTTTGCATTACCTCCTTTCAATTCTGATATGCATATACACTCATACCCTTTCCATAGTATGACTCGTATGCATGATGGTAAACTAAACCACATTTCTGAGAATAGATTTCAGGCGTGAATATAAGCGGGAGATTCTCGAGTATTTCCTCAATACACAACCTAATAGATGCCCGAGCATGTCGCTTTTTTCGCCAATCAAGCACCACCTTTTTAGCTACCAAGATATCTTTCTGTCACCAGATGGGGCCAAGTCTTGATTCTTGAATTACTGTATCGTAATCGTGATCTTCTTTTATTCCTTACTCTATTTACCTTTTCTTCACACTGCCTGTACTTTAATAGTGAACATTCAGGAAATTCTTCCGTCTTCTTTACTATTTCTTTTTCTATTGATTCGCCAGTAAGAGCTTTTTTTTGGAACCGAACGTTCCTTTGTCGAGTCTTTTCAGAATTGAAGAATCCAATTTTCGACGTCTGATCTCTTCACCACAGTGGTCTCACCATTTTCAAAACTCAAGACCGGACCGCCCATCATACAGGTCTTCGCACTAAACAGTTGGAAAAAATAGAGCCGTCCCTTTTGTCAATACTCCTACTCTCAAGACTCGATACGTGTGTAATAAGGAGACGGCACAGTAGGATATGCTCTGTATACATGGTAAAAAACGGCTTCTGCTGTTTTATCAACGTCATTTTGCGAATAATAGTTGATTGGTAATCCGGTTTTCTCACTCCACAAAAAATCTCTAATTAACACTTTTACCTCATCTCGTGTCGGTTCTTTATCTTGCCATCTATACAAATTCTTCAATTTCTCTTTCAATGCTGATAGCAATTCCTTTGCTATCTTTTTGATTCTTTGGATTTCTTTGGACGTCAGATCAGGTTTTAACAAGAGATCATAAACAGCTAAAGCCTCTTCATCCATCCCTTCCCGCATTGCACGGCTTTCTTCCGTATCCAGTTCTTCCGCAAATTTCAATAATGCTTCGAAGGTTGCTTCTATATTTTGACGGTCTTTTTCCTTATTGTATTCGGCAATAATTTTTTCGTAGTGTTCCTGGAAATTTGTCCGAAGTGGATTCCTTTGAACAAGTCGCTGAAGTTTTTTCTCTATCACAGCTTTCAGGCTCTGTACGGTTGTATTCTTCCTCGTGGTATTATTAAATTCTGCCCGCAATCTACTGAAATCAATTTTGCTAATATCATACGGTTTATTTGCATCTTTTGCCTTGTCAGGCGTAACAACAATCGATTCATCAACTACTTTGTGTAATTGTTTAATGATATCGCGTATGTCAGCCAAATCTCGATCTTTTTGCAGACTCTTGTAGACAATATTAATCGCACTATACTGGTTGCGATAATTACTGACTGCAGGTATTGTCAGGCATGCCTTGAATTTAACAAATACTTCCCGGCACATAACTTCAAACTTTTTTCTTGTCTCATCATTCTCGTTTACCGCTTCTTTAGCTGTCACAATCGCTTTATTCCTTTCAAATCCGCCTGTATTCATAATATCGTTAAGCGATGCTTTCCTTTCGTTCAAGAAACTACTCACTAAGTCAATCGCCTGTTTTAAGTCTTCAATCAACTCCTCTTTGGTTCTGGTGGGATCCATTTCACCTGGGCCAAGTCCGCCGGGTCTGCCGGTATCCCCCGTGCCAACAAATGTTGCAAGTGCTTTGCGCAAATTCTTCAAAATACCGCAATAATCAATAATCAATCCGTTGTTTTTGTCTTTATTGACTCTGTTTGCCCGAGCAATGGCCTGCATAAGAGTATGCGCTTTGAGAGGTTTATCCAAATAGAGGTTTGCCAAACTCGGCACATCAAATCCGGTAAGCCACATCGCGCAAACAATGGCGATGCGAAAGGGATGGTCTTCTCTTTTAAACGCAGAATCTACATCTATTCTTGTTCCGTCCGGTAGCTCAAACCCATTTTTCATCAGCCGCCGATGCGGCTTAATATCAGAACCCCATTTCCTAAATTTATCGACTTCTCCTTGCTCCTCGCTGACAATAACTGCTTTTTTGGTCTCTTTCATCCAGATGAGCTTATTACAAAGATAATCCTTCTCTTCTCCCGCGGCCATTTTCCAGGATTCTTCAACTTCTTCCTCTTTCTGCGTCCAGTATTGCTGAATCAGTTCGTACATCCGTACACAGGTGAGTTTGTCAATGCATATAAACATCGCCTTGCCAGTTTCCCATCCAGTGCTGTAGTGTTCCACAAAATCCCTGGCGATTTGATCAAGGCGTTTCTCCGCCGTGATAATGTGATAATCTCGTTTGAGCTCTCTTTCAAGCCGCTCTTTTACGTCAATGTCATCTACCTCTATACTTTCCAGCTTTTCGGCAATACGTTCGTTAATATCGTCATTAACCACATTCAGTCTCTCACCCCGGGAATCGTAGTAAAGCGGCACAGTAGCTTTATCTTCCACCGACCGCTGAAAATCATAAGTAGAAACATATTCGCCAAAAACCTTTGAGGTAATTTCATCATCTTTAAATAATGGGGTTCCAGTAAATCCGATAAAGTTCGCGTTTGGAAGAGCGCTGCGCATATTCAAAGCTAAAGTTCCATATTGAGTACGGTGGGCTTCATCGGTAATGATAATAATATCATCTCGTTTGGTATATCCTTTATTTGGGTCTACTTCCTGATTGAATTTTTGAATTGTAGTAAATACATACGCTTTTTGATGTGTCATCAATTCCGCCAAATGTTTACCGTTGGCCGGCCGGCACGGATTTTTGTCATTATCAACTACACCGCACCCGGCAAAAGTCTTGTATATTTGCGTATCCAAATTATCGCGATCGGTGCAAATCAAAAAGGTGTAATTGCCGCCCATCTTACGATGTACCTTGGTAGTAAAAAACACCATAGAATAGCTTTTGCCTGCTCCCTGTGTATGCCAGAATACGCCGAGCTTCCCTTTAGTTCTCGTATGATCATTCAGGGCATCAATAACCTGATTTACTCCAATATACTGGTGGTTTTTACAAAGCACTTTTATCCGTGTGCCGGTGCAATCGTCATAAACAATAAAATTCTCAAAAATATTCATGAAATTATTCTTAGCACATACCCCTTTGAGAAGTGTTTCCATGTCCACCATGCCCGGATCAGATTCCGACAAACGCTTCCATTCGTGAAAATGCTCATAACCGGCAGTAATGGTGCCGATTTTGGCTTTTTCACCATTAGCAAGCATAATAATCGCATTATAATGGAAAAAATGTGGAATAGTGTCTTTATAATCAGCCAAGTTTCCTTCGTAAGCCTGCTTAAGGTCCTTATGGATATTTTTGCATTCAATAAACAAAAGTGGAATACCATTAACGAATCCAGCAATATCAATACGCCGGCGATAGAGATCACCCTGAACCCAAAGTTCACGTACGGCCAAAAAGTCATTATTTTCAGCTTTCGTGGCGTCATCAAAATCAAAGACTTTAAGCCGTTCCTTTTTTAGTTGACCATCTGTGCCTTGAAACGAAACGAGAATACCATCTTTAAAGAATTTGTATTTATCAAAATTGTTGGCGAGCAAGGATTGGCTCTGGGAATAATCTACTGTCTGACGCACAGCTTCGTCGTAGGCAATTTTGGGCAGATTGGGATTAAGCTTCTCAAGTGCCTGCCGCAAATAGCGTGTAAGTATGACTTCCCGATCAGAATTCCTGCCTAATAAACCATCAGGACCAAAAGTCTCCTGGTTGTACGCATAAACTGACCTCCAGCCAAGTGGATTTCGTAAATAATCGGAGGTCGTTTCTTGTACCAAGGCATCTTCACCGTAACCAGGGGGTGTCATGATTATCCTCCATCATCCATCTGTCGTTCAAAGGCCTGACGTATTAAGCCCATGACATATGGTAACTCATCCAGCGAGGACAAGCCCACTTCAACATCACCATTTCCCCAACGGCCAAGACCACTAACATCCTTACACATACCCCGTGAATCGCTAATGTCAGGAAACGGCATGTTCAAGGAAAGGCGCAAGCGCTTTGCCTGGGGCACAACATCAACAAAGTTCGTCTCAGCCTTATAGGCTACATAGAGCTTTAGAAACTCTTCGGTGACAACCGGATCAAGGCTCAAAACTTCCTTACGAAACGTCTCAAATAATTCGCGGCCAACACCGCCAAGAAGATGGGGATGGTCTTCAATTGAGTATCTCGCTCTTGCTTCCACACGGGGGCCGTAGGTCTCCAAAATATCAACGTCCAATTCTGGCACCTGCCAGACCGAAATAGCCATTTCGCCCAAACGCTGCGCACGGGCTTTAATCATATCCTCATTCCACTGTTCAATCTGGCCAAGCCCTTCATTCAATTTAAGCGGACTTTCTTTAAATCCGCCGGGCATATCGCGTTTATTCGTAAAAGGATAATCACTATACTCGGAGTTATAACCGGTTAATGTCAGGTTACCGAGAGTATGCAGCCAGGTTTCGTGAATACGTTCCCATTCTGACCCCAGCGCATCCTGCCATCCTTTTGACAAGTTTTCATTCTGCGGCAAAATATGTTCAATAGTATATTCATCCACCCCAACCCGCTCTTTACGTCCGTAGTTTTCCAGTCGCCGCAACCAGTAACTACGACGGGAAAAGTTATAAAGATCACGCGATTGAATTTCCTTGTTAAACTCTTCGTCGCGAGGAAAACGCCGATAAGACGGCAACAGTAGAAAATGAGCTTGAATGCTTTCCAGATACCGGTCTTTTTCCAGTGACTTGGCAAAAGTCGCGAATGTCTTGTTGAGAGAATTGGTAGGAATAGAGCATATTACTCGTCGAAACACATACGCTTCAACCAGGCGCACCGCTGTCAAGAAATCCTCTTTTGATAAGACGGCGCCACTGTAATCGCCATAAAGCTCCAATAGAAACGGATAGGCTACCTCCACCTTCAATTCCCGCAAGTCGTGAAATGCCCAACTCAAGCTCTGATCCTTTTCAGCACTCAAAGCCATAGCACAGAAATATCGTGCAAAATCGCGAATATCAGATAAAAGTGCTTCTAATCCCGCCTTTTCCATTGCAGGTGACCGCGCGTACGTCTTGAAAACTTCATACACCTTGTCCAGCTTGGGAACTTCGCCAATTTTCAGTGTCAAATAATGGCGCATGAAGTTATCAAAATGAGTTTCGTAAGCCTCCTGTCCGAAGTCAAGCTCCATCGGTCGCCAATAGTCCGTATAGAGTCGCGTCTGCAATTTCGGTTCTAATCCCATCAAAATAAAATTACGAATCAAATCAGCTTGGGTAAGCTCCCTTCCGGTAGAATTCATGCTCTCAAAAATCAACTGTGGATTATCCTGATCTCGGCTCAATGCGATGTCTACCACAACCAATTTTGCTATACCTTTACAAATCATAGCCAACTCACTTTGATACCCAGCAATCCATTCTTCGAACAGCTTATAGTTTTCGATAATGCGGCGAGAATACTCTTTTGGTAATGCATTACCGGTAACCACGGCAATGAGAGAGTCTTTATCAGTCTGGGAGAGGATAAGTTTGTAATGACGCTCACTTTCTTCCTCCGGATTGATGAGATAATAATTGCGTAATTTACGAGGCGAAAAACCCTCCACCTGCTCCTGTTTATCATCGGAGGCATTTTCTAGTTCCTTCGCCAATGCGGCAATCAACAATGACAGCGTCGCCAATCGTTGCTGACCATCAATGACCAGCAGGGGCGATTGACTGGTTATTTGATAGAGTCCCTTTTCTATATATACGATAGAACCAATGAAATGAGCCGCTATGGCATCGTTTCCACCAGTCCGCACAATATCGTCCCAGAGCTGGCGACACTCCTTCTCCGCCCACGAATACGTACGCTGATAAATGGGAATTACAAACTGCGGCGACTTTTTGACAAAATCCAAAAATCTGGCTTCTGTGGCTTTCATGTTTCCGCCTCCTGAGGAATTTTAGTATCAAATTCCGAAACCTCAATTGCCCCGCTCATCAACCGCGGCAAAAGTAAGTCGCGAGCTTGTACGAGCTTTTGGTTTTGAATCAATAGCTGAATTATTTCAGTGTTTATAAGACCAGCAATTTCATCAAATACTTTAAGTAACTGTCCCGGTGGAAAAATTACAATTTGCTCTCCTAGTTTAATTGGGCTTAAATTTTGTTGCGCAGAACCATATGATAAATTTTCTATTCTTTTTTGCATGATGGAATTATCGAACATCCAATAAATAAAACTTTTTGGAATGGTATTTTTTGCCTCAATTTTCGCAACTCGTTGATTTAGTAAATAATTTGTGCCGAATACTAGACAAACCCTACCTACATTACCTGTAAGTGATATTAAAATATCGCCATCGGATAAAAAGCAGTGTTTCTTTATTCCAATGGGCGTTTCATCTAAATAATTAGCGCAGTCTGATATAAAACTTCCTTGCTGAACATTTCTAATTGTTACAATCCCATATTTACCTTCTTGCTGATATGAACTACTTTTGAATGCATGACCACCAAAAAAAGAAACAATATTGCTTAGTCTTTTCCTTTCCCATCCCTTTGGTACACCATCAACAATCTTTACCTTTTCATGCCCCGGAAAGCGAAAATAAACAAACCACTCCCTATAAAGAAGCCGTGCTGATTCTTCTAAAAGCTGTATGCGCCGGCGGTTGACATCAATAAGGGTATCGTAAATGGCAATCCTATCCGCAATTTCTTTCTGATCGCCAACATCGTCTGCTACGGGTAATTTTAGAGAAAGTAACTTTTCTTGACTTAGATTGTCTTGAGTAGCTCCCTGAGTAAATTTCTTGAAGCGCTGTTGCATTACTGCGCCAAATAGATATTTTATATACCGCGCATCAGTTTTTTGCGAATCCGGGATAAATCCAACAATACTATCGGGAAAACAAGCATCAAAAGAAAGAATAGCTGTATCACCAATGTTTGCTGCAATAGTGATACATAAGGTGCCTGCCTTCCACAGTTTGCTTTGGGCAAGACCTGCAGCGCTGTATGTTTGAGTATATTCCGTAATATACAAGCCGGCATTTTTGACGTCGCTTGTCTGAATAAAAGGATAAGGGCCATCATAAAGATGTGTCGCATCGCGTGGTCGATGCTTCGACTTGCCTCGTCGAACATATCCCAACTCATCAAGTGTCTTTTTTACTATTTTCATATGTTCATCTTCTTGAACTTATCGTTAATTATTTTTGCCAAATCAATGGCTCGAAAGTTTAAATCTTCCAATTCAGAATGGATGGCACGCATTGCTTCACCAAAATCAAAGTCAGGATCTTCTTCCTCTGGCGCAACGCCCACATACCTTCCGGGAGTTAAGCTCCAGTCATTTTCCTTGAGCTCCTCTTTATCCACCAGCTTAACCAAACCTTCCACATTGCGCAATTTCTCATCCGGAAAACGCTCTACCAGCCACTCAGCCTGATGATGGAAATAACGAACAATTCTCAGCTGATTTGTAGCGTTATCGCGTGCTTTCTCGGTTTGTTTCTTTGAATTGCTAATTTCTCGTGTCTTCCAGTCGTCACTCCCTCTGGCATTGTAGGTAGTAAGACATTCATCGATCAAACGATTCATAAACCGATACATGAGCTCTGCTTCTTTGATCAGCTTGTTGGTCTCTTCTGAGAACAACTCCAACTCTTTAAGCACACCAGTTAATTTCATACTCTCTTTATTTTGCTTTTCCCACCAAACACTTTTTTCCTCTGCTAAGTTGGCAAAAATTCTGCAGTTATTTTTATGGGCTTTTAGACATTTCGTGAGTTCATTGACTGTTTCTGCCTGTTTACCGTCTTTTGGTAATGTAGCCAAGAATGGCTCAACCTCTTTATTTAATTTAGCAAAAACTTTTTCGTACTCCCTGGCGAGAGGAATGCTTTTCACGGCTTCATCAAGCGACTTTGAAACGTAATTTACCATCAAATCGTGAAAACGTTTCGTCTCGCCTCGATACAACCAGATCATTGATAGAATATTCTGCTGTTGTTCCGGACTGAAATCATAAATCTTGCGGGTGACTTTACGGTAGATACTGCGCGCGTCAATCATTAAAAGCTTATCCTTATGCTCCTTGGGCTTGGCTTTATTCAGAAACCATAATTCACATGGTACAGTTCGAGTATAGAAAAAATTGGAACGAATGGCTATCATAATATCAACATGACCAGTTTCGATTAACTTTTGACGCACTTTAGCTTCGCCTTTGCCGGCAGCCGAGGCCTGAGAAGACATAACAAATCCTGAGCGGCCTTTTTCAGTTAAATAGCTATAAAAATAGCTGATCCAGACGTAGTTACCGTTTGAGACCTTGCCCTTCTTGTTAACGCCGGGCAGACCAAACGGTAACCGAGGGTCATTTTTGATCTTATCCGCGTCAATCTCATCCACATTAAACGGTGGATTAGCCATTACAAAGTCGGCTTTCTTATAGAGATTCTGAGGATCTTCGTAATAGGTTATCGCTTTTTTAATGTCCCCCACCAGTCCATGTACAGCAAGGTTCATTTTGGCCAAATTTATTGTTGTACCGTTTTTTTCAAGACCGCAAAAGTTGAGTTTATCATTTGGATTTTCATGAAGACTCTCTACGAAACGGGCGCTTTGAACAAACATGCCGCCGCTACCACAGGCCGGATCCATTACAGTACCTCGTTTTGGTTCTAAAACATTGGCGATAAGTGATACCAGTGATACAGGCGTGAAAAATTCACCACCATCATGGGCTTTTTGATCCGCAAACTGTGTAAGAAAATACTCATAGATTCGTCCGAATACATCTCCGGCAACTTTCTGTAATTCTTCAGGATTTAATGCGCGCAAAAGCTGACTGAGTATTTCGTTATCCAATTCGCGATATTCCTGCTTAGGTAAGACACCACGTAAGGTTTCATAATCAGTCTGTATCGATTCCATCGCGTCAATTATTGCTTTTGCGCGGTCATCGCTGTCTTTCAAACCAACCAAATAATCAAACTGGGCCTCGGGATGTAAGAAAATTGCCGATTTTTTGCTGAAATCTTCTTTTGTTAATTCTCTTTTAACGCCTCCTCTGCTCGGCAAAGAAGCCTCAATCGAGTCTTTTACGGCTAGGTATCTGCTGTAAGCATGGCGCAAAAATACTAGCCCCATAACTGGTATAAAATATTCATTACTAGCGTAATTAGAGTTAGCTCGTAGTGTATCTGCCGCACTCCATAGCCGTTTTTCAATTGCTTCAATATTTTCAAGTTGTGGCATAAGATGCTCCTAAAATAGTAATCCTTTTTCCTTAAAACTAATATATCCATTATCAGTGACGATAATATGATCCAGCACTTCAATATCAAGAATTGTCCCTGATTGAATTAATCTTTCGGTAAGCTTAGTATCAGCTTCTGAGGCTTCTATGTTTCTTGATGGATGGTTATGAGCCAATATAACTGAAGAAGCAAAAAGCCTAATTGCTGGTTCAAAAACCTCACGCGGGTGTGCCAATGTTTCAGTCAAAGCTCCAATAGAAACGATTTCTTTATGGATGAGCTGTTTGCGGGCATTAAGGTAGAGCACTATAAAATATTCTTTTTGTTTACCTCTTAAGTCAGCCAGTTGAGCAACCGTTTCTTTAACAGAATTAAGAATCGGAAGCGAATCATTAAATGAACCAACCGCACGTCTGCCAAGTTCCAACGCCGCCTTGATAGTAATTACTTTTGTATTTTCTAAACCTTTAATAGTAATCAATTCCTTTTGAGTGGTGGACAAAAGTTTAGAAAGCGGATATTTATTCAAGGTCTCCTTTGCAATATCCAATGCGCTCTTACCGACACGTCCTGTACGGATTAAGATTGCGAGAAGTTCGGCATCACTAAGACTTTCCGCTCCTCGTTCAGAAAGTTTTTCTCTTGGC
>SDBT01013387.1_pt1 | contig 13141 bp, 17 predicted proteins | sample 2277101 | NCBI WGS metagenome assembly SDBT01 (sample SAMN10404973, study PRJNA504765) | marine sediment metagenome | isolation source: marine sediment core GS10_PC15, 103 cmbsf | place: Arctic Ocean: Southern Knipovich Ridge | collected 2010 | reverse complement strand
GGTCGTACCTACCGGCTGTTCGAGACGGGGAACCTGGCAGAACCTCGTTTCGTCAAAGAGCTGAAAGGCATCGGCTGCGAAGTCCATGAAGTCGACGGCAACGGGAATCAGTTCGCTGTCGATGCTCATGGCGGTCACTTCTCAGGCCACATGGACGGATGTGCTAAAGGAATACCGGGTGCCGAGAAAACATGGCACGTCCTGGAAATGAAGACTCACAGCAATAAGAACTTCAACAAACTGAAAAAGGGCGGTGTACTGAAAGAATTCTCGAAGCATTATGCTCAGATACAAGCCTACATGGGCCTGACTGGCATGAAGCGGGCACTGTACCTTGCTACAAACAAAGACACCGATGAGCTCTATGCGGAGCGGATTCATCTCGACAAGGCCTACTTCGACGACCTTGTAGCTAAAGTTGGGCGGATCATCACGTCGAATACTCTACCAGCACGGTTATCGGAGCGACCGGACTGGTACGAGTGTAAATGGTGCTCCGCCCAGTCGCTCTGTCGCGGAGACCCAGAGTCAGCACTACCGATTCCATCGGTCTCGTGCCGACAGTGCTGCCACGCCACGCCCATTATGGACGGCAACGCCGCGTGGACGTGTAGTAAGCACAAACGCGGTCTCTGCGGAGCCGACCAAGACAAGGCCTGCGAGGATCATCTGCTGCTGCCGGGGCTGCTGTATGGATGCGAGCCGAACGACCATGGGCTCACGACGCACGGGAATTCATGGATCGAGTTTGTCAAAGAAGATGGGGAGCTATTTAGGCACGGGCGAGGGAAAGGCGAGTTTTCCACTGAAGAGATTCGCAAGCTTCCTCTGTCGATGCTCAGCGAGCAGTCGTTCGTCAAGCACGTTAAGGACGTATTTGGTGCGAAGGTAGACGTTACCAGCCCAAATGACATCCTCAGTCGATACCCAGAGGAGGATTGCCGGACTGTCTGGACTGGGACGACCACGGATCTTTTAGACGCCTTTCGGAATAAATTTGCTGTTGATCCATGGGAGTCTAACGCAATAGTTAAAGATATTGACTATGAGGCAGCAGAATTTTGTCAGGGAGACGGGGAAGATTTCGTCGTAATTAAGTGGTTAAAAACTGGCAACTCAGAAATCAGACAAGGAATGATGTAATGAATCAAAAAATCAGAATAGTAAGTATACAGAAGCTGCAAGATCATGTTGATGGGCAAGACGTGCTGGTTGACATTGGAATCAAGTTCTCAAGCCATGACGTACTAATTCGTTCTTACGGAAATCCTGGCATCGACATCAGAGTCGCAGAGAATTTGGCCCGAGTGATACGAGAAAATAGAAAGCCAGAAAAATACGCTTAATGATCTTCTAGGAACGTCAATATCAGACTGAAGCCAGAAAAGAAAGGGGGAAAAGTGACTCTTTACCTCCGATCATATCGCGATGATTCCGAAAAGAAGAGATTTAGGGAGTTTGTAGCTGCTCACCACTACAGCAGAAAATGTCCTGGCGCAAGGTTCGCGTTCGGGCTGTACGAGCCGGAAAAATTGGTCGGATGCGTTATCTTTTCGATCCCCGCCTCCTACACATTATGTCGCGGTGTATGTGGTATCGAATTCTCAAAGAATGTCATCGAACTGTCAAGGCTAGTCATAACCACAAGCACAAAGAACGCTGCGTCCTTCTGCATCGGGAGGGCACTGCGACTTCTGCCGAACTCAGTAGTGGTTTCCTACGCTGATTGCAACAGTCATATCAGGCACGTTGGCTACGTGTATCAGGCGACTAACTGGCTTTATACGGGCCAGGGGAGTGCAGAGCCGATCTGGGAAACGAAAGATGGCACTGTGGTATCGTACACCAGAAGGCATATAGACACGAAGGCGGCTAAACTCGGCCTTGAAGTGACCGATCTCGTAAAGAGAAAACAGGTCGGCAAACACCGATATGTTTACTTCGCTGGGTCGAAGAGATTTAGGAATCTCGCCAAGAAAGCCCTGAAGTACGGCATTCAGAAATATCCGAAAGGCAAAACGACCAGGCATACAAAATGTGCCTTTTTGACTGGAAGCGGTAAATAAGACGAATGATCTTTCAGGAACGTCAATATCAACCCAATTAACGGAGCAGCAAAGTGAAAATAAAAATCCTACGCGAAGCAGACCTTGACGATGCCGAATGGGAAGGGCTTACAATACTCGACACGGGCATGAGGTATCGTGGTCATAAAGTATTTCTTGGATCTAACGGCGGAGATGTCAGAGAATTGTATAAGAAAGAGTTTCTGCGCAGATTCGTCAAAAGCATGGAAACCGATTTAACCCGCCTCATGCGTGATGGCAGATCGTAATGATCTTTCAGGAACGCCAATATCAGACTGAAGCTGCTGACGCGGTACATGAGTATATCTGCACAAAGCAGACAAATCCGTGCATAGTCTTGCCGACAGGTAGCGGGAAGTCAGTGGTAATGGCGTCCTTAATTAAGAGGTGGCTAGTGTCGGCTCCGCACGTTCGAGGCGGCGTCCTGGCACACCGCAAAGAACTAGTCCAACAAAATCACGAGAAGCTCTGTGCCGCATATCCAGAAGGCGACATTGGGATCTTCTCGGCCGGCTTGGGGCGAAAGGATTATGACTCCTCGGTCATTTTCGCTTCGATCGACTCGATCTTCCGGAGGGCAGGCGAGTTTCAGCCGTTTGACTTTCTCTTCGTCGATGAGGCACACCGCATCCCCCCCGGCGGCGAAGGTAAGTATCGAACATTTATCAATGAATGTAAGAAATACAATCCCCAGCTCCGCGTCGTTGGGTGGACGGCAACGCCGTTCCGTATGAACTGCGGCCCAATATGTCACAAAGATCACATACTACAGGAGGTGTGCTATGAAGCGGGATTAACGGATTTAATCGACCAAGGCTACTTGAGTAAGTTACGCTCGAAAGTTGGACGTTGTCAGCCAGACCTTCAGGAAGTTCGGCGAAATAGTGGTGGGGATTATATCGTAAAGTCTTTGGCTGACGTGACGAATCGCTCAGACATAGTCTCCACCGCTGTCGCCGAGGCTTGCCGGATTATGGCCGCCGAAGGTCGTCGCAGTGCCGTTTTCTTTTGCGTCAGTATCGATCATTGTAAACGAGTTTCCGAGGAGCTAAAAAAACATGGCGTACACGCACCTTGCGTCACAGGTAAAACTAGGAAGGACGTCCGCGATAAGCTCATTGCAGATTTTAAGGCTCAAAGGATTAGGGCAATATGTTGTGTTAATGTCCTTACGGAAGGTTTCGACGCTCCGCATGTCGACTGTATTATCCTCTTGCGACCGACCTTGTCGCCTGGGCTATTCTCACAGATGGTCGGTCGAGGGCTTCGTATCTATCCGGGAAAGGCGGACTGCCTCGTGTTGGATTTCGCTGGCTGTATCGATGAACACGGACCTATTGATCTCCTTAGCGGCCAAGAGGTGGTTATGGCAACGTGTTCCCTGTGCTGCGAGTCGTTCTCCCGTGCGATCCGTGCATGTCCGGCATGCGGTTGGGAAATTCCGAAGATCGAAGTCGAGCGGCTGGAGGCTGAAGAGAAAGAACGCCGTATGCATTCGGACATGGCATCGAAGAAATCCATCCTGTCGCATGAGCCAGAAGTTCACCAAGTTCATGATGTCTTCGCGACCAGGCACGTCAAGAAAGGGTCTCCTGACTCGTTGAAAATTCAGTATCGCTGCGGAGTAGAAATGTTCCGGGAGTGGATTTGTCTTGACCATAGTGGGTTTGCAGGCCATAAGGCTGCGATATGGTGGCGTAATCGTTGGATGCCACTGACAGGGAAGAAAAAGGAACTGCCAACAGTCGGTGAAGCTCTCGAAAACATGCTGCTAACACAAGAGATTCTAGATTGGACAAAGACAATAACAGTCAAAAAGAATGGAAAGTTTAATGAGATTGTTGGCTACAACAAACTACTGGGAGAAGCCGAATGATACGAATCAAGTGCATCGGTGGGCCGAATGACGGAGAAGAGCACGTCATGTCAGCTGAAGACGAGTACAAGCTCATGCTTCGTGGGCTACATATACGACTAGTGAGCTTTTATTGTCGAGTTCCAAACTGGCCAGATGGGAAGCCTGGTTATGGAGTTTCAGAATATACGCTGGATTTTAGTCACGTTCTAAAGAGCAGCGTTCCGTTCTGCCGCATTACAATAAATGCTCCAGCTAACTTTGTAGCAGGGTTCTGAATGAATATACTTCTCGAAGCAGCGACAAGATATGCCCTGTTCGGTTGGCACGTATTCCCGATCAAGCCGGGGCAGAAGACGCCGCTTACTGAACATGGCTGCCTTGACGCCACGACAGACGCCAACCAGATACTTGCGTGGTGGACGAAATGGCCAGACGCAAATGTGGCGGTAGCCTGCGGGAAGACGAGCGGTATCTATGTGGTTGACGTGGACGTATCGGAGGGTGTTGATGGCTATAAATCGCTGAATAAATTCCCAAGCCTTTCTGACACTGTCATGCAATTCACGCCAAGCGGAGGGTTCCATGCATTCTTCCATGCAGATGATCCGCCAGTAAATAAGAACAGCTTCCGCCCTGGAATCGACGTGCGGGGTGATGGTTACTATGTGCTGCTCCCTCCCTCGATCCATCCAAACGGCAAGCCGTACGTTTGGAGCTCCGGGCTTGCACCATGGGAGATTGAGACAGCCGAGTACCCGGACTGCCTTCGGCCAGTCAAGAAAATGGTCGCTGCTTCCTGTCCGGTGCCAGCGGTCATTTCAGTGCGACAGGAAGACGATACACTCTGCAGAGCCAGCCTCTACTTAGCTCAGTGCGACGCAGCTATCCAAGGGTCTTGTGGACACAACGCACTTCTTTGGGCCTGCGGGTGCATGACTTGGGGCTATGAGCTGTCTGCTGACCAAGCCTACGAACTTCTTGCACGCGAGTACAATCCACGCTGCATGCCTCCGTGGGATCTGAGCACACAAAAGGACGAGAAGGATTTCCGCCGGAAGATCACCGAGTCAATCAAGCACCCACCCCAGAAGCCACGTGGCTGGTTGCTGAACGATGACAGTTATGCACCTGCCGGACCGCTCACACAGATAGATGTTGCAAAGCTTATTACGAATGCCTTTCCAGTTAGTCGCTTTCCCAGTTGGGACGCGCCACTTCCACCAGGAACAACTCACAAGCAGCTCACTGACAGGTTCTCGGAAATACACAAAGAAGCAGTCCTCCGATTTTTACCTCCACTAAAGAACAATATCAGCTTTCTTACTCAGCCCACAGGGCTATTCGGAGAGCTCTGTGCCTGGATCAATGCAACTGCATTCAAGCCACAGCCGTACCTGACACTGGGCGCTGCATTAGCCTTTCTTGGTGTCTTGTTTGGCCGGAAAGTTAAAGATTGTCTTGGCTCGCGAACTAATTTGTATGTTATGTCTATTGCTCCGTCTTCTGCTGGTAAGAATCATGCGATGAATAAAATCAGGGAGTTGTGCATGGAAGCAGATTGCCTCAACTTACTTGGTGGCTCCGACATTGCTTCGGACTCGGCTATTGAAAGTCGTGTAGCTGTTGAGCCAGCGACATTGTTCTTGCTGGATGAAGTTGGCCATTTACTCGCACACATAAAGAGTGGTGCATCGAAGCATCAGGCGCAAATCGTTAGCTTGTTAATGCAGCTTTACTCATCCGCCTCGAACGTCTATCTTGGTCGCGAATACGCCGACGTAGACAACCAGAGAACTATCGTGCAGCCATGCCTATGTATCTATGGAATCACCACGCCCGACAAATTTGCATCCGGGCTGTCTTCATCGGAGCTTGTCGACGGATGGCTGTCCAGATGTTTGGTGTTTTATGTTACAGATGAGCCAAGAAAGCGGCGGGATGTTGATTTACTCGCACCGCCCCCGAAGCAGTTGGTCAGCTTGGTTAATTCCTGGGCAAAGCGAACGGTAATCAAACCGGAGGATGCGGGATCTATCGGGCAGTTCGTAGTTGGTAGCGCTAACGGTTTTCAAGAGGCTCCGCCTAAGCAAATTATAGTCCCTACAGACGCGGATGCAGAGCAGCGATTCAGGGACTTTGACGATATGGCAGAAGCCTTATCGAAAAAAGATTTTTCGCTAGCTGCATCGTGGCTTAAAGCTGAGGAAAACGCACGGCGAATCGCTTTGATAATTGCTTGTTCAGACAGTTATGATAACCCCGTAGTTACAATCGCGGCAGCCGATCGTGCCTGCCAAATGATTAAGAAAATAGTTGTTGATTTCGGGAAGCATGTTGTGCCGGAAATAGCTGAGGGAAGAGTTGAGATTGAAAAGCAAAGGATATTGAATGTCATAAAAAGGTTCGGGGCTACTGGCTGTACGAAGTGTTACCTTACTAAAAAAACGCGGTGGGCTAATGCCAGACAGCGGAACGACCTGCTACAAGATTTGATAGATGGCGGGGAATTAGCTTGTGAAAAAACGGAATCAGGGCGTGGCATAAGGTTTCGGGCAGTCGATTGCACCCTGCTAGAAGGTTCTGGGGCAGGCGATGAATGAATCTGTAACTGTTATCTTGCCGCTGCCGAATAAGTGCCTCCAGCCGAACAGCACAATCGGCAGCTTGAGCGGACGGCTCTGGAAGGCTTCAGCGACTAAGAGGTATCGTCGTCTTGCGCGTGAAGCAGTAGAGGCGGAACAAATCGAAACAATGCCGTGGGTGTATGTTGTCGTTCAGGCTGCTTTTTTTCATGCCACAAAAAGACGTCGGGACCAAGATAATGCGATGGGTGCGTTAAAATCGGCGTATGACGGGATTGTAGATTCGGGGCTTGTTATTGACGACGACTACGAACACATGGGTCGGGGCTCTCCAACATTCGAATTAGACCCCGAATCCCCAAGGGTTGAGCTTACGATTACACGGCAAGGAGAGTAGTAATGCGGCAAATTACCAAGATACAACACAAAGTGCTGATGCAACTGGCTCGGGAAGAAATGCCAATTCGTATCATTGCCAAGAGAGTCGGAGTTTCGGCTGGTACGGTCGTTAGTTTTCGGAAGGCATGTGCTACAGTCGACGCATTGTCAGAATCTGTAAAGAAAAAGATTCGCCGGCTTGTGTGGACAAAGACTCCGTCTTTGCAAATCGCTTCGATGCTCGGCATCCTGGTGGAGGATGTGAAAAAACTACGGCAGTTAGATCGTTCTTGCAGTCCGCCTAAAGGCGCTTCGGAATGTGGAGAATGCGGAGCAAAACTTCTTGATCCAGTAAAGGGTAACTTGCGATTGCGTCGAAGAACTGACCCGTGTGATTATGAATTTTCGTCGTCAAACTTCACTGGTCTATTAAAGGTAGTCCGAAACTTACTGGACTTACACGATCTTCAGATTATTACTAACCCCCTCTTCTTCCACTTGGCACAACGTGCAGAAAGAGCCTATGAAGGACTCAACAAAAAAACGAAAAGTAACAGCAGTAGACTTAGTGAAAACAGCAGCCAAAGCTAAAACATCAAAAAAATGGATTGATTCCCTTTCGGAAGAGGATCACCAGTATCTACAAAACGTAATTGCCGTGATGCGGTACACACCAAGAGCTGCACTGTATGTTGTCGCAAAGGGCGTTAAGCTTGAGCTTGGGCTTTCTGTAAGCGTCGAAACTGTCGCTAAAACTATTAGGGAGCTATTGTCCGATGAGGCGTAATCCAAAGAAGCTCGTAAGTGATGCCAAGGAAGAAACTACAGAGCTATCTGTTGAGAAAGCGAACCGCTCAGCCGCCCTGTGGCAGTCCAAGTACAAGAGGGTTGTAGCTCACGCCGTCAATATAGAGGGGCGACTAGACGCACTTCTTAACATCCAAAGCCTTAAACCAAAGAAGCAGAAGCTAGTTGTCGGCAATCGCAGAAAAGGCCGGGGCGTTGCTGTCATCGTCCCGGCAGCAGACTGGCATATTGAGGAACGTATCTTCTCAGCGGGTACGAACGGCAAGAACAAATTCGATATTACCGAAGCAGAAAGGCGTGTTAAGCAATTCTATCAGAAGACTCTGCGATTGATTGAGCACCAGAACGGACTTGCCCCAGTCATCGAGCTGTGGCACCCACTGCTTGGCGACTTACTCACCGGACATATCCATGAAGAGCTTATGGAAACAAACGAGCTCAGTCCGAATGAGGCGTGCTATTTTCTCCAACAGATGATTTGTGCTGGAATTGACTTATGGTTGCGTGAGACTAAGCTGCCGATCTTCGTGCCGACTTGCTGTGGAAATCACGGACGGACGACGACAAAAAAACAGATCAAGACAGGCTGGAAAAATAGCTTCGAGTGGCTCATATACATGACAATGGCTACTAAGTACAAAGACAATCCCCGCGTTATATGGATGGTTGGGGAAGGCTATCATAACATCCAAGAGATTATGGGGCGAAAAGTCCGGTTTCATCATGGAGACGGAATGCGGTATCAGGGTGGTGTTGGCGGATTGAGTATCCCTGTTAATAAAAGCATCGCTCAGTGGAATAAAATAGATACGGTTGACTTAGATGTGTTCGGCCATTTTCATACCTTTCATTGGAACTACTCCGACTGGGTTAGTTGCGGAAGCTTGTGCGGATACAATGAATACGCCCTGTCAATTAAGGCTAATTTCCAGCACCCAACGCAGGCTTTTATCGTTATGGACAGCGATTATGGCGTCACGTCGGTGCAGCCGATCTTCCTTACATCATCACAGAGGAGAAAGAAATGACAAAAAACAACCCAAGCTGCGAGCGTTGCTACGAAGGAGACTGTTCAACATGCAAACCTGACCACCTAGAGAAAGAAATGAGAAAATCACACGCGACAGTGCTTAACGTAGTCGCGGCCTGCGGAGCCAACGGCTGCGACTATAAGACGCTCGTCCATAAAACGCTCTGCCTTAAAAGGAACACACGAGGGTGGGTACTGGCGGATCTTTTAGATGCTGGCCTGATCTGTTCCGAGTCTACTTTGCCGTCCTGTTTCCCAAATGATCGTGTTTACTGGATACATGCCTTCTATGAAAAGAGAACCCGATGAAAGAAACAAAATCCGAGATGCGAGAATTCAAAACAGGTGCCACAAGAGAAAACGATAGCACCAAATTGGACTATGAGGGCTTCTTGAGTCCGCTGGCTTTGAAGCGATACGCCGAGTACATGCACGAGCATCGCAAGCAGGCCGATGGCAAGATGCGGGACAGTGACAACTGGCAGAAAGGCATCCCCGTCGACGCCTATATGAAGTCACTATTCCGTCATGCCCTTGAAACCTGGCAGCTACATCGTGGCCATCCTGTTTACGGCTGTATTGGTAGTTTGGATAAGACCATGCTGACCAGGCAGGAGACCTTGTGTGCTGTCATCTTCAACGCAATGGGCTATCTGCACGAGTTAGAAAAAGAAGAACTACAGACCGCCGACGGCGATGCCGCCGACGTTATGCTTAAAGAGTTTCTCGAAAAGGGGGGAGCCGGTAACATACCAGACTACAACACTTGCGAGTGGGAGTCTAAGAACTTCGGAGGTAGACGTTGTAATCGTTCCAAAGGGCCTGACATAGACTGCCTTAGCGTTTCATGTGCTGATTGTATTTTTGTCATCCCGCAGGCCTACGGCCAAGAAAATATGGAGAGTGCATCTTGAAGCCAACACAAATTTTCCTTGATCTCGACGACGTGCTGAACGAATTCACGATGTCCACACTGCGAAGCTTTGGGTGCAACATTAAAGCCTATGATCCCAAATGGGGCTGGGACATCGTAAAAGCTGCCAATAACACCCATCCAACGCAGGGCTTTACGGTTCCGGGGTTCTGGAACTCCCTGGACCGCGACCACTGGGCTACGCGACCGAAGTCGGAAATGTGTGACTGGCTCATTAAGAAGAGCGCTGATCTTGTCGGTCGAGAGAACGTCTGCATTCTTTCTAGCCCAACGCTCGACCCGGACTGCCTCGCCGGTAAGCTAGAATGGATTCACGACAACCTACCAAGCTGGATGCACCGACAATATCTGATCGGCCCGAAAAAATGGTTCTGTGCGAATCTGAACGCTTTACTGATCGATGACTGCGACCAAAACGTAGATGAGTTTCGCAGGCATGGCGGTTGGGCGATCACAGTTCCGAGACCATGGAATCAATCACACGATTGTGCCACGCAGGAATGGGTTAGATGTGGCCTAAATCAGATATTTGAGGCAGATATCACATAACAACTAAAAAGTGGCGAGAGCTGATTGGCATACTGCGCAAGGGGGCAGATGTATGCAAAAGTTTACAATATCCGCGACAAACACTTTTCTACTTGGGAGCCAGAATAATGGAAACAAAATTTGAACAGCTACGCAGACGAGCACACGAAGCTCCGACTGCAATGTGGCCTGGCGAGAAGGAGGTCCTTTTACAACTACTCCTGGATGAAGTCGATCGCCTTGAAAAAGTTATCAACAATCTTGAAAATGAAAAATGGGAAGAAGCAATATGATGATTCTTTGCTATTGGTTGATATTTATTTTGTTAGCACAATTGGCGATAGCCCTTTGTTTATGCTGGAGAGTACACAGGTTACAACTCAGAAATATTAAGCTCCGGGCAGAATGCTGTGATCTCCGTATCAAATTACGAGATTTACAGAAGCCAAATTGGTACTTTGACAACGATAACAACGAGTGCTCTTGCGACACTATTAAAGGTACGGTTGACGAATATGACATCGGTGAAGTTGTAAAGCTACAGCCATGTCACTACTTACCGCTTATCTATGTTGTGTGTGACGATACGGGCCATGAAGTCTTTGACAATGAAGACGACGCTAATGAAGCTGCTGAGAAATGGGGGATATAGATCCAATGAAATCCACGCACTTTACGTACGACGCCGCCGAAAAGAAATGTCCAGGCTGCGGTGAGCGATTGCGTCTCAGTATGGGATATTTATTCTGTAGGCGAGAGCACGGAACATTTTTTCCCTTTCCTTCTCGCCTCACCCTTCGCCTCACCCTTAATCGACGTACACGAGAACTGCCTGTTGCCACCAGGACAGCAAAGACTGGGCGATTCACGATCGCAGGCGAAGAAGGTTACTGGAGAATACCCTCGCACGCACATAAGCAGCTTTTACACGATGGCCCAGAAAAAGGTTCGGTAATTGCGTTACTCTTGAGGTATCATTCAAAGATCCCGACAGTTGTGACGTTTATGCCGCGAAAGGTCAGAAACGTAAGGCAGGGTTAAAGGGAACGTCTTACCCCCCCCGTAAGGGCAAAAATCGTCAGCTCCCCAGAGGCTCTGTAGTGCCCTCCTGGCGTTTTACCAGTAGAAAGAGCCACGGACCTTCCGTGGCTCTTGTCGAGGCGCTGGTGACGTCTCAGCTATTAGCCTGCTGATCGTCAGGCCCCAGGTGTGTATTTTGCCGCCCAAGACAGGCGATGTAGTCGCGCCTGGATCTCTCTTCTGCCTCCAGGTGTCTTTTAAGTTCCTGGTCGCTACGCTTCAGCAGGGCCGGGATAGTATACTTCAAGAGGTACAGCACAGTACCCCCCAATATCGCGAGTGCTCCGTATTGGACGATTGCGGGACCACTGAGAGCATCAGCCGACCCCATTACAAAGACACTGCCGTAGATTCCGAGGGTGGCGAATTTCATATCGACAGTGCCCTACCGATCGTTGCTCCAACCCAGGCGCCAACAAAGAAGCACCCTGCGTAAAAGATGCCCCAAAGAATGTCGTTGATAAAATCTGTTTTTTCATGTGGTGGTGGCATGTCGAGCCTTTTCTATAAAAAAGACAGGACGGGAGGATCTAGGGCCGCAGCCGCTCCCGTACCTGCCAGCAGGGCCTTCTTCTCGCCCTGGGGGTGATTACTTCGTAGTGGCCTTCGGTGCATCGGAAATGGAACTGACATCACCGTCCAAGGCTGCATCAGCAAGTCTCGCTGCGATATAAGCTCGGCCTTCTTCGGTCTTTAGCTTAGCAGTAAGGACGTTCTGGTAAACTTCGTCAAACTCTTCGATGACAGCAGCCTCCCCGGACAGGAATAGTTTCGTCAGCTCGACAATCGCATTCGCCATTCCGCTGTAGTCGCCGACACTGTAGTCGATTAGGAACGCTGGAATCTTCTTCAGCCCGAGCTTGCCCAGGACAATCGCAAGCTGGCCGGCAGCTTTCCGCCGATCTTCGATTGCAGTGTCCGTGCGAAATAATAGTCGGGCAAGGTAGTACATGGCAATCGCAGCGAGGATGCCTCCGAGGATAACGTTCAAAATTTCAGGATTCATAGTAGCTCTCTTTCGTGGTTAGTTCAGGAACAGAAACTCTTTGCTTACAGCTTTCGGTAGGTTGCCTTCCATTGAGAAATCAAGCCAATGGCAACGCCAGCCATGCACATTACAAAGAGCACGATCAGCGCAAGTACCGGCGACATCCGCTCTTTCTTGACGACAGGGGGCTTGCTTTTCGGTGTAGGGAAACTATAACGGGGTGGCGGCCCAACTTCCGCCTTCGGCGGCGTAAAAGGCTTCGTCGGGTATAAGTCTCCGATCTTCTTATCTTGTTGCCTGTCCCTTTCCTGTTGCCGTTTACGATAAGGCAAGACGTATCCGTGCCCTCCGATGCCGCCTTGACCTCCGCGCCAACCATCGCCGCCCTGACCTTGTGGAGCTGGGCATCCTTGCGGGCCACACTGTGACTGTTTCGCCGAAGGCCAGAAGATTTCTCGATCCAATACGGTGTATTTAGTCCTTACCATCTTACCGTAGATTGCAGCATAGATATTCTCGATGTCAATTGCGAGACCATTGATTGGTTCTCCACCAGGGCCACTTAACTCCTGAGCAAACAGCAACGCAACAATATGCTTGCCTTCAGTATCATAGATAGCTGACCCACTGCGACCTAATGCAGGAGCAGGATTAAAAGCGACTCTCCCATCACTAGGCTGGCCGTGGACATGGCCGCGCCAGGCCGTGGCCCATTGACCACCCGGGCACCCAACTGACATGACGGCCTGCCCTTGGTGCAGTCTTGTCCCAAGAGGTGCAAGTGGAATGGCTGTCGGGAGGAACCGTCCAAAGACAGAGGCTTCAACTGCAATCACTGCGACGTCTCGACTGACGGAGCGCAGTACAGT
>SDBT01013386.1_pt1 | contig 13141 bp, 13 predicted proteins | sample 2277101 | NCBI WGS metagenome assembly SDBT01 (sample SAMN10404973, study PRJNA504765) | marine sediment metagenome | isolation source: marine sediment core GS10_PC15, 103 cmbsf | place: Arctic Ocean: Southern Knipovich Ridge | collected 2010 | reverse complement strand
ATATATTACTTTACTTTAAAAACCCCGGACAACCCGCAAACATCAGACAAGTTCTGCCGGCCCGCCCCTCACGGAGGGGTTTTACATTGCGCTGGTATTTCTGTAACCCAAACATATGGGGTCCGCGAACCTCTCTTTACATGCAAGCCTAAGTATAAAGGGGTCCAAGACCCCTCCCACCCCTCTGCCCGGTAAGGACTCCCTCGCTCACACTGACAACACCGTTTACAACCACATGCTCCATGCCTTCGGGCCTCTTAAACGGCTCGTCAAAGCTAGCGCGGTCCTTTACATTATCGGGGTCGAACACACAGAGGTCAGCGTAAAAGCCCTCTTTTATAATTCCCCTGCCCTCAAGCCCGAAAACCTCAGCCGGCAGCCCTGTGATCTTCCTTACCGCCTCCTCAAGCGGGTCCATGCCCAAACTCTCTGAGATGGCCGCCAGCGTGAGGCCCACCATCCACCTGCCCTGGGCACTCTGCACGGAGGAGACCACAATGACCCCGGCCTTATCCAGGTCTATTGGACATTCCGTGCGCAGCCTGGCCCGAATCTCAGGGCTTTCAAGCCTCTCAAGCTCTTGCGTAGCGCCTCCCTCGTACATCCAGGCAGGGAGCACGGCATCAAGGTCAGTGGACGATGCGGTATAGGGGTAACGGTCTGAAGTGACCCTTAACCCATCTGTACGCGCGGCCTCAATGAGCCCTATGGCCTCCTCAGCCTTATGCCAGTTGCTCCGGTCAGAGGCCTTTAGATGAGATATGTTCACGCGAACCCCTGACACCCGGGCGACCTCAAGTGTCTCCGCTATCGACTCAAGCAGACGGTCGCCCTCGCTCCTCATATGGCTTGCGTAGACAAACCCCTTGCCCTTCCTATAAGACGCCCCGTGTAAAGCAAGGGCCTCTATCTCCGGGGGCTTGGTGTATATGCCCGGCGGATAGATGAGCCCGGTGGAAAGCCCCAGAGCCCCGGCATCGAGCGCCTCTTCAAGCAGGCGCTTCATGCCAAGCATCTCATCAGCGGTTGGATCACGGTCCACGTAGCCCATCACAGAGGCCCGGATATTGCCATGCCCCACAAGTGTGGAGTAATTAAGCGCAGGATCGCGCCCGGCGAGAATATTAAAATACTCCCTGAGACTCCCCCACCTCTCAGGAATTCGGTACTCTTTAAGGTCTGCCTCGCGATGGGCCAGGGCATCCCCAAGAAGGGGTGCTGCCGAGAGCCCGCAGTTGCCGTTTACCTCAGTGGTAATGCCCTGAAGAATTTTTCCCTCAGCCCGGGGGTCCGCAAGCAATGTAAACTCGGAGTGCGAGTGGACATCGATGAAGCCGGGAGATACGACAAGGCCTGAGATGTCTATTGTGCGCTCGGACTGTTCGGATTGGCCGGGCTGTTCGGATTGGCCAATGGAAACGATCCTGTCGCCTTTGATGCCGATGTCAGCCTGAAAGGAAGGAGAGCCGGTGCCGTCGCAGACAGTGCCGCCGGTGAGCAAGAGGTCGAGCACGCCTACCTCATGGCTACTTTTAGTACGTCAGGCTCTTCCTTGAAGTACTGGTCAATGCCCTCTGCGATGCTTTGGGCAGCGCGTGAACGGTACAGGGAACTCTTGAGCCTTCTGGCCTCGTTCTTGTTGGTGATGTACGAGACCTCGACCAGGATCGAGGGCATCTGCGCCCTGTAGAGCACATAGAACATGGCTCCGCGGTCCTTGTGGTCGTCTATGCCCCTGTAGCGTTTACTCAGGTTGGTGACCAGGGACCTCTGCACCTTGCCCGCGAGCACTCCTGATTTCAATGTATCATCCTGGCGTGAAAGGCTTGCAAGCATAAAATCCACTTCGCTACGCTTTTTTCTCATCTCGCGCTCTGTGACCATGTTCTCGCGCGCTGCCACCTCAAGTGATTTCTCGTTTGTCGAAAGGTTGAGGATATAGGTCTCAAGCCCCCGCACGTTCCTGTTTCTGCTGGCGTTTACATGTATGGATACAAAGATGTCAGCTCTTTTATTGTTTGCCACCATCGCGCGCTCCTCAAGCTCCAGGAACTTGTCCGTGCTCCTGGTCAGAATGACCTCGTAGCCGCCCTTCTTCTCAAGCTCCCGCTTTACGCGCTTGGCAATATCGAGCACAAGGTGTTTTTCCTTGAGCCCGTTAGCCATTGCCCCCGGGTCCCTGCCCCCGTGTCCGGGGTCTAAGACCACACGCCTTATATTGAGCTTCTTGCTCCTTGATGCGGCTTGTGCAGGACGCTTGGTGGTCTTGGCTGGCGGGGCCATCTTTGCTGAGGCCACCGCAGGAGGTGTGGCAGCCTTTACTGGCGCAGGAGGCGTGGCCTTTGCGGGCATGGCGACCTTTTCAGGAGCGGTATTTGGAGGCTGGGCCTTTAGTAGAGCAGCCACTGGCGCCGACTTCGGGGAATCTTTTTGAGACACCTTGGAAGCCGTAATGGTCTTCACTGGCATACCCTGGCTTTCGGGCTTCTTCTTGAACACATCTATAACAACTCGTGTAGGGTTCGCAAGGCTGAAAACCCTGTACCCGCTATCACCGCCCAGGTCCAGGACAACGCGGACGGTATCCTTGTCGTACTGCGCGGAACGTATGCCCCCCACGAGGCCGTCGTTCACACTGACGCTTTGCTTCTTGCCCGAGCCGAGCTTTGTCCCCAGGAAATCAAGGAACATCCTATCTGGAGACCTCAGGCGGTTAACCGTGTACTTGGCGGGGCCCTCCACGTCCACGACAACCCTGGTGTATTTAGGGCCCGACCAGTGGCGTATCTCGCTTACCTTGGAACCGGAAAAAGCCGCCCCTGCCGTCCAGACCAGAAAGACTGCCGCGAGAACTGTTATCCCGGTTTTCTTGAACCTCATACTGCCTTCACCGAACGCACCTCCGGGATTTCCTTCATAAGGGTGCTCTCAACAAAATTCTTCATCGTAAGGGTAGACATGGGGCAGGTACTGCACGCGCCGATAAGCCGCACGTAAACATCGCCGTCTCTTACCTCAACAAGCTCGATGTCTCCGCCTTCGGCCTTAAGACCGCTGCGAATCTTCTCAAGTACTTCTTCAACCTTCTGCTCTAACATGCCTATATAATAAATAATTTCGCACTATTGTGCAAGTATTTTATTAGTCGTTCCCACATTTACGGACATATCCCCCTCAAGACCGTACAATCGATATAAATACATTACACGGGCAAAGGCATTGCACTTTTCCATAGGTTATAATACGATTATATCAGGCTTTTTTGAGTTATGCAGATAGTTACGCATAATAAAAGAACTTTTTAACCGCTGAAATACGACCAGAGTTAAACAAGATGGAACACGGAGGACGCTTTGCTTAAAACCGTAGATCCCACATCGACCAGTGCCTGGAAGAAGCTCGTCGCCCACTATGAAAAAGTGCGTGACACTCACATGAAAGACCTCTTTGCCGGAGACCCCGGCCGCTTCAAGAAGCTCTCTCTGGAGTTTGAGGACATTATTTTTGATTACTCGAAAAACCGCGTAACAGGGGAAACCCTCTCGCTACTTGTTGAGCTTGCCGGGGAATGCGGTCTCGTGGAGGCCATGGAGCAGATGTTTAGCGGAGCGAAGATCAACCAGGCAGAGGGCCGCGCTGTCCTGCATACGGCTTTAAGGGATTTCTCGGGTAAGCCGATAGAGGTTGACGGCACGGACGTGATGCCCGAGGTGCGTGCGGTGTTAGAGAAGATGGAGGGTTTTGCAGGGCTTGTGACCTCTGGCAAGTGGACGGGATATACGGGCAAGGCGGTCACGAGCATTGTGAACATAGGCATCGGGGGCTCGGACCTGGGCCCTGTCATGGTCACCGAAGCGCTCAAGCCCTATTGGGTGCCGGGCATGAACGTGCACTTCGTCTCGAACGTCGACGGCACACACATGGCTGAGACCCTGAAGAAGCTCAAGCCCGAGACCACGCTTTTCTTTATAGCCTCAAAGACCTTCACCACCCAGGAGACCATGGCCAACGCCCACACAGCGCGCAAGTGGTTCCTTGAGGCGGCAGGTGACAAGGAGCATATAAAAAAGCACTTCATAGCCCTCTCCACCAACAAATCCGGGGTGGAGGAGTTCGGCATAGACCCGGATAACATGTTCGTGTTCTGGGACTGGGTAGGCGGACGCTATTCCCTCTGGAGCGCCATCGGCCTGTCCATCGCATGCACAATAGGGTTCGAGAACTTCAAGGAACTCCTGGAGGGGGCGCACGCGGTTGACGAGCATTTCAGGCACGCTCCGTTTGAGAGGAACATCCCGGTGCTCATGGGGCTTATCGGCATCTGGTACATTAATTTCTACGGGGCCGAGACATGCGCCATACTGCCCTATGACCAGTACATGCACCGGTTCGCGGCCTATTTTCAACAGGGCGACATGGAAAGCAACGGCAAGAACGTGGGCAGGGACGGCAAGCCCATCACACATCAAAGCGGACCGGTCATCTGGGGAGAGCCCGGCACCAACGGCCAGCACGCCTTCTACCAGTTGATACATCAAGGAACTAAATTAATCCCCTGCGACTTCATTGCCCCGGCCCAAAGCCACAACCCGGAAGGGGACCACCACGCTATCTTGCTGTCTAACTTCTTTGCACAGACAGAAGCTTTAATGCGCGGAAAGACCCTTGGTGAAGTGACGGAAGAGCTTAGCACGAAGGGCAAGAGTAATGAGGAGATTAAGAAGATCGCTCATTTTAAGGTATTTGAGGGTAACCGCCCCACCAACTCATTCTTGCTAAAGAAGATAACCCCTCGCTCACTTGGAAGCCTGATAGCCATGTACGAGCACAAAATATTCGTGCAAGGCGTTATCTGGAACATATTCAGCTTTGACCAGTGGGGCGTGGAGCTTGGCAAGGTGCTTGCCAGTAACATCCTTGGAGAACTCGAAGGCGATGCCGAGGTTGAGTCCCACGACTCATCCACCAACGGGCTAATAAATTCTTTTAAGAAGATGCGTCTAAAATAACCTCACTATTCAAGAAAACTGCTACCTGAAAGGAAGAGGTCATGCAGTCATTCAATTTAACACTAAGCTGTAAACTGTTCAGGACTTTGATGCTCATTTCCATCATTCTCCTTCTGGCGGGGTGCTTCGAGCAAGGCGACTGGTCGCCAAACAGCAGATATGCTGTCGAGGCCACAGGAAAGTCTATATTCATCTATGATGTAAAAACAAAAACATCAGAACCGCTATTCTTTGAACCCCGTAAGGATTACAAACTTGGTCACGCACGCTTCCTGGACAATGACACTATCCTTGCACTTCGCTATCAGGAGCCACAAGTAGAGGTTCGCTCGGAAGGCAAAGTCATAAGCGAAAAAAAGCCACTCAAGCCCATGAACCTTACAATGATCGACCGTCAGACAGGCAAGCATCGCGATCTTGCAACGATCAAGGCCATGACTGAAATGCCACCCATATGGGCGAGTTTTGATATTGCGCCAGACAAAAAGACTGTTATATTCGTTGAATCACCACAAGAAAACACAAAACAGCTAAAAAGAATAGATATAGCAACGGGCAAAATAACGGACACAGGAATATCTGCAATACACCCTTCCTTCTCACCTGACGGAAAACTCCTGGTAGCAATTGATCCGGAAGGCAAAAAAAAGCTAACACTCTACCTCATGAAATCCGATGGCACTTTAGTGACAAAACGCGAGATCAAGCAACCCTCTTTCATGTGTGAGCCTGAATGGGATCCATCAAGCAAACATTTCTACCTCTGCACAGCCGAGCGAACTGTCTCGCGAATCTCGATCACGGACCTTTCTCTTAAAACAATTTACCAAACAAAAACTGATAACGATATAGTCGTATCTCTACACCACTCTAAAAATAAGCCTGAGCTGTATATATCTCTTTATATGAAGCCGGAGAGTTCAAAACTCCTAAGGTTAAACACAAAGAGTGGCGTAATTCTGGAAATGCCCGGATTTGAGAACGAAAAGAAATCCAGCAGTCTTATATCAGAAAGTCCAGATGGCAAGTGGCTATATTTGAGTCATACAGGCATTATAGAGCTTCCTGATTTGAAACTAATTGATACTGTCCGCACCGGGCCATTCACGCCCCCTGTCATTCCAGACACACCAATCAGCGGCAAGGCCGAGGGCCATGCCTTCCGAGCAGATAAAGCAGTATACAAAGAAGGCACGCTTACCATAACAACCCAAAAACCAGATAGTTATGTGTATGATGCCATCCTAAGTTTTTTCATAAGGGGAACTGAGATGGGCAGCATACCAGAAAGCAAAACATACCTTGTTTCAACAAACAAAGACTTAAATACAATCTTGATAAGCCCTTCGCTTAACTGGCAAATTGAGAATGGGAATACAAGCAAATGGATTGAAGATTTTGATCTCAGTATTATTTTTGGCAAAGAGAGCGAGCCGGGCAAGCTTCCTGTAAAGCTCTACATTTCATCCAAAGACCCTGACGTTGAAATATCAGGCTCTTTTATAGCTGACGTTGAGGGGTTCCGTATCATAAACGGTATACCAGACCTCACTGTAGACTCCACACACACCTTGCGATACATCACAGGAACTTACCTGAAAAATACATACAAAGGCAAAAAAGTGAACCTGACATGGACTCTTTGGGCAAGCACATATGCAGGAGAGGTTGTACAAGAATTCACAGTGGATGGAAACAAAAAACAGTTCATAAAAATCCTTTTCAAAAAATATGATAAAGGCTGGAAAGTTGAGCGCACGCTCAAACCCTACGAATTATTCAAAGCGCATCCCATAACCCTGCCAGCAAATAATGGCGACTCAACAAAGACGGAACAGGCCGAGCTTATTGTGGCTCAGACCATAGAGGCAGAGCTTCTCAAAGGCGATAAAAATGTGGTGATATATGATGAATACTTTAATTACGAAGAACAAGACAATGAACATGCCTCAGTTGAAGTAAAATACAAATTGATGAAAAACCGAAAAGCTGTAAATCTAAAAAGGGAATTCCTGCTTGAATGGGTCGATAATGCCTGGCTGATCAAAAGAGAGGTGGCTTCGAAATAGGCTATGAAAGACTATAGGGTAAAGAAACTCAAAAAGCTTATAACTACAGAGACATAGAAGATTTCTTTTAAAGGGGATTCCAAACAAAAACTAGGCGGCAAACTGGGTTACTTCAACGGTGTGGTGTTTCTCTCTGGCATCAGCAACTATATCCTCAAGTTTTGCAGTTGCTGCATCCGCGATCCAGTCAGCACCGCACTGTGAACATACCGAAGCGGGGACATCACGCACAACCACAACGCCAAACCCAAGCTCAACTGTGAAAGTCATCTTTCCGTCTTCCTTGCTACCACCGCAAAGTGGGCATTGATCCGGTCTCTGATTATCCATCAAGTTTCCTCATACCAGACATTTTACCAGACAACCCTGCAAATAATGCGCAAAAACATTAACCGTCCTCACCATCCTTCTCTCTCACAATAAGCCGCATCTCATGCACGCCCTTGACCACAACGGCAAAGACCACCACTGAGAACCCCACAAAGAAACCCCGCAAGCACCTTGTCTCTCATGGATTCGCTCTCATGCCAGCAGGAACTCAAAGAAATACCCCGCCAGTGTGGCAATTGAAAATACGGTTATAACGAATACTGCGACAAGACGCGGCTTGAATATCCTTGTAAGCAGGCTGACCTCTGGGATGCTAGCGCCTGAGCCGCCGATTATCAGGGCAACAATGACCCCAATGCTCATCCCTTTAGACAGGAATGCCAGCGCCACAGGTATGGCGGTCTCCATCCTTATATAAAGTGGGATGCCAAGCGCTGCTGCCAGGGGGATGGAGAAGGCCCTATTTTTTCCCGACAAAGTCATAATGAATTCCTCCGGGATAATTCCGTATACTAACGCTCCGACAGCCCCGCCAATGAGCAGGTACGGCAGCATGGAACGCAACTGCCCAAGTGATATGAGAGTTGCCCTCTTGAGCGCCTCTTTAAAGGACTCCGGCTTGCCCATTTCGGGTATGCCAAGAGGCATGAGTGGGCGAACCTCTTTAGCCATGCCGGCTTTCTCCCATATGACGCCCGAGAGTATTACAAGTGTGAAAGTAACGGATGCGTAAATAAGGGTTACGTCCCATCCGAAGGATATTCCCAGCAGGCCAAGAATCACCGGGTTTAGAAGGGGCGAGGCCAGCAGAAAGGATACAGCGGCCCCGAACCTTACCTTTGACTGTAGCAGACCGCTTAATATTGGCACAGTGGAGCAGGAGCAAAACGGTGTGATCGAGCCGAATAGCCCTCCTGCGATAATACTTCTAAAGCCCTTAATAGCCATTGCGCTCTGAACCTTATCGCGGTCCAGCACATATTGCTGGAGCAGTGCCACTATAATGGAGACCGCCAGAAAAAGGACAGCCAGTTCCACCATAATCACACTAAAGTAAAGGGCTGAGTCCATAATGCTGTTAATTAACATCCCGACCTCCTTGCATTCGTGCACATACATACACGGTTAATCACAAAAAAACACGATTTACTTTTACGGGCAACATTCCTTCATGCATAGTTTGATGCTGGCTACGATTGATTCCAGCTTCTCAATGAATGCGGCTGCGTTTATCTCGTAATACATATGCCGCCCATCTTTTTCTGGTATCAGGAGGCCCGCATCGTCCATCAGGTTCAGGTGTCTTGAGATCACAGAGCGGTCCTGGGGGAGCGATTCAGAAATGGCGCTGATATCAGACCTTCCTTTATTTAGCAGGGACCTTATTATCTCCAGTCGAACGGGCTCGCCCAAGGTTTTGAAGAGCTTAGAATCAAGCGCTTCAATAAGATCGTCTAACGATGCGGGGCGCTGTTGAATGATTTTTAGCTTATCCATAATCCAATTATACGTGCACACATATGCACTTGTCAAGGGGAAGGGAGTTTCTCATTTAAAAACGACCAGGGGGAGAACTCTGGCAGTCATTTGTGCTGATAACTCTTTAGTTTCAGGCTGTTGGTGCATTACCGCTCACAGTGCTAGCGGATCTCTCTTCCGGAGTTCCGCAAGCACTGCGTCAGCCAACTGGCGGGCTGTTGCCTTTCTCTCTTCCTCCGGGACTGAGTCGATATCAATGCGGTCGGTGTACTTTTTATAGCTGGACAAGGCACCGAAGCGGACCAGGGTCTCCTTCCAGATAAGGTTCTCAAGTATCCTGACGTGGCAACTCATGAAACATACGTCAATGAGTACCACCTGCTGGGATTTCTTCACCCAGGATGCAATCTCGGAATGGCAATACGAGATAAGAAAATTTCCATTAAACGGTTCAGGTGACTGCTTGTTTTGTTACTAAAACGATCGCAACCTGCCTGACGGAGGAATTCGATCGATAAAAATATAATAGTCGATCGGTCGAACCTTATAATCCTTATCCGACCGGGTGCTAGGCGCCTTAGATGAAAGGCGCGTGGCCAGCCAAGGGCTGGACTTACTTTACTAGCCTTTCAATGCATATAACCCAAGTTAAATGGGGTCCGTGACCCCCGGAACACAGCATATGAGGTGCATTCGTGCCCAAAGTCCGTCATAACTCTCCCTGCTCGTCTTTTATAATAAGCCTCATCTCGCGCATGCCCTCTATGACTACGACAAAGACCACAACTGAGAACCCAACAAGAAGCCCAACAAGGTCCACTTTTTTTGTCATGGCGATGAGGACAATGGCGGTGAAGAGCATGAAGAGCCTGAAGGCCCCGCCAAAGAACAACCTTACCGGGCGGGGGTTGTTGATATCGAGCCCGGTTATGCCCCTTGCAAGCCCTCGCACGTTCAGAAGCCCGATCAGCCCGCCCACGAACACGCCTAAGGCAAGGTCACGGGAGAATAGAGCCGCCGAAGCTGCAATGGCAATGCCACACACGACAAGGGCGTGGAGGGAGAAGCGCTTAATCAGACGATTCATCATTTAGGCCATCACCTGGGCCATCGTCAGTGCCTTCTTGGTCCTTTTGTTCCTGGTCATTCTGGCGCTTGATCATCCTGAATATGTCCCTGAACCCCGTGCCGATGCCCAGGAAGAGAAATATCATCGTAAGCCATGGCTTGGTGCCGAAAAAACCGTCAAGGAAATATCCCAACGCAAGACCCACGAAGGTCGCGGCCACAAGATGAATACCTAGCGTGCTTGCGCTGAGGAGGTCTTTTAATGCGCCCTTTTCTCCCACAAATGGATTATAACCTCAGGGGCGCTATCGCGTAAACTGGCATAAAAAAAGGGACGCCGCGTTATACGGCGTCCCCGGTGATGTTTCCTGGAGCTATTCCACCTTCTCCTCGAACTTCGGAACCACCGGTGGTGTCCAAGTTGTGGGGTGCTGTGGGGGGTCAGGATGGACAGGTGGTAATGAATGATCCTCCTCAAACTTCGGAAGCACCGGGATAATGAAGTTCAGTCCCACAAGCAGGACGTAAGGCGTCGCAATGACCGTCAGAGCCCCAACGAGTCCCTCCTTGGTCGTCTCCCAGTTATGAGGGATGATGGGCAGTTTGTAGTGCATGAAGCCCGAGAACGTAAGCGAGAAAGACTGCCCTCCGATAACCACGTTCCAGCGCATCATGAACACGCCAAACATCACAAGGAAGAGGGCAACAACGGTGCGTCTGACCGATATCCTGGGAAGTATCAGGAGGATAAAGGGCAGCAGGTTGCCAAACCCGTACTGCATGACAAATATCAAGTTAAAGTCACGCTCATAGATGACCGCCCTCAATATGTCCCAGCTCTTCACAGCCGTGTATCCGCGAAAGATCAGGTCCAGAAGCTCAAGGCTGATGGCCGCGACAAGGAAAATGAGCAGGTACTTCCTGGTAAGCCTGATGGTCTCCCTCTGGGCCTCCCTGACTTGTCTCTTGATGTTCTCGCTCCTGCCCTTGCCAATTGTTGCCTTTATAAGGCTGATCTCAAGCATGGCAATATAGGTAAGCATGCAGAGCGCTATACCCGATACGACGGCTGACATTATGAAGATGACCGGCATAAGCGGGGTCATCCATAGCGCGTTGGCCTTCACAGAGCCGAAGATGAACCCGGCATATCCGTGCAGGAAGGCCGCAACCGGAACGCCGACGCCTGCCAGATACATGGCAGCCTTGTGGTCGGTCTCCAACGCTTCGAGGCTCAGGTCGTAAGCGCCAAGGGTCAGGATGTTGTATATCTGGCCCCTGATGCCGTCAAGCCCCGTAGCGTCCTTAAGCCGCCTGGCCTCGTCAATGAAGAACTTCCTGTACACGAACCATATCTCCGAGGCAACAATAAAGGCATATGTCATGAACACTATACCAAAGGCCGCGATGGCAGAGGTAAAGTGTGGGGTAAAAAACACGTTGGCGCCCCTGAATGGTTGTTGCAGGTGCAGCTGAAGGGGCATCATTGCCACCGGCAGCAGGGCGAGCGAGAAGACCAGCGAGAATGTGGCTATCTTCTCAAGCTCCTTGTTCCCGAAAACGTGGTAAAGGGAGGACAGGACAAAGGCCCCGGCCACAAGGCCCGTCATGTACGGATACATGACGATCTGGATGCTCCATACAACGAACTCGTTTGGGTAGACAAAGAACTCTTTAAAGGTCCATGCCTCTCCGTGGATCTCCATACCGTGTTGAGCTACACTGGCAACATCCATACTTTGATCACCTCACCAGCGTGTCCAGGCCAATATAGTAGGCCATTGGGTTAGTCCCGTATTCTGGCTTTAGCACGTTTACCCTTTCGGTCTTGATAATCTTTGTCAGCGGATCGTTGGGGTCCAGGATGTTTCCGATCTTCCTGGCCCCAAACGCACAGGCCTCCACGCAGGCCGGGTCCATGCCCTTGCTGATCCTGTGATAGCACCAGGTGCATTTTTCAGCCACCTTGAACACCGGGTGGAAGAACCTGGCGCCGTAGGGGCAGGCCATTATGCAGTAACCGCAGCCGATGCACCATGTCCTGTCAACAAGGACAACGCCGTCCGCTGTCAGGTAGGTGGCTCCCACAGGGCAGACCTGGACGCAGGCCGGCTTGGCACAGTGGTTGCAGAGCTTAGGGACAAAAAATGATTTTGCTATATCACCCTCGGGTATCTCCATTCCCTGGGGGTCGTTCTTCGTATAGCCTTTAATGCCCGCATGGGGAGAGTCAGCAACGACAGCGCCGTCGTGCTTGACCACATAGCGCTCTACCCATGTCCTGGAGGCATTGGCCTCCAGGGGCACTTCGTTCTCCAGCTTGCAGGCCTTTACGCAGAAGCCGCAGCCCACACACTTGAACGTGTCGACAAGGAACGCCCACCGCGTATCCCTGGTGCCGGAGCCGGCCGCCGAGATCAGCTTCCCTGAAGCGGTCATGACAAAGCCGGTGCCGGCCAGCGCGCTTGCCCCATATTTTATAAAGTTTCTTCTGGTTATCACGCCGCTCATCTAATCTAACCCCGGGCTGTGGGGGTTATGGCACATGGCGCATTCCATGTCAGGGTTATGTTCCGAGTCATTGATCCCTCTGATCCACTCCCTGCCCGAGCCCTTGTAGGGCAGCTTTGCGTGGCACCTCAGGCATTGCGAGCGGCTCCTGTCTATAAGGTTTTCAAATGTATCCTCGCCGTGCTTGGTGTAGGTGGGGTTCTTCCAGTCGATCACGCCCTGGTCGTGGCCGACTTGCACGATGTCATGAGAACCGGCTACACCAGGGTCGACCTTGGCCATCTTCACGGCCGGGCCGTGGCAGTTCTCGCAGTTGATGATGGAGTGAGGGGTTTTCGAGATCATCTCGATCTTGTCGGGGTGGCAGAGCTGGCAATACTCCTTGCCCTGGTACTTAACCTTGAAGTCCTTCCATTCCTGCTCATTGCCCTTCCTGTGCCAGCCGTACATGTAACCTGCCTCGTGGGCGCCAAAGTCATCGGGGACCACTATCTCGCGGGCAATGAGGACCACTGCGACAAAACCAAATACTAAGAACAATGGTCTGAATACATGGTTCTTCATTCGCCAGCTCTTTCCCGGTGCGCAGATGCGCATGCGCTCCAAACGCTAATGGACCTTATAAAAAGTGTCAAACTCATACAAAAACCAACTCCCTTCCCATATTTCCCTCTG
>SDBT01013385.1_pt1 | contig 13142 bp, 21 predicted proteins | sample 2277101 | NCBI WGS metagenome assembly SDBT01 (sample SAMN10404973, study PRJNA504765) | marine sediment metagenome | isolation source: marine sediment core GS10_PC15, 103 cmbsf | place: Arctic Ocean: Southern Knipovich Ridge | collected 2010 | reverse complement strand
ATGTAGGGGGGTAGTCATTACGTATTTTTGCGAAATACGAAATGGTAGATAAAAAAATTGTATATTCGCGATTATAATTTTATTATTAACCAAAATTTATTGATTATGCCAAAGTTATCACCTAAAGAAGCACAAGAAAAGCATGCGCGGAATTTGAAGAACTCTATTCCTGACATGGAACTCGGTGTCAATCGGGTCACAGTTGCGCCGACACAATTGGCCGCCGACAAAGCGGATAAGATGTTAGCCAACCTTACAAAGGCCGTTCAATCTGGAAAATGGGCCACAGGTTTACGCCGGGTCGGTCTGGATGATTGGAAGAAGAAAATGATTAACAAAGGCCTGGGTCGCGTGGCAACGGGTATTGACGAAGCCGCCGAAAAGACAGAGGCATTTTATGCAGATTTATTTCCGCATATTGAAGCGGGTCAGACTAAGGTTAACAAGATGAACGACGTTACCCTGGAAGATTCTATTAACCGTATGACAACCTTTGTACGCCACATGGCAGGATTTAAGCGTAAGTAGATTCATAGTAATAATGATTTGAAATAACCATATAAATAATAAAAACTATGAATTACAGACAATACAAGTTTTTAGCGAGAACGGGCGAACTGACGACGGGAACATTTATCCATGACATAAATATGCAGGATCCTATTTCCAATATTGTCCTTTCCATGCAGGTCCTTCATTCCCAACATGCACAGACGGCTCATGCTATGGCGGCAATCACAACTATTGAACTTATCGACGGTTCAGAGGTTCTTTACTCTCTCGACGGGTATGAAGCTGAGGCGTTGGATTGGTACCACAACGGCGGAAAGTTCCGCAATGGATGGAATTATTTGTTAAACACCATGAATATCGAAAGGTTTATAGGTATAAATTTCGGTCGTTATCTTTGGGACCCGGATTATGCTTTTGATCCTAAACGGTTTAACAATCCACAGCTTAGAATTACTTATGTAAGTACTTCAGGCGGTGGCGCGGGATCGTGGGTTAAATTTCAGGCCTGGGCGAATATGTTTGACGAAAAGCAGGTTTCTCCACGCGGCTTTTTAATGGCCAAAGAGATAAAGCAATTTACGGGGGTTTCGGCGGGTGTCGAATATACTGACTTGCCACGGGATCATAAGTATCGTAATCTGTACATTCGTACCGAAAAAACGGGATCTGATGTTGATACGAACATAACATCACTGAAGTTGACCGAAGATATGGACAAAAAGATACCATTTGACACTACGGTAAATGATCTTTTCCGTAACCAGAATGCTGAATACCCGAATGTTGAAGAGGTATACGTTATTAATGTTGGAACGTCTACGACGATAATGTATAACGCGGCTCACGGTAATGTAATTGCAACGGGAACGGCGTGGAAGGCGGCCAGTGGGGCAATTTCTTTGAACACCTACAATGGTGAAGGTGGTGATTTGGATCTTATCTCAGCTACTCAGGGTGATTACGTTGTAAGGGTAACGGGACACTCACCTCATGGAACATTACAGATACCTTTCGGTAATAAGAATGATCCTAACGACTGGTATAATGTACAGGGTATAGGATCACTGAGCCTGGATATTAAAATGGCAAATACCGCCGTTGCAAGTATCTTCCTGGAGCAGGAACGTTTATACTAAGGGTATGTCTGGTTATCGTTACGATAGGATTACGGGGGACCGGGTTGTTAGCAGGTCCCCTGTTTTTGTCTCTTCCATTGTTATAACATCTGATGGAGGCGGCGAAGCGGACGCAAAATTGTACGACGGTGTGAGTACTACTGACCCTGTTCTTTTAAGTATTTATACTGTCGATGAAGCAATGGCCCAATTAAACTTTAACCCGCCTTTAGAAACCCAAAGGGGTTTATTCGTGGACATAGGCACAAATGTCACCGAAGTACTTATTGTTTATAGCGTAAGGAAAGGATAGGTCAATGATCTATTCAGCTTCCATAACGACGCCTGCAAATACTGCAAAGGGAGCAGCTAAAAAGACGGTTCTAAAGGTTACTAAGGGTCTTTTGTGGGTCGTAGAAATTGAGTTCCCGGCTGGTTGTGCTGGCCTTACACACATTCAGATATTTGACGGTCTTTACCAGGTTTTTCCAGCAAGTCCCGGCGATTCTCTGCATAGTGACGGCGCGGTTTTGTCTTATGATGACATATATTTTAAGACGGCCGCGCCGTTTACGTTTTCCATAAAGACGTGGAACCTTGACGACACTTGGGATCATACTTTACAGGTGAGGATAGGTTTTGCCAGCAGTGACGCGGCCATGAGTAGATATCTTCCTGCTATGGCCTGGGAAAATTTCGCTAAGTACTTAGCAGAAGCCCAGGCAGACCAAGAAAAGCTACGATTAGAGCAAATTTCCGTTATCACTAAACAATTGGGGGTTTCATAAGATGGCAAGGGGTCGACGTGATTACTGGACGGTTCTGGACTTTGGAAAGAGTACATTTTCCAATTACCAGACTCCTATTTACAAGTACGGTTTTAAGGATATTGTCACCACGGCCCAGGACACACTTATTGATTACACTATTCCTGTCGGGTATAGGTTTCATATTATCAATGCTATGGTTAGCTGCGTAAACCCTGGAATAAACATAGTTTTGTTTACTATGGAAGGCGTCGGCGTCCGTTATGCTTATTGGGACACTACTTTTATATTTCCCGGTACAGACGGCGGCGATATTGTTATAGAAGAGGGAAAACAAATCCAGTTAATATGTGAAAACTTGGACGGGGTGACAAACAGGTTTTGGGGGTCCGTACACGGTTATTTGGAATTAAAAACATAGGTAAAAATGGCAGGGACATATTTATACGCGTGGGACCCGGTTGCCGAAAAGTGGGTAAAAGTTCAGGTGACCGTTGACGGTCTTTTGATAACATCACCTTCATAAATACCAAAAATATGCCAGGGGGTTATTTATACGGTTGGTATGAGACGGGCGCCGCCTGGATAAAGGTACAATGTACGGCCGCCGGGAAACTATTGGCCGATATTTCGGCGTTCCTGGAAAACCCGCCTACTGAGGACGAAGCGGCAAAGGCTGCGTCCAGTGAGTGGAGTTTTGACCATGATGCTGATCCAGATGCTCATCATGCTGCTTATACTGATGCTGATGCTGTTGACTCTTTTACTAATCGAAGCATTACCGTTACAACAGGTACCTGGGATGCTGTTGATGTGGCAAATGTAAACTTTATATATTGTGACACAAGTGGAGGAAATATTCATTTTAGGGGATTGAGTAACGGAGTTGAGGGCCAGATAATTTTCATGCTAAAATTTGACCCCGACAATGTTGTTTACTGGTCACCACAGGTTGGTGCTGTTGCTGTTGGTGATAGAATACAGACTCCAGGAGGGCTAATGATTTATCTGGCTGGTGCTCGTGTTGGGATGCTTTTCATAGTTTATAAGGGTGCTCAGTGGGTAATGAGTGCTTATCCATTTGGTAGAGTACAGGACTTTTTACAGGAAGTGCCAGCAAACAATGAATATAACAAAGCACCTTCAAGTAATTGGGCTTTTGACCATAAGGCAGACGTTGACGCTCACCACGCTAAATACACAGACTTGGAAGCGCAAACGGCCGTAAAACTTAATGGTACTTTGTATTGGAGTTGCGCCGGAAACAACTTTAAGCCCTTTCAGCCTACTGTCCACGATGTTCAATTTGCATCCAATGGGAGACTTTTGGCAGATGCAGACGGGATTAATACCCTTGCATCTGTTAATTTACCTAACGGTGCTACAGTAACGGGTGTTATTGTTTACGGTGATACGGCGGCTGAAGCTGAAACATTTACTTTATCTCGTATATTATTGACCGATTTAACCGGGGTATCAATGGGAACGGCAAATATTAACACTGAGGACACAAGCATATCCTACGAGACAATTGATAATTCATTATATGCTTATTTGATATATACTTCATCACTGGACACAGGTGATGAAATTTACGGAGCGCGAATATCATTTACACTTTAATTATGAGGACAATAGTAATTATTTTACAGTCTGCCTGTTTACTGATAACAGGTTCAGGCATTACCCTTGAAGTCTTAAGCGGCCACAACGTCGGGGCCTTGCTTATTGCCGCCGGGTCCCTTATCTTTGCAATATCTGTAAAAGTCAACAAACGTGTTATTATTCGCGAAAACAAAGAGTTACGAAACAAGACAAAAAACTAAAAGTATGAAAGCGATTTTTGCATTAATCAAACTGGCGTATGCTACGATCTTACGCAAATTGGTCCTAAAGGCTATCGACGACGACGAGTCAGAAGTTGACGAAATTGTCATGGGAATACTGGACCGCTTATTTGACTATAATGGCAAATAACGACACGCGTGTAACCAGGGACACGCCCCTGGCGGATTTGACGGCCGACGCTCTGAAACATCTGGACTCAATTAAAGGTGAATTGGACACGGCCGCCGCGGATCTGGAAGCTTTGGAAGAAATAGGTATAGACACTTCGCGGCTCAGGGAAAAAATAGAGTGGGGGAAAAAGGCCCGCGAAGTTATCCTGAAAAGGTTCGGACCCCCTAAAAAGTAAACCATGACCGACCGCGCCCGGGTACAACAAAACATTGAAGCGGCCCTGGATAAGATACCTAACTTTGACGTTATTCTAACTTCAGAGTTAGACACTATTCAAGGTCGTATCGACGCCGACGTGCAGGCTATTGAGGACGGCGTAAAGATGACCATTGTCCGCGCCCAGGCTGAATTAATGCAATACGTTGCCCTGGTCGTTGCCGACACGGCGCACACTATAAATAAGGCTTATTACCATGCCAGTCCCGGTCTTTTACTTATCCTTTACGGTATTTGGAGCGTTGCACTGTTAATATGGAAGCATGTTCAGACTGTTATTTCCATAATAGCACTAATTAAGGAGTTAGGGATAGATGACCTTTTGGCAAGTATATGGCCCGCCTTTGCCAAGGCACGCGCAAAGTTCCGCGAATTAGTAGGTGAACTTTCTGAAGCAATTGGGTGGGGTGCCGACGGCCTTTTGCATCTTTTGCATGCTTCACAGGGATTTGTAGGTATTTATTCTGGACTTTCTGGTAAATCCTTTGAGTGGATGGACGTTCAGTGGATGGTAAAAACCGAGCGTGTATTGACGAAAATTGAAACTGCCAGCCGGTCAATAAACGACGAACCGGGGCGCATTTTGGAATATATATTTCAGAGTGAAGAGTATAACAATAAGGTTATTACCGAACCCTTTGGTTTTCTATTGGTCGATAGAATCACTGAAGCCCTCACAAAAGGAAGGGACGCCGTAACGGGATTGGGGGGTGTTGTCGATGAACTTTCCCAAATACGAAACGGTATGCCGGAAAGTGTCAGAAAACATATTCCCCAAAGCATTTGGGACGGCCTGGATTGGGCCGACAACACTATTAACGACGTTGTATTGCCGCGTGTAAATAAGGCCCTGGCGACTATTATACTTATTGAAAGTCAACTGGACAAACTAAGAAGCGACGCGGCGGATATTGTTGACCGTATTACACACCCTGGCGAATTGTTGTTGACTGTTGACGACTTGCCCGACTATGCAAGGGAAGCCCAGGAAGCAATGATTGACGACGTGGCAAACCGTACCTTTAATAAGGCTGCCACGGCGGAGCGCGACGGTATGTCGTCAGATATTTCAGAATTTGACCTGTTATATGATGCGCTGTCGGCCGACACGCCGGAGCCTGTTTTCCTGGGCCTGGAAAGTCCCGAAAGGGGCAAAATAACGGGGATAGTTGCCGAACCTCTTGAAACATGGTTCATAAATGGATTTGCAGATAAACTATAACTAAAAACATGGCAGGCGAAGATACAAGTAAGACAAGCGGCGAAAATATGCTGTTTAAGATAGCGGGAAAGATAGCGGAGTCCTTTTTTACGATCGGACCCAAAAGGATAACTCAGCTATTTGGGGAAATGGATAAACAGTTTCCTAAACCTGGCGTCGAAACATGGGACGCTCTTATTGACCAATGGGTAAAAGACGGACGCTGTTTTGCTGACACTGGCGAACTGTTGAAAGGCTTGTATAAAGATTATCGGTTTCCGGTGAATGTCGTATATTTTATGATGACTGTCCTAAAAGTTACCATGTCGGACATAGGCGCGGCTACGGACATTTACAACCTTGACCAGCAATATATTAACTTATCCAAATCGACCCCCAACCCGGCGCCCGTCGATAGCCTGGTTAAAAGTATGATCGTAGACCCCAAAAGAAGCGCTGAAAACAGGGCGCAGCTTAAAAAACATGGGTTTAACGACACGCAGATAGACAATATTATTCTTTCATATTACCGCCTATTGCCCGAAGACATCATAAAAGTCAACTTTCTACGAAAGAATATTGATGAAGATCTGATGTATGAAAGGATGCGTGAACTGGGTTACACTGATGTAAGAACCGCCGAAATGGTCCAGACATGGGAGGTGATCCCGGGGCCACAGGACCTTTTTATGATGGTTGCCAAAGAAGCATTTGAACCAGAAACTTATAAGATGCTAGGGTTAGACGTAGAATTTCCTACGGACCAATCGGAGCATTTGGAAGCGCAGGGTATTTCAGAATATTGGCAGAAAAAATACTGGATAGCTCACTGGGATCAGCCTAGCGTAGGACAGGGTTTTGAAATGTTCCAAAGGGGCCATCTTACATTTGACCAATTACAGATACTCTTTAAGACCCTGGAAATTCCCCAATTCTGGCGCGACCGTTTGACCAAAATAGCTTACAACCCACTAACGCGTGTCGACGTACGCCGTATGCACGACATGGGGGTCGTTGGACCTGAACGTCTGGCAAAGGCTTATACAGACCTGGGGCTTAGTCCCGACGACGCCCTTGACATGGCAAATTTTACCGTAGAATTTAACCTGAAAAATGATAAGGACTTAACAAAGGGGTCTATTTTGACGATGTTCAAAGATGATCTGATTAGTCGGTCCGACGCCACTGACCTTCTTTTAGAAATGGGTTATAAACAGGACCCTATTGATCTTTACTTGATACAAGCTGAATTTGACCGCGCAAAAGCTATCCAGGACATAAATTTCGATAACCTAAAAGACCGGTTTTTACTCGGTATAAACAGCGAAACGACGACGCGCGGGGCGCTAAATACAATGGGAATAAAAGGCGAAAAGGTTAACGCCCTAATTTCCACGTGGAACCTTGACAAGTATAAATATCAGTCGCTGCCATCCAGAACGGACCTTGAAGCATTTGTTGCCAACGGGATTATTACTGAGGGTACCTGGCGAAATATAATGTCCCGCCACGGCTTTTCAGCTCTTCACATGGATTGGTACTGGAACGAATTACAAATTTCACTAAATAAGCCACCGTTACAACCTTCCAAATCGGAAATTAATGCGTGGTTAAAAAACAATATTATAACTGAGGATCAATGGATAGCACTTATTACTGCAAAAGGATACGACAATACTACGGTGACTCGTTATTTACAGGTTATACAAGGTGCCAAGGCTAAAAAGGCCGCCGAACTATTGGAAAAAGTTGCCGACGCTTCCGAGGAACCGACAAGACAACCTACCCGAAGCGATTATACTAATTGGATGAAAGAGGGACTTATTACCGAAACTGAGTTTATTAGAGGCCTGGAATTAATAGGTTATTCCAGTGATGATATAACCCTTTATGTTGAACGGGTTAAAAAAGAGATTGCCGAAGCAATTGCAAGAGCCGTCCCGGAACCCGAACCCGAAGAAATCGGAGCAATCAGGGTGCCGACAAGAACTGACTATTCCAAATGGTATGTACAGGGAATAATTTCTGAGGAGCAGTGGCGTATTTTTATGAAGGCCCTAGGATATTCACAGACAGATATTAGTAATTATTTTACATCAATTGTTTATGGTACTTCTAGTTGACACACTAAGGAATTTGACCGGGAAGCATAAAGACCTGGTTGAAAAGGCGAAAAGACAGGCAAAGAATATGGTACTTAACAATGAAGCGGCGAAGAGGGCGGCCACTAAAGAGGAAAAACCAGGGGAGTAGCTTACTAAAAGGGTGGATCCTCATTGTTTTGCAACCATTCAGGCAATGAAAAGTCAAGAGGTATTACTTTTCCCGATGGTAATACTTGCCCTTTTTGGTATTCGGCAGAAAGGCTCCGGGTAACAACTTCCACAATAGCCCCTTCATCTTGCGAACTACGAAGGTGTGATACCTGACGCTTAAAACTAGTATATTGAAAAACACCCGGTTCAATTTCTTTGGCGCTAGTTGGGATCCCTTTTATTTTACGGCTTTTTTCGGTCCGGTAATTCTTTGAGCCACCTATATATAAACTATCGGATTCATCCTCACACTTTAAGGCTCCCATTCTGTTTTCGTCAATATCCCACGTAAGGGTGTTAAGATGCGATTTGCGGAGTTTAACGCTGTCAGTATCACAATATAATACATGTTCTATTCCAACGTCGTTAATAAGGTCCCACAGCTTAAAGCGGGCATTTTCCGTTATATGTGCCGAAATAGCAACGTTGGAATTGTCACCTTCACCTTCGGAGTGTTGAATTAAGCATGAATTCATAAACTTAGTTATGATAACCGTCCTTCCTGTCACCATATTTAGAGCTTCTTCGCGTATATATAACCCTTCGGTATTGGCATGCGTTATATTAGTGATAATTTTTAGCTGGGCAAATTTCCCATATAATGAATTGTGCATGTACTTACTGAGAAGCAAAAATATGTCATTACCCTGTTTTTTAAAGTTGTCCCGCAATATTTTAAAGTAATCTACATATTCGGAAAAAAGGTCGGCTTTAAGGTATATACTTGCTCTATTTATTTTTACTATATATCCCTTTTTTATTCCATATCTCAATCCCTCACTACAAACAAAACAGGTGAAATTACCAATAGGGAAAATGGTCTTATCATGTTGTTTAACTGCAAAAACAGGTTCCAAAGTATTAACCTCTACTTCTGCAATGACAGCAAACCCCTGTAAACAACCCGAAACCTTTTCAATCGACGGGTTTTCATAATACCCAATCAACTTAAAGGGATACTTTTCGCCCTTCATTACTGTTGGGTACATGGAATTTATATCCATAGAGACAAAAGGCCCTTCCGGTACCTGCCCGATAAAAAAACACTCTACCCGACCTCCCATATATGCTTTGCGTTCCAGGTCCTGAACGTCCGGATTGTTATGAACATAAATTTTATGAGACATGAAGCGATGCCGGAAGGCTGTAAAAGCCTGCGACGCCTTGGTAAGTGAAAATTTCCCTAAGTCATACTTCCGAATAAATGAAATGTATTCCTGAACCGCTTTAACTAATATTTCGACGTCCCTTTTACAGTATTCCTTTAACTCCTTATCCTTGACAGTCTTGAAATCAACCTGACCCTTTGGTAATCCCAGGGTTTGTCCCAACCGGTCGAGACTCTGATCGAACCAATTTGTAGTGCTGATAACAGTTAATTTATGTTTTTCTCTATGACATTTTAAGATATATGTCAGTCCCTTATCATAGTAAAATTTTAACCTCCACCCGCATTGTGTAAAGTAAACGTAAAAACCGGATGCCTGAAGGTCGAAAAAAATATTGTGGCCAACGATTAGAAGGTCGGGATATTCTTTGGAAAGATTAGAAATATACTTATTAAGTAATATATTATATGTAAAGTACTTCCAGGAATAAGTATCTTTTTCAATCCCTTTACCTCTTATCCAAAGACACGTCCATCCCAAATGAAAGGTCTGTATATCAGAACTAAGGCCAGGCCCGGCCTTGGTTTCGGTGTCCAGGAATAGCCAGTTTTCAGGAATAAATCGGGAATTTACGGGCTTTAGGGCGCGTTGCTTATGGTCCTGGGGTGTGAAAATCTGGACCATGTTTTAATAAGGTCTGTTGGGATCGTGTTCAATAGAGAAAATCTTAAACTCGGTAATCTCTAAATCCTGTTCCTGGTATGTCCCGGAATAGTGATCGAAAAACCCCTGTTGATAATCCCCAATCTTATTGAAGTCGTCGGTAAAAAAGGAAGCCCTTTGTTGTAAGTATGTGTCCGTTTCAGCGTCGTATAAGGTCATGGTACCATGTACCCGGTATTTAGTAGGCTGCTCCAGTTCGACCTCAGACAGCCAACTCCGCGACACATACTGGTTAACGGAAAGGTTTTCTATCTGAGTCTGGTACTTCATGCGCCCCGAAAATTTACGATAATCGTCGTGCATCTGTTGCGCATTGTACCCACGCCCAGCCTGCCTTATCAATCTTATTGCCTTAGTTACTGGAATTTGACCTTTAGCAAGCCCTTCTAAAAATAACATTCCTATGTAGCGTGGGGCTGGCATTTTGTTAGTGCATGTCTGAAATTAATCCATACCTCCATCCATCTGTAATAAATTCTTTTCTCAGTGCAATACAACTCTTTTTAGCTGATATAATATGAGCATGTTTTTCATGCAATATCCAGACTTTTTTGTCACGATCCCACAAATAAACTCCATATAATTTTAATGGCATATCTTATATTTATTTAGAATGAATAAAAAGAAAAGGCGGGCCGGACCTAAAACCTTCACAGAGGAGGGTACTAATAGGCCCGTCCCCATCCCGCCCTTAATTACAATTTCTCATATAGCTTCTCAAAAGTGTCCTGCACAATCTTTTGAGACGCCATAATAGGAGGAAGGTCATCATTTATGTATGGCGACCTTTCATCTGCCATTTCAGCCATTAATGCCATGCTGTCAAGGGCCTTTGTCATTGACTCAAAAGCCTGGCGTGCATTGTGGCGGATCTTGACGCGTGTCGTGCGCTTTGCCATGTTTGGGGTTACTTAGCGTCAGCCTTGGAAGTTTCGGGGACTTGTTGGGGTCCATAGTCACCAAGTTCCAATTCGACGACCTCAAATAGCTTAAATTCATTGCCTGTCTGGCTTTTTCCCATGCCCTGGTAAGTAATAGCATAAACAAGCCCAGGACAAAAAACTTCGCCGTAATCAGAATCACCGACCTGCCCCAGGGAAAATTTAACATGGCCCTTGTCAGTGTTAAAAAGATACTGATTGTAAGTTTTTCCGACTTCCCGGCTCGGTAAATCGCTTTTACTGACAAAAGCACCGATAATCTGTTCGCCTTCCTTTTCCCACTTCATAAACTCAGGGGTCAAAGTCTTTACCTTGTCGCCTTTCTTTGCGGCGGCATACATCTCTGCATAAGTCTGCATAATAAATAATTTAAGTGATTAATATTAAATAAAAAAGTCCCTTTTGAGGGGTTTATTTTAGGTCCAATACCCAACGTAAAATATTAGCCTGGGCATCTTGTTGAGCTATTGTCACAGCCTTTTCCATATGGTCTTCCATACTATCATTTTGATCGGGTTCAGACTGTCCCTCTTCAAGTTGCTGAATCATTAATTCAATGTCCTGTTGTGTTTTCATATTGTGGGTTTTATTGGTCAGTAACTAAAACACCGCCCGGCGCGTTGTAACGCTCATGCAATTCCCTATATATGGAAGGAAATGAATTCATTAATTCTAACATATTATAAGTGTCTGCCTTTCGCATTGCAGCCATAATAAGAGTGTCAAAATCAGGGTCTGATATACTTATTTTTATGGATTGCCTATAACTAAATAAACTCATAATTTGGGGTTATAGTGAATCAAATAAATAGTCGTCAGGCTCTAACAAGCCGGACCGCCTCACGTGCCAGGTAATACCCTTAAATCCCGTGTCTATTGACATAAGGGTCAGATACCTTTCAGTCGCCTTAATTACGATAGCACGGTTCCAGGCCGTATCAATGACCCGGTAATAAAAAAGAGTGTCACCCCTTTCGATTGTCGCGGGGTCCAGAATCGTCTGCATACGGACAGGCAATTGCTTGCACATGTTAACAATCTTCCTGACTTGCATGTCTTTCCAGGTATCTAATTGTGCCTCTTCCATTTCATCAAATATCTCATTTATCATAATTTTGTGTATTTATGGAGTAACAAAAGTCAATGAAAGTACCCTGCAAACTGCATTGTAAAAGGCCGCCGGGACGCCAGTGCTAATTAACACACAGTCCGCCGGGACCATTATTTTAAGAGTAGCATCGTGGAGTATATAAAATCTCCAAAGATCAGGTTCAAAATAAACCCGGATATTTGTTTCCGGGTCCATAGCATTAAGGGCCAATAACAAGCCTTCAAGGGTTAAGCCTTCGTCTAAATCTTGTGCCATAATTTTAATTAATAAATTCTGATAATTAATTCATCTATACCGCTAATAAAAATGGCTGGGAAAGGTAATATTTCAAATACCTCCAGAAATACCCTAGCCATAACAAACATATAATTTCCCTTAGACGTTAGGTGAATTTCGTACCGATTGAAAGGTACATCATTAGAGTCGGTTTTCTTTGTAATCTTACCCTTGAAAATACATTCTTGCATTTCTCTAACACATTCAGTGTCAAGAATTTGTTTAAGCTTTTTGTACTCGGAAAGTTTCATAATTGGGGGTATTATGTGAATTAGAAGTCACACAACATTACGGAAAATTAACATACCATGTTTCCAATAACCAGAAAAGTTACTGTTCTGAAGACTGTTTATAATTAGATCAATTCCAATTAACGACGCCCCCGGTATTCCAAACTAAAATGATTACCGTCACCAAAACGGCCACCCCAACTTCCACCAATCGACTCCCAATATTCGCCGATTTCCTGATATTGTGCTGTTAATTTTAGATAAGTTCCATCCAGAAATAGGTTTATATCGATCGCTAATCTGGAATAATGAAGTGACTTTGGGCCTGAACGATTCGGAGGCGGCAACTTACATATCCGACGCAGGACAGAAAACCCTAAGAGGAACTTATGCCACAACTACATCTACAAGTGGAACGGGCGAGGACACAATAGCAACAACTACCATTCCTGCCAACTCTCTCGGTATAGGACAGTTCTTGAAAGTGAGGGCGGCGGGTACTGTTACAAACGCGAACGGCAATAAGACGATCAAATTCTATCTTGGTGCAACATCTATAACCGTTCAGCCAGCAGATAACTTACCAACAACGAGTCCGTGGAAACT
>SDBT01013384.1_pt1 | contig 13142 bp, 16 predicted proteins | sample 2277101 | NCBI WGS metagenome assembly SDBT01 (sample SAMN10404973, study PRJNA504765) | marine sediment metagenome | isolation source: marine sediment core GS10_PC15, 103 cmbsf | place: Arctic Ocean: Southern Knipovich Ridge | collected 2010 | reverse complement strand
TTTCATTAATTTATACTTTAACTAATCCTGAAAAGCCTAAATTTAAATTCAGTCCCTTTATTTCTTCCTTCAGATTTGACAAAAATTTGACCACCATGAAGTCTTACAATTTCTTTTGAAATATATAATCCGAGTCCAGAACCTTCAGTGATAACCCCTAGAGATTCACCGTAATGTTCAATTTTCCCAAATTTTTTAAATAGTTTTTTCTTTTCCTCTTCTTTAAGTCCAATTCCTGTGTCTCTTACAGAGAAATCGACAAATTCGCCGTAATCTTTTAATTTAATATAAATTTTACCCTTAGGTGGCGTATATTTAATGGCATTTGAAAGTAAATTCATTATTACTTGTTCTATCCTAATTCTATCTAATTCAATATATATATTTCTTTTAAGATCTACATGTAATAATTGGTTTCGTTCACTTGCTAAATGAATCATATCCTTAACACATTCTTTTACGATATAAGTTAAATTTTCCTTCTGAACTTTTAAATTCATTAGATTACTTTCGATTCTGGATGTGTCAACTATATCGGAAACAAGATCTTTTAGCCTAGTCCCACCCCTCATTATAATTTCAACATATTTACTTAGTTCTGCGTTAAAATTTTTTTCTAAGTATTCATGCATTCTTTGTGAAGCGCCGTATATCGCATTTAAAGGTGTTTTTAGCTCATGAGAGATCCTAATTATTAAATCTGTTTTCAAATGATTTAGTTCAGATAGCTTATTTACCTCTTGGATAATTAGGTTTTCAGCCTGATTTTTTTCCGTAATATCAATAATCGTTCCTTGTACTGCTTCTTCCTCTTTAGAATTATCATACAATTTTTGGATTGTTTCTAAAATCCAATGAATCTTTCCGCTTTTATCAATTATACGATATTCTCTTTGTGTAGTTCTATGCGATGAGTTATTAAATTTATCAACCATTCTTTGAACTTTTACATAATCATCTTTATGAATTAGCTGATTCCATCTAATTCTCTCAGAAATAAAATCATCTTCTGTATATCCAGTGATCTTTTCAACAGAGCCTTGGAAAAACGCAACTGAAAAATCATAATATCTTTTAAACACAATACCATGAAAGTTCTCTATGAATACTCGATATCTTTCTTCAGATTCTCTTAATTTTTGTTCAGTACTCAGCATTTTCTTATCGAATCTCAAATTTTATTACTATGTATCAATAAATTGAGAGAATAAAACTCGTATAATTAATCAGTTTCAATAATTTATAATTTTGGAAATAGATAACTTTGAAATAAAATACTGTATATTTTTATACATCTTTTTGAGGCAAATAAAGCGTAATTTGTGAGGATCATTTTCAATGTACATTTTATTTACATTTTGTATAATTAGTATTATCTTGCTAATGCCCCTCTATTTTCTTTCTCTTGAACACATAAAACTTCAAAGTATATTTGGAAAGGAGAAAGGAATAAAAATAGCTCAAATTTTTGGCTTGATTTCGGGATGGGGTTTTTTCTTATTTTTATTTGGAATTTGGATTTCACCTCAACCTAAATTTAATATTTCTATCTTAAATTATAATATGATAATTTTAACTTTCTTTCATTACTCATTAAATATAATCCATCTAATAGTATCAATTCCGTTTATTTTGATTGGTGCGTGGTTTGGTATAACAGGTGTAAAAGAAATTACACTCAAAGTCGCTGAAACTCATAGACCTGAAAAAATCATTACTACCAATATTTATACAAGGATTAGACATCCTCAATATTTTGGAGCGATTCTATCCCATTTAGGAATATCAATTCTTCTCTCCTCATTATTTTCATTAATTTTAACACCTATTATAATTCTACTTATTTATCTTATGTCGTGGAAAGAAGAAAAAGAACTTTTAAAAGAATTTGGGATTGAATACAAGGATTACAAAAAGAAAGTACCAATGTTAATCCCTAGATTAAGAAGAAAAATATTTGAGAAATGATTTGTAGAGATTGTTCAAGATTTTCAATAGATCTCGCTAACATCCTTAATAATTAATTGTAAATATTTATATTCCATTTATTTTTTATATTTTTATAAAAATAGAAATTCTAAGATTTTCTATGGCAAAAGATACAATCGATATTGCAGATCTTGAATCTTTTATTAATGGTTTAAAAGATTCTTTTGATACATTAGGAAGTCTGGACCAAAGTAAAGCTAAAGGATTTCAAGCACAACTGGCGAAAGCAATTTCTGATTTGAGATTAAAAAGAACTGCTAAAATTGAACCGATTCCTAAGCATATTGGTCATTTTTCTGAAAAAGACCTCAAAAAAATGCTATTACAAGAATTAGAAACTTTAAAAGATCACTTGAACTCTTCTGATTATAATCGAAGAAGAAAATTCGAATTAGTAATGAAATTAACTCGATTAAGAGATCAGATAAACCATATGTAAATCTCTTATCTTATTCTAACCTCTCCTTAAGATTATCTTAAAGGTTTTAAAAATGTTAATCGATATTCATTGTCATGCTAACTTATATTTAACAATTGAAGAAATTATTAAAGAAGCTAAGAAAGTAGGAGTTGAGAAAATAATCTGTGTAGGTATGAGTGCTATAAGTTTAGAAAGGATACTTGAGCTATCCAATCATTTCAAAACAATCTACCCTTCGTTAGGCATTCATCCAGAAGAAGTAAAAATGAATAAGGACATTGAAAATCAATTAGAGTCTATAATTGAGATGATTAAAAAGAATGTTGAAAATATATGTGCTATTGGCGAAATTGGTCTGGACCACTATTTTGTAAAAGATAAAGATTTGTATCCTCTTCAATGGAAAATTTTCGAAGAAATGCTTTTTCTTGCCCAAGAACTTAAGTTACCAATTAATCTCCATACTAAAGGCGCTGAAAAAATAGTTTTTGATTTACTTCCTTCATATAAGATTCCAAATATCAATATTCACTGGTATTCTGGTCCTGAAGATCTCTTAAAATTAGGAATAGATCGTGGTTATTATTTTTCGATTACTCCTGCAGTTAATTACTCTCCTGCAGTTAAAAAAACTGTACTAATGATTGATACTGAGCATTTATTGCTTGAGAGTGATGGACCAGTTAAGTATTCAGGAAAAAAAGGGACTCCAGCAATGATTAGAGACGTACTAAAAACCATAGCAAGATTGAAAAAAATTCGTGTTGAAACAATAGAAGACCAGATATTTGAAAATACAAAAAAAGTGTTCCCTACCATATTCTAGGTTATTAAAATATAATTTATTATAATGATTGAGTAAAAAAAAACAATAGATTCTAAATAATTTTATTTTAGCAATCCAATCTACTTTTATTAGGCGTTTTTATCCATTAACTCGATAATTTCATCCGGCAAATCTCCTCTATTTCTCATGCGATTTAATACATCTTTAACCTCAGAAAAAGAGCTTCCGTAAATGTGTAACGAATTACTAAAATCAACATAATGCCCTACTTCGACCTCCAGTTGGTTTGCTACATATTTCTGTATCCGTATCATTCCATTAACGTTAGCCTCCCAAGCTCTGAATAAATCTCTACTTCTCCAGGTTGTTTGCATAATTAGACGTTCATCTTTAATTCTCATAAAAATTCTCTGAAGACAAGGCGGATTATCATGGTAGGGATCTACAAGTGGTCTCCAAGTAATCGCTTGAGCTCTACGACTGTGAGGGCTTTCTCTTAGTTTATCAATTATATACTCAATTTGATTAATTCGTGGGAACTCTAATATCTCTATAGGTATCTTTTCATCTACTATACGTTCTGATTTGATTTCACTTAAGTTATATTCCTTACCATATACTTTCCAAACTGTGGATTCTGGATAATATTTTTCGTTTTTTATTAATTTCTGCTGCTTAATTACATCAGATTTTTTTACAAATTGCAGGTTAAAATTTATACTATTAACATGACTTTGATCTTCAAGTGCATATGGTGTGTAATTATAAATTCTATCATGATACGAATATGGAAAACTCACACCAGAGTCATATATTAAATTATCGTTTACACCATCAATGATTTCTTCAATATAACCACTTTGAATTGACCCTATTAAATACGTGTCAGCTAAACATCCATATACTTCATACGAATTACCATACTTTGATTTGATCTTCAGAGTTTTACTTTTTCGCATAATCGGATCGCTGAAAGGCTCGGTTATTTCTATTAATACAGTTCCATCTTTTGAGGGGGGATCCTTTTGCTTATCATATTCAGTTTTAATATCATCACCCTTATAAAATACTTGGCCTACCGCAGATAACCAAGCATCTCGAATATTTTTTTTTGTGATAAAAAAGACTTTAGCCATTTTTGAACAATTTGAGAAGATAATTTCAATATATTTTGATATGGATATTTATAATTTACAATATTAGAATATAATTGTTAAAATTTTAATAAAATACTATTGAGCTCATCAAATTTTTAATTCACCTAAATCAGTATACTCTAGTCGGAGATTATTTTAGATTTTCAGAACATTTATAATGCCCTAATTTTCATTATATTACTGTATCTTTACAAGAATTCAATTCAAATACAATTATCTATTGACAAAAAAGAATATAAAGAGTATAGGTTGAAGATGAATGGGTGACGATAAGAAAAAAAAGAAAAAAAGTAAATTTGGAAAGAAACTCAAGAAAGGTTTTGCAAAGGGTTTAGGAAAACTAGTGGAAGGAGTTACTGGATCGGAATCAGCAGGTAAAGGAGTCAAGAAAGCCGTAAAATCTGGAAGCCTAAAGAAAGGGATTAAAGAAGCCAAAGACGACGATGATTAATCACAATTTTCAATATTGATTATTTTTTATTCTTTAGCAAAAAACATCTCCGAAAGTAGATTACCATCAACTCTTCCTTTAACAAAATTTTCCTTTTTCTCTATATAAAAGCTTATAAAACTTAGTATCATATAAATTATGAATATAAATTATTACTCAAAAACTTATAGTGGGAACTGAAATGGGATTTAAGGATAAGTTAAAAAAAATTGCTCAAGAAAAAGCTGAAGAACTAAAGGAAAATAAAGAACTTGGAGAAAAAGCTGAAAAAATTGCTAAAAAGGGAATAAAAAAGGGAGCTAAAGAACTTAAGAAGAGAAAGGATAAAAAGGAAGAGGAAGCCGAAGAAAAAGACTAACAAATCAATTAGAACTTTATTTTTTTATTTATACTTATTTTTTTTAGCATCAAATTTTTAATTATTTAATTATGCTCTATTAATAGAAAATATCAAAAGAAGTATTACAGTTAAAAATGAGATTGAATCTTGAATTTTCTCCACCTTTTAACGAGGTTACTAAAAGTTTATTTGAAATATTAGAATTCAAAAATGAAATCACTTTAGAGGAGCTAATAGATTTCTTTAATAAGAAGTATGGACAGGAGTTCATTAGTTTAGTATGGGAAAAGGGAAAGATAGGAAAATTCAATAAATTACTTTCTATTGTCATAAATGGAAGAAGTTATCGTCATGATAAGTTTTTAGAAACGCTGTTAAAGGATGGAGACCAAATTGTTTTTATTTATATTTATTTCGGGGGTTAAGCTTTTAAATTAGAAATACTATCCACATCCCAAATCCAGTTAGAATAGGATTTAAAATATTATCAGTAATATTCTCAGCGTAAAAATCTACTAATAAAAAGAGAATAGTAGCAATTATACTCATTAAGATAATTTTTTCAAAGCTTACTGGCATCCAGCGATGAAATAGTAAAGAAATTAAGAAAACTATTATAAAAGTGCTTAAACCTCCAGAAATAAAACCCTCTATTGTTTTATTCGATTTTTTTCTAAGACTGTATTTACCGTATTTCTTCCCAATTAAACATGCTGCAGCGTCTGCTCCAGTAGTTATCAATGCAACTGATGCTAATATAGGAAATGGTGCAAATAAAAATGGTGTAAGAGCTAAGACTAGGGGTGTTGAAGCCACAAATGTATGAAGTTCGCTCTGTTTCATAGCCTTAAACCAATTCTTACCCCATTTAGGGAGTATATAAAATTTAGTTAACCTTGCAAGATCCCCCACTTGGAACATAATTATAAAGCCGTAACCGACGGTAATAATCAAAAAATAAGAAAAACTATAAATATCTAAACCCCACTGTATTAGAAAACCTGAATTATTTAGAATCAATCCTAAAATCCAAAAACTAAAAATTATAATAGGGGCAATTAAATGAAGTAACTTACGACCAAATTCAGCTTTTAAATTATCTTCCCAATTTTCATTAAATTCATCACAATACTTACTATATTCTCTTTCTGCCATAATTTCAGGATTATTTTTCGATAATAGAGCGTTATATAACAACATTAAACACCATACAATCATTTCAATAATAAAAACAATGGAAGTAAATAACCACAAGTAATTTAATGAAATGAGACTTAGATTAGGTGAATGAAAACTGTACATAAAAGGAAATAGAACACCCACCATTAAAAATAGTAATGCTATTAATAACTCATTAGTAAATACGTGTGTCTCAATTTTTGGTTTTCTATTTTTAATTGTGTAAGTTAATGTTAAAACAAAGAAACCAAGTAAAATAAAGCTTGTAGGGAAAAAGAGCATTGTTAACCATTATAGTGAATAATTTAAAAGTTTTATTCTAAAACCATCCTACAATAATAGAAGTATAATTGAGATTGAAAAGAAATCTAATCACCACATAAGCCAAACTAGATACGATAGGAATTAAAAGATTGTCTGAAATTTTAATAGGCTTACTAGTAAGGACATCACAAATTAAGAAAATAATAGTAAAAATGAATGACCATAAAATTCCAACAAAAAAAAGGCAAATCCAAAATGTTATTAACATACCGGCGACGGTTCCCTCCCAAGTTTTATTTTTATTCCACGAAATATGAATTTTACCAAACCTGATTCCGACTTGACTTGTTGAGAGATCGCTCAAAGAACTAATTCCTAAAATTGTCAAAAAGATCATTGGTGGGCATATAAGACTGGCAAACATTTGCCCCATCGCAAAATAGAGATAGGTCCCATAACTTTTTTTTTCCTCTGAAGTCAGATATAATTTAGAAAAAATATTAAATAAAAAAAAGAAATGTTTAGACTTTCGGGTGAATTCATTAGCGAGTGTAAACAAACAGAAAATATAAAATAAGAAAAATAAAAGGTAATAAAACCATCCAAATGAAAAAAGAACTTCACTTATAGAATTCGGGTCTTTTAAAAGCTTGATATAGATTAAAAGCATATTAGTTTCCTCAGGTATCATTCCTGCTGAAGACCCAGCAAAATGTAATACTAAAGATAATCCAATACTCCATGCAATTAGAAGAAAAATAAAAAGTAAAACATGGCTTAATTTTCGTAAAACATCTTTTTTGGACTTACTCCAAGTTTCAATTTTATTTTCCAATTTATTTATGTATTTAGAAATCTTTTGTTTAGTATCTTTTTTAGCTGAGTGATATAATCCAGTTGAAGATAAGACTAGTAATCCAACTATAACTAATGGTGAACCCAAAACTATAAGCCATAATGGAACAAAAAACAAACGTAATTCATCATCCTGTTTCATTATTAATAACAAAAAGGCTATTTGAAAGAAAACAAATAATAATGAACTGATCCCAAGATAATTATTTAGAGTATCAGGTTTATAAGAAAAACGCACATAAATAAAAATCAAAAAAAAAAAGGATAATAGGACTAGTATAAACCAGAAGTAAAAGAAATCCATAAAATTTTTGATCAATTAATTATTATCTATTCTTTATTTGGTTGTTATCATTAAATAAGTATATATTTTTATTATTTCATAACTGTTAAATTTAAGAAAAAATCTACTTATAATTCCATTATAAAAATCAAATCCTCAACATAAAATCTCAACAGATTACGCAGGAGCATCAATTTTGACAAAAATTATATTAGCTTCTAAATCACTTGAACGAAGAGAAATACTCAAACGCCTTGGGATTCCTTTTAAGACACTTATTACTGATATAGATGAAGAAAAGTATAAAATGAATATCAAAAACCCTCTTAGGTTAGTAAAAGAATTGGCTAAAGCAAAAGCCTTACACGCTAAAAAAATTCAGGTAAAAAAGAGACTGGATGCAATCATTATTGCAGCAGATACAATCATCGAGTTCAATGGGGAAATTATTGGTAAAGCTAATGAGGAAGATGGGGCATTTGAAATTCTTAATAAATTATCTGGAAATGTACATAACCTTATTACCGGAATTGTTGTTACTGAAACAAATAATCCCAAATTAATTATTGATTCAGACACCACAATGGTGGAATTTAATGAGATTTCCAAAAATGATATCTTGAGATACGTTAAAACTAAGGAATGGATAGGACGGGCCGGTGCATATTCAATAGAAGACAAAGCCAGTTTATTCATAAAAAAAATAATTGGATCACCTTCAAACGTCGTTGGATTACCAATGGAGAAGTTATTTAAAATTTTGAAAAATGAATTCGGTGTGAATCTACTTCAATTAGCTAAACGATTTAAATAAAAGAATGGAGTTAAACCCCCAAAACTTATGATCTTACAATTAATTAGCTTATTTTTTCGATAACTCCTTCCATATCTTAAGACCTTTATAGAATTTTAAAAATCTTTCGTATCTCGTTATTAAATCATCATAATAAATATGATCTGCATATCTTCTTTGAGATAATTCTTTAGCAAGCGCAATTCCGTTAGAATAGCGTGTTATTTTTTCATCGATCACATCTTTCTTTCGTTCATGTTAATTCATAAAACAAAAAAATATCACGGTAATACTTTTTTGAAAATTTCAGATTTTATAGTTTTTTACTTCAAGGATAATATTCTCTCTAATTCCTCTTTTGTTAAATTTAATATTTCCGAATCAGGAAGTCTTTCCGTTAGTATACGCCAATTATTATTTTTTCTGAAGACATCTGTAAACAAAACTAAAGCTTTCTCCAATTTGTTATTATTTGCCAATGAAATCGCTGTCCAATACTTCATTTCAAGATTTTCTGGAAACATTTTTTGTGAAATCTCATATTCTTCAAGTGCTTTAATAGTATCACCTTTTTCTATTGCAAGATCACCATTATTCATATGTTCATACGCACGATAAACTCTTAATAATCTGTTCAATTCCTTTAGTGGTTGTTTATAATCCTCAACTCTCAAATCTATTAGAGGATCATCCCATCTATTCTCTGGTTTTTCACCTGCTACAATAATCAATGCAGAAGATTGTCTTCCCCTAATATCTCCCCCAACAGATTCTGCTGCTTCTAATGTTTTAACTATACGCTCTGGTAACGGTAGATCTTTATTTTTTTTATAAGAATTTGCCATTGTGCCCCACACTTCTTCAGATAGCATCATGTTTGCTTGTACAGAAAATTGTTCTCCTACTCTGTGTCCTGCCTTCTTAATACATTTTTTTCCTGTATGGGTAGCTACTCTTCCGTTTATATCAAGAATTGATACCTGCCGTACCTCTTTTCCTTCATCATCAGAAAGCAAAACGTCAATCACTTCTTGAGGTGATTTCCCCAGCTTTAGGAGCTCGAGACCACGTAATCCAAATGATTTATTAACTAGTGCTTGTGTTGCAACTACACCTACCCCTGCCTCTCCCCATGATACAATACTTCCTACTGAAAACCAGTGACTTTGTACTCCAACACCCATTTCACCCGTTTTAGGATCTCTCGCTACAATTGAATATGTATGTGCCTTTATTTTTTTTTTAGGAACGAAATTTTTAATATTCATAATTATTATTTTGGTTTGAATGGTAAATAAAGATTTTTCGCGATTACACCATTTATAAATATTATATTTTTATATGGAAAAAATTAAATGCTTTTATAATTTAAAGTCTAATTAAAATTATTATTTCTAAGGAGATATTATAAGATGGCAAAAAAATATAAAAACGATGGACTGATGAAATTATTAACTATTCTAGGAGCACTCATTGGGCTTGTTTCGCTTTTTTTAGGGCTCGCAGGATTGGAAAATTATGGATTTGTAAACCCACTTGGTGCTTTAGATCGAGTTATTACTTTCATTATTGGGCTCGTTGTAGTTGTATTAACCTTTTTAGCTGCTTTAAAACCTAACAATCCGATTCCTTTCCATTGGTTAATTCTATTCATTTTGGGTGTTTTACTTGTTATTTTTGGAGCAGGGATTTGGGCAGGTGTTCTCGTCATAATTGCAGCCCTTATAGGACTTATCGAAGATCTATAAGGAAAATCTATGGGTGCATTAATTAATACTTTTTTTTTTTTTATTTTTTTTTTATTAAACATTTTATGACTTAGCATTTTCTAGAAAGTACTGAACGATTTCTTCAGCAATATTAACTTTTGAAACTTTTTGTAGAGCTGTAAATCCTGGTATGGAATTCACCTCTAAAACTAGAAAACCTCTTTCACTCTCGACAATATCAACACCCGCTATCTCTGTTCTCGTTATAGTCGCAGCTTTTATTGCGAGATCTTCTAACTCTTGTGTAATTTCTATTGGTTCAGGCTTTGCACCAAAATTAATGTTTGTTTTCCAATTATCACTAATCCTATACATTCCGGCTATCACTTTGTCCCCAAGAACCAAAATTCGGATATCCCGATTATGATGCTCAATGAATTCTTGTAAGTACAAAACCTGATTAAGTTTACTAAGAGAAAAAATAACATTTTCCGCAAAACCTCTATCATTTAATCTGGTGATTCCAACTCCTTTAGAACCATAAAGTGGCTTTATAACACAATCCTTTCCCAATTCTTCAAAACCTTCCAGAGCTCTAATGGGATCTTCGCATATTATTGTTTTAGGTGTAGGGATTTTATGATTATCCAAAAAAACAGATGTCAAAAACTTATCGCTAGCAACTTCTAAGGATTCCCTTGAATTTATTAATTTTACATTACATTCTTCTATTGCTCTTAAAATGTCAAGTCTAAAAAATATTTTTTGGGTGACAGCTGCCCCAAAACCTCGTACTAATGCTGCTTTTGGCTCAAGACCTTTAAAATGGCTCTTAAATTTGACTTTGAAAGAAATATTTACTTTCATAGATGAAGGAATAAAATATTGGACCCTATAATCCCGTTTTTCAAATTCTTTTGTTAAGCACTGCACTTCTTGATCAGAAGGATTTGGAGTAATTATCATAGATTGCATTTTCATTTTCGTTTTCCTTTTAAAAAATTACTTAATTAATCTATAGCACTAATTTTTAAATAAATTTAAGTTCTAATAAAACATATATGAAATCAATGAATCTTGGAGAGAATGAAAATGAAATAGAGGGTTTGTCGCAAATATTTAGTAAAATTCAAAATCTCTATTATAAGAAGAGAGATCAGCTCGAAGAATTACAAACAGAGATATCTGAATTAAAAGACGTTCTAAACTTCCTAAACAGTCTTATTTCAACTAAGTCATTTCAAAGTGCTAATGAAATTTACTCAAAATCCCTTATGAAAAAGGACGAAGATGCCATTGAAGAAAATTATTTTGTTGAAGATCTTCCAAAAGATAAAGTCGAAGGAACCAATATTAAAAGAAAGATTTTTTCCAAAGACAAAGAAAATGAAGAGGGCTTGTTATGTATTTTGAATTTTTTTGATCTCAATCATGTAGAAATTAAATTTCTTGCCCCTGAGAAGAGATCTATAAAAGAATCATCTGATGATTTCATTCGCATTATTATAAGAGGTGCTCTAATTAAAATTAAGGAAACAAATCCAAATATGAGTTTGAATTACGATTATTATAAAAATACAGATTTGATCGAATCTATCAACATAACAAACATATCTTCTATTAATGAATATGACTTAATTACTGCAAAAATAAGAGAGTTATTAGCAATAGATACCCTCCAATAATTAAAGCATATTTTTTTTCCATATGATCTATAATATGTAAAACACCTTAGCTAAACTAATTATAACGAAAACCTTATGCAAAATATTATATGAACATAATATATTGTTTAATTAAGTTTTCTTGAATATTTGAAGAGTTCCAGAGTCAATGAGGTGTTTTTAAAAAATGCACTTTGAAGAATAAAGTTAAAGAATGTTGTCTATGGAAATATTCCGACCTATAAAATTATTTGTAGTGATTATTCAAAATATAAATTAGCTCGTTTTATGGATAAAAACAGGAGTGTGTTATGTATTGATCATCTAAAAGCATGTATTCGAGAGTTCTGTGGGGTAAAAATCAGAAATCGTGAGTTGAATATTAATTCTGATATTAAGATACCCGTTGATTGGTAATTGATCAGGTAAAAGAAGAATTTGGATATTATCTCCCTTATTTACTCCTGAAGAGGTCAAGAAAAATAAAAAAAGTGAGATTTGAAAGACTCTTGGATGAGAATTATAGAATGCAAGATACTTTAACAATTAAGGGCACTGATTATTTGTGAAATTTTTCATTTTTTTTTCTTTAAATAATTTGGATTGGATCTGGATAATATTATGCGTTCGATGTCTAAATTAAATGTAACGATCCAAGATGTTACACAGAAAATTATTGATATTATGAGCCTGAATGAATTTCCGCAAATTATTTTTGTTATAAAAGGGTATTTTGAGGGACTTATTAGAAATCTTGAAGTCTTAGAATCTCATGTATTATATTTCCAAGATATGATTGAGATGTGGCATATGGACAGGAAACGAGAGAGTTGGATGTTAAGGAATATACAATTTCCGATACGGATATTGATAAATCTAAAATCAAATCGAATCAGGAATTTTCCTCTGGTCTCTTTGGTTGGTGGAGTCGCGCTAAACACTAAATATTATGAATATCTGTTGGAGTTGTATATTAGAAAATTAACTTTAATTAAATGCGTATTAGTAAAATGGTTGAGGTTTTTATTTCTAGTGGAAGATAAGCTGTATACTAGGACTAACATTCATGATTCTCTTAAGCTAGTTTTTTTATAAGTAGCAAATTTGATAAAAATAAAAAAGAATTAAATTAGAAATTAGAAGTCTGGCTGATACTAATGAATTATAATAAATGGAAAAAATTTAAGCATATTAAACTTAAGCCGAACAATCCTGATGATATGGTAACAAAAAACTTTGCAAATAAGATA
>SDBT01013383.1_pt1 | contig 13142 bp, 8 predicted proteins | sample 2277101 | NCBI WGS metagenome assembly SDBT01 (sample SAMN10404973, study PRJNA504765) | marine sediment metagenome | isolation source: marine sediment core GS10_PC15, 103 cmbsf | place: Arctic Ocean: Southern Knipovich Ridge | collected 2010 | reverse complement strand
CTAACCTGGCAGATAAGCTCGGAATTGATCCATTAGGCGCTGCTAAGGAAAAGATAGAGAAAAACAGAAAGAAATATCCAGCTAACATTGTTAAAGGGAAGGCACACAAGTACACGGAGTATTAGAAATGAGACTCTACGCTGGTTCTTCCCGGCAGTTCATTACCGACACAATTCAGAACCAGATCGCAGATAAGCTGAAGATCTCGTTCTTCTCACACTACTGCTTCAACCCATCACCCGGCGAAGTCTCTTCGTGGCGAAATTCTCTGCGAGCCATTTCCCAGGTGTTCCAATACGCTGAGCTAATGGACCATGGCGTCCTGCTCGAATACCAGTTACCCCTTTCATCTCTCCGCTTGGATTGCATGATTACTGGTCGTGATCAAAACAACCTCGACAATGCCATCGTCATAGAGTTGAAACAGTGGGAGACTTGCGAGGAGGCAGATGGGGACAATGAAGTGCTCACTTGGCTCAGCGGTGCAAAGCGTGAAACCCTTCACCCCTCGGCCCAAGTCGGGCAGTACGCGATGTATCTCCAGGATACTCATACCGCTTTTTATGAGAGCGAACCTGTTATCCTAAATGCTTGCACATACCTTCATAATTATTCCGTTCACAAAGATGATGCCCTTCTGGCTGACAAGTTTAAGGGTCTTATGACCAAGTACCCACTTTTCTCGGGTGACGATGTCGATCCGCTCCAAGATTACCTGGGCAGAAAACTTAAGGCTGGACAAGGCCTCGATGTGCTGGCCCGCGTAGAAAATAGCGAATATCGCCCAAGCAAGAAGCTCATGCAACATGTGGCAGGGGTAATCAGGGGAAAACCGCAATATGTTCTGCTTGATGAACAGTTGATTGTCTATGACAAGGTCTTCGCTTGCGCCCGCAAAGGGTTCCACGATAAGCAAAAGACGGTACTCATTATCAAGGGTGGTCCCGGCACAGGCAAATCTGTAATAGCTATTAATCTCATGGCTGACCTGCTTCGTGAGGGCTACAATGCACATTACGCAACGGGATCACGTGCGTTCACCGAAACTCTCCGTAAGGTGATCGGACAAAGGGGTGCTGTTCAATTCAAGTATTTCAACAGCTATGTCAAGGCTGAACTCAACGCAGTTGACGTCCTTATTAGTGACGAAGCTCATCGGATCCGAAAAACAAGCCAAAGTCGCTTCACCCGGAAAGAGGACCGGTCTGATTTCCCTCAAGTGCAGGAGCTACTAAGTGCAGCAAAGGTTTGCGTGTTTTTCATAGATGATAATCAAGTTGTACGTCCTAATGAGATTGGATCTGTTGAGCATATTCGATCGAATGCCGAAAGTGCTGGATGTACCGTTCACGAATATGAACTCGAAGTGCAGTTCCGCTGCAGTGGGTCTGAAGCTTTCGTTAATTGGGTTAACAATACATTAGGTATCAGAAGAACCGCTAATGTTTTGTGGAACGTGGAAGAGGAGTTCGACTTTCAAATATTCGACTCGCCCGAATCCTTGGAGAATGCCATTAGGCAGGAGGTACAAGACGGGTTCACGGCCAGGATGACAGCAGGATTTTGCTGGAAATGGTCTAAGAAACCGAATTCCGACGGCACCTTGACTAAAGATGTTGTGATCGGTGATTACGTGAGGCCATGGAACGCCCGCCCTGAAGCCACAAGACTCGCCAAGGGCATACCCAAGGCGACCTTATGGGCCCACGACGCCAATGGAATTGACCAGATAGGATGTATTTATACTGCCCAAGGGTTCGAGTTCGATTATGTGGGAGTCATATTCGGCAACGACCTGGCATACAATTTCGACGATCAGCAATGGGAGGGAGTCAAGGAGAACTCGCAAGACCCGGTTGTCCGCCGCTCCAAGGATAGGTTCGCCGATCTCGTCAAGAACACATACCGAGTTCTTCTTTCCCGCGGAATGAAGGGTTGTTATGTATATTTCATGGACAAGGACACTGAGCGTTTCGTCAAAAGTCGCACCGAAAACTTGCCGCGTCCAAGACTACGGCTAATCAAAGGCAAGAAGGAGCCTGATCTTGTGCCGTATGAAAACGTGCTGCCGCTCCTGAATCTGCGCGCCGCGGCCGATGCTTCTTATGAATCCCTTGACGGGTTCTTCGCTGATGAGGGCAATTATGAGTGGATAAGCGTGGAGGGTGGTCCGTTTCCTGAAGACCGTTTCCTGGTGCGAATAGAAGGCGATTCAATGGAACCTAAGATACCAGATGGAAGTCTATGCCTCTTTCGTAAAGATCCTGGTGGAAGCCGCAACGGCAAGATTGTGCTTTGCAGGGTCGACGCGGGCGGCGGCGTTCATATGGCAGTGGTAAAGCGTTATCAAAGCGTTCGTCAACCAAGCGAGGAATCTTTGGGCGCCGCATCCAAAATTATTTTGTCATCAATAAACACCAATTACGATGATATCGAACTCACAGAGGGAGACGAACTCAGAATTCTAGGGATATATGAGCGTGTAATTTCCGAGAACGCAACGTCATAGGAATGAGAAGGTTGAGCATGTTTTTGATTAGGTTGAATAACTTTGATGCGAGATCTTAAGGAAAGTGTCCATGGGCGGAAGATTTGGAAAATATGGTGATGCCAAGCGCAAGGCACAGATCCCGAAAAACCGGCCTAAGAGGAAAAGCCGTCCTTGACCAATCATGCACGTTCTGCACGAACGTCCCCCTCAGGTCCCCTTCAGACGTCCTTAAGATGACGCATAGCCGGGTAGATTGGGCACGCCTATGATTTTATGCGTTACTCCCGAGAGAGAGTGTGGGGGGTAGCGTAACGTTGTTGACTATGTTGAATTACGCATCATGAGTTTGGGGCCGCCCTTTAGTTTTCTAGTTTCTAAGTAATCCTCTTTTAGAGCCGGTTCATGATGGCAAGAAAGTGGAAGATAGATGAAGATTGTGAGGAATTGAGCGTTGTAGCAGACCCATGGAACCTCAAACTGAAACCTGCAAAACAAAACTAAACGGCGTCCCCTGTTTTCCTGCAAACAAGAGACAATCTTAAAAAACAGTAATCTCCACTGGTTGAGTGATTATATTTTGAATAGCCGTGTAGAGTTCAACATCTACTTCGGGTGCTTCTATTGTAACAACCAACGAGTATCGTGCCCGCTTACTCCATCGCTCATGTCTGGGATTCTCACGCCACCAGCCTATTACCGGATAGACGGCGATATGGCCTCGTTCAGCCAATTCGGTAGCCGTCCCCTTCCAAATATCCGAATGAATCGAACCAAGTTTTCTGAGCTGTGAGCCAAGAGTCCAATTAGAGTCAGTTGAGGAGTCAGTTGTCGTTCCTGTTTCTTCATCTCTTGCGGCTCTATTTATGCGGGTCCTAAAGCTATCAAGTGATTCCAGCGGCCTTTTTACATCGAACCTGAGTCCATGGCTAGCATAACTGTATTTCCGGCCCCATCCCCGCCGCGCAGGATTCGGTTCGATGAAATATGAAAGCGTGACCCTCATTTTAACCGGCGTTTCTCCCAATTCCTGCAACGTTTCGACCGGCCAAGGGATCTCATGCAGATTCAAATCACGGGTTACATACCTGGAGTCTTTTTTGTCAAACGGCTGCAAAGAATCCTGTGCGATTAGCGTGAGACAGTTCTGAGCGCTCCACAAGGCTTTGTCAAGATTCGAGACCCCATAACCACAATACCGGAGAAGATTTTCATAGTCTTGTTTTGTTCGAAGTGGAGCCAATCTTTCAAGCATGGCTTCCGTCCATTCAGCGGAATGGATCAACAGGCTGCGGATGGTCTCAGGCCAGTATTCAGGATACTGCGCTTGAAGTATTGCTGCCATCTTTGATGCAAGAGCAGTTGCAGCGCTTGTATCGCCTGTAATAACTAATGGCCTTTCAATAGCGTGTCGCCAATTGGTAGATAGCAACCCAAGGCTCTCAACATAATCTGCATTTCCCGCGGCCGGATCTATAGCCATGTTGCCGCCCTCCATGACAATATCTGGCTTAATGGGCCAAGGCCTTTGCCAGGTCATGGAAGTGCTGCTTGAAGGACTCAGATCACCTGGAGGTGCTATCAAATGCCACCCCGGATATTCTGCGGGGTCAAGATAATCCTTTTCAGTGAACGCCCCCACAGTAATGGCATTCCAAGATTGTCCGGGATCATGAATGCCGACGTCAGCCATATTGCTATCTGGGTAAAAACGGCGCATCTCCGTTTCGGTATTTCCAGCAGCAACGATAATAATCCTCTGCGTTCCGTCATCAGCTCCGGCAGAAACATTATCAATACGGGCTGACCACGATGATGGCCTGCCGCGATCTCTAAAATCAGTTGCACTCACCGCCATACACACTACTCTCTGTATATCTGGGGCTTGGACTTCTGCACGGGCAATCGCTTCAGCTGTGATGTGACCATACAGATGGGGCGGGCTCTCACCTCGTGGCGGCTTGATTTTCACAGACTCAAGGTGGTGTGCGAGTTGTACTTGTCCGGTTTGCGTAAGGAGTTCGGTGAGATCGCCGTACAGGGCCAGCCCTGCCATTTCCGTTCCATGCCCATTGTGATCCGCAACATTCCAGTTTGGATCATAAGTATGCATATCTTCCGTTATGAGCGACGACAGCAACAACGGATGCTCATTGTTAACACCCGTGTCCAAAATGCAGACTACCGGGGAATCAGCAGGAGCCGATACAAGCCTTTCCAGGGTTTCATCAATCCACTCGCGTTGTTCCCCGGCATCCATTACAGTAAAGAAATCGGCCGTTTCCTTTGCCTTACGCAATTCTGCTATGCAATTCAGCAGCTTTACGGATCTACTCATTTGTGTTTTTGAACCATTAACTGCAAGGACAGTGCGATCAGGAAAACGGATTTCTTCAGGACTGGTGGTTAATTGAAGACGTCTGGCGTGCTCTCTAAAAAAATCAATGATTGCTTGCCGTTCGTCCCCCGCACGAAGCCAGACTTCCCACCAAATCGGCTGATCGTCAGTTGGCAACTCCTCTTTATCATCAGTCCACAGGGCTTCCAGAGCCGCTTTTTGGATTTCTGAAATGCTTTCTACAAGTAGTTTGTTCCTGGGTTTACCCTTTATAGTGTTTTTTACCGGGTCGAGATAATCAGCAATCTTTCTGGTAAGGATATCTAGTTTGCCTTCTGGTACCAAAACCGTTGCAAAGGTCTTATCCCCTCTTTTCTGGACAGCGAGAAGCTCGATGCCGGACCTTATGGCTTCAAGGCTTTCAAACTTCAGATCAAAACCAGGTTGGCTTTCAAATTGAATACAAATACCATTACCAGCATCAATGCCGAAGGCCCTTTGTTCTTCGATGATACTTTCGGATTCTCCACGAAGCTCATCAAACCGACTCAATAGCCTCTGTCCATGCGATTCTCTTTGACGACGAGGGAGTTGGAACGACTTCCCACGTGAAGACGGTGATGTATAAGGTTCGGTATGAGCGGTATCGGCAATAAGGAAGTGAGGGAGTTTTACAAGTTCGTTGTCCGGCATGAGTTATCTGAGGATTATTGCTTGTTTCTGAACACCTTTCGTTCGGACAATGGTTTTGACAAATCCTTGTTGGTAATAATACTCCTGTCGTTGATAATGGCAGCCTTAATAGCGTCTTCGCAGGCGCTAGTGATGTGCCCATGGCTCAAACCGGATGCCAGTTCGGCAAGTTGCTTCCACGCGATCCGAGATTTCTTGAACGCAGCCAATTTTGCTTTGAGGAGCTTAATGATTAACGGCTGGCTGGGCAGGTCAAATTCAACGACATCATCAAACCGACGGAACAATGCATAGTCCAAAATATCGGGATGATTGGTGGCCGAAATGATAACACTGTCCGAATCGTCATGTTCAATCATTTGCAGGAAACTGTTCAGAACTCGTCGGATTTCCCCGACATCATTGACCTGTCCCCTTTGGGAGCCGATAGAATCGAATTCATCAAAGAGATATACGGCGCGAGACTGGGCAACAGCGTCGAAAATCATTCGCAGCTTTGCGGCAGTTTCCCCCATGTATTTTGTGATCAGACTTTCAAGACGTACAACGAAAAGAGGCAATCCAAGTTCACCAGCCAATACACTTGCAGACATTGTCTTTCCCGTACCTGGAGGGCCGATGAGAAGCAGTTTCTTTCGGGGTGCGAGGCCGTGGGACCGAATCTTTGTTATCTGGCGGTGTTCTTTGATTATTCTGGTAAGGCGTTCAGCAATACTGTCAGCAAGGACCATATCCGACAAACGAAGTTTTGGATACGATGCTGCAAGAAGGGCAGACAATTCTCCTCGTGGCTGAGAAATTGGTATGGGTTTTTTCGGAGTACCAGGGCTTTGCCTCCGCCTTTTCGCCTCGTCAATTAGTGCCCGCAGCTCTTGGGCGAGTTTGCCATGCCCGAGTTTAGCCTCATGGGCAGCCATCTGCATCGCCACGGACAGAAAACGGGCATCATCGTCCTCAAGGTGGGACTTGAGAAGCGCTTTGAGTTGTTCCGCACTGGCCATCTATCGCCTCGGAATTCGGTCTTGATCAACCGCATGAAAGAGGAAAACTTTTTCTCAAAAAGCACAATAACATTTTTCTTTAATCAATTATAGCAAATTCGTCAAACTATCTAACAGATGAGATAGGGTCGGGCCACGCTAACTAAAATCTTGCTATTTGTCCCCCCGCAGCTTGATGCGCGGACCTTCAGTCGGGCTTTTTCGTTTGGACAACCGTCAAAGAGAGAAGGCTGGGCTTGAAAGCTAAGCATTTCTGCACGAACGTACCCTATTCCCTTCTTCTGGAAGTCAGGGTCTTGTAGGATCAGTTTGTATAGGTCTCTGTAGAAAGTCAGTAATCAAGCCTACCATTTCCTCTTTTACTGATTCGTGGTTGGCAAAATCCTTCTTTGAACTATCAATAGTTATGACAGGGATAGTCTTCTGAATTGTGTTGACTTCTCGACTTACGGCGGTGTTCAGAGAATCCAAGAATTCCAAATTTATTGACGCTTCTTCCGCCCGTGCACGTTTTCGAATGCGTTCCAGTTCGGTTTCCGCTGCACATTCTAGGTGAACGATTAGATCTGGCATAGGTAACTCTTTGCTTATTTCTTCAAAAACGCACTCAAACGCCTTTAGTTTGCCTCCACTTAAACCTATTCTTGCGTAAGCTAAATCCAAGAAGAATGAAAAATCACAAATCAGCCTGCCTTTTGATTCCAGAGCATTTTTTATCTGATGATAATGCAGAAGAATGAAAGAAATTTCAGTTTCAAAAATATGTTTACCAGGATTACTATAAAAGGCCTCCCAAAAAGGGCTGTTTTTGAAATTCTCATATATCGGATCCAACTCGATTCTTTCCATTAGTGAGGCGAAGGTGGTCTTCCCTGCTGCAATACCGCCACAGACTTCAATTATGATTTCTGTTGACCTGCTTTGAAAGTCTTTCACTGGGCCAAAATTCATTGCTTCGAAATATCCCAGGTTCTTGGATTATTTTGAATCCTGTGAGTCTGTTTGGCGACCCGGCTCTTTTTCGAGTTTTTCTACTCCTTGCTCCACGGATTCAAGTCTATTTTCGTGCTGATCAGGATTATCCTGAGGTTTGTATGTTGAGAGTTCATAATCCTTTTCTAAGGAAATAATCCGCTTTTCCAAGTCTAAGATTCTTGATTCAAAGTCAACATTATTGGATTGATTTTGTTGATCCTGATGTTGTTTGACAATCTCATAAGCCTCATGAACTTGAGATTTTGCAGAGTCTACCACTTGCCATGTCGTATAGTAGAATAAAGCTAGACCCACCACGGCGCTAAATATGGTGAGTCCAAAAATCCATGAGGACCACCATATTCTTTTATTGAATTTTTCAGTATTCTCTCCTATAGTTTTGCTGTGCTCTCCGATTTTGCTGTCATATATCTCCATACTGCTCGATATTGAACTCTCAACCTTTTTTGATTCAATCCTTTTTCTGTATTTGTCAAAATCGAAAATCCTACTCTCGTTGGGCACATAAGCGGTTTTCTCTCCTTTAGCAGGCAGATTGTCATCTGGATTTAACGTTTTAGTAAACTCAACACTAATTAGTTGGTCATTATGGTTCAAAGTAATCGGTTGACTGCTGAAATTATGTAAAGGAATCAGCAAATTTGCCCTTAACTCTGGGTCAACTATTGGACCGGTGCCTAACAGCAATCCTTGGTGAACCCACTTTGATTTCAAGTTGAATCTGGCTATAATATCTTTAGGTAAATTGAATTTTTCAATTGTTGTAACAAAGGTTAAGGAGTTAGGTTTCAACTCTATTTCAGCTAAAATATTTTTGTTTTTATCTTCTGTCGGTCCTAAAACAAATGAGATTTTCTTGCCCCTATCCCAAGTTAAAACTTTACCGCCTATGCGCATATTGTAGGTTGCAGGACCGAGGCAATCCTCTTCATATGCTTCAATGATTCCATATTTTGTAACACAATATCGGATATGAGGTGATGATAACATTCCAATCGGGATATTATCGTCGCCGTGAGTATTTATTGCATCTGGGACGTCATTATTTGACATTGGCCACACCTATAGGAATAATGTTATTACAATTTTGTTCAAGTGTTCCAGGACCGAACCCCAAGAAGTCTATATTCCTACTAATTAAGGATACTACTCTAGCAACAAAACTACTTACAGAATCCTCCCAATTAGGCAGATCAAAGCTGCAAACGTAATCCAAATGATTTAATACAATTCTTGATGGCGTATTAGATGAAATGGCGCAACAGACTACTCTAGAATCAAACCTACCTACCCGACGTAGACGTTTTGTGACGCTCGTTCTTTCTTTAATTAAATGATTGTGTCTACCCTCCGCCGTAATTGTTTCCCAATTGATTTCATTTGCTAAAGGGCCTGAATTACCCTCCACTCGAATCGGAAAAGCTCTTATCGTCAAAACCACATCATCAACATCTAATGGGCTTAATCCAGCTTCCGACACAAAAGCAGATGCTGTTGTGTCACGACTTGTTATAAAAGGATAGTATGGAGAATGTAATAAGGAAAGGCCAAAACCCTGTGTTCCTTCAATAATAATCCTTTCTTTGTTTTTGAGACAGCTTCTTAGAAAAGGCTTGGTTTCTTTGACCAAAGGAATCAGCTCAGGAAACGATTGGGCAAGCAACCGCGGATTCTTTCTCCGAATTCTTTGTATGACCGCCTCGCCTGTCCCGCTGCCCGTCGAGCCGATGGAAGCCATTAGGCCCGCATGCTGCTCAGCTTTTCGAATTTCAGGGGTAATGACTACGGCGTTGGGATCTATCCACAATCGATCCGGACTCAATCGAGCTATTTCGATTTCCTTCTTTAAGATATCCAAGTTGATATAGAAGCCGGCACAAAGAACAATCTTGATATCGGGGAGTATTGAGGCTGTAGGAAGTTGTTGAAATATGATTGGCCTGCCATCGGGATCGATTACTGTATGACCGGAGTTAGGCCCGCCGCATCGGATAGCCACAGAGGCATCCATCTTCTTGGCGAGGTAGTGGGCTACTTTTCCCTTACCTTCCGAACCAAATTGACCGCCAACAACTACCGTTACAGGCATTATGAGTCCTACAATCTATATGAGACTATCTATTTTGGTGTTGAGCTTAGGCAGTTTCCCATTATTTGAAATGATATGGTTTGATAACATCTTGAGAGTTTTGATTTCAGATTCTATTGGATGTTTTGATGACTCCTGGATTGGAATATCTTCGATACTCCTATTTCCAATTCGCGATTCCCGAGTCTTGGTGGACGTCTCCATATGCACATGACAAAACGATGGCCCGAATGTCTCCACCATTAATGCATGGTCTTCCGGAAAGCGCAAGCCGTCAATGACAATGTGTTTATCCTTCGGTAATTCCTCTACGAGTCTTTTCCCCAGCCATCTTTGTCCCGGAGACTTGTGGATTTCCATGCCCATTTTCTGGAGATTTGATCGAGTGATTTTTTCGTTCTTTTCTTCGAGCATCTTTTCCAAAAGCTGGCTGAAGCGGCAGGAAACAAAACCCTTCTTTTTCAAATACTCAGAGACAGTGGTTTTGCCGCTTCCAATGGCTCCGCTAAGACCGATGACTTTTCGTGACTTCCACTGTTCGGTATCCGCATTCAAATCAGGGATGATCAGATATTCCTCTTCCAGATTACCAATTCCCTCAAACATCCCAGTCCAAAAGAACAACCCCACAATGGCACACGTAATAGCATCTAACTCATCGTGACTGATCTTCCTTTGCGTAAAGTTGTCGTAGATTCCAAATTCTGCAAGCGCGTTAGCTAGGTAATTCAGGCCTGCTCGTTTTCTAGGTATGGCGAGAATATCCTGAGCGGCTCCAGGATAACTTTCAATAACTGGGATCCCAAGCTTGCGGAACATATCGGCTAATTGAATACCGCGGCGAGTTAGTTTTTGCATGCTCGGGATTAAACAAGGGTACACACTTACACCGCGCTTTTTCAATATCCGCTCGCACTCACGCATTATCCCATATTCATACCTACTCGGATCATCATCGAAATAAGTCCTCCGGCCTCTGGGAATAGTCAGCGGTGAGTCGATTGATATAAGCGCAGCCCCTTCATCTTGGGCTAAACGAATCATTTCCTCGTCGGTTTTTATCCGAAATGTTTTAGCTTTGTTTCCTCTTAGAATGCAATATCCGGACTCACGGTCTTCAGAAGATACGATATCAATTCCAATAAATGTTTGATCTGAAAGAGGTGCGATCTGATTGAGTTCGTTAAAGGTAATTAAGGGTTTGATATGCCCAGAATATGAAGTCAAATAGACCCTATATGGATTCCCATTTTTCGGTTCATGTTCAACCCAGTCTATTTTGCTTTTTGACCTGGCAAAATCGGCTTTTGATCGGATTGCTTTGGGGATCTCGTCAATTTCGTAAATTATTTTCAGAGCGTAATCAAAGATCCACTTCATGCCTTCGATGTCAGCATGATTGTATGTTACCAGTTCTTTGAGAGCCCGTTTGTCACCACGTCGATATTTGTACCAGAGGATCGGAGCAGATTCGCCCTCCATGCCTTTGACCAATCTCGGTCTTTTGAAACCGACTTGAGGCTCAATCGCTTTTTGACCGCCCGATAAACCGACCCGTTTTGCAAAGTATCTTAGATCAACATGTATTGGTGGAATCGATATGTCGGGGAACGTCTTTCGGAGGAATTTAAGGTCAAACAGCGTACCGTTGAAAGTAACAATGGCCTTGGCAGACTTAAGAGCTTCAAATAGCCCTGACGGGTCCTGATCTTTCACATGCACCCCGTATCTGCGCCCTATAGACCAACCCACAAGGGTAATCTGGTCATAATACAAACTAAGCCCAGTGGTCTCTATGTCCAGGAATATGGTTTCTTTTGGATAGGTTACCGCGATACGGTAATACTCGGCTCTTGGGAGGTCGCGGGCAAAAAAACCGGTATTTCCGTCTTTGTATGCCTGAATTGACAATTCAATCGGATTTAAGAAATCATCGTTAAACAAAGAAAGCTGTTTGCCGTTTAAGTTTAGGTACTTATCCCAATTCGTGATCCCTTTTTCCCAGAGATACGATTCTGTCTTTTTACCGATACCCCTAATATGTCGAAAGGTGGATAATAGCATAATGCTAAGGCAGGATTAGAAAGACTACTGAAAACACGCTTGCTTAAGCCACCGGTGGATATTTCGAGAATACGAAATCTGCTGTTGGAATTGGGTCGAGACCTCTATTATTAAACCCTATAAGCCTGAGATTTCAAGTGCTAAAGCATGAGACCACCCAACATGAGGGACGTGAGGCAAACAAGTGCCTGAAATTGTGTGATTATTGTCCCGCGGCTCTCAAGCAGTCTATAAAACACTATTTGTTGTGTGTCAACACTTATTTATATACCATATGTTGTATTTTTTGGCAATGCTTGGTGGTTAATAGGGCGGAAAACTTGCATTGGGGCAAATCTTTCCAGGCTGTTGTCCAAGTAGCTCTTGTGGGCACAATACATTCTCTGTATAAGAACGGCAGTGCTGTGGGGTCGGACCAAGCTACCCCATTGCCCTTCCTTAACAATCTGTCAAATTACTGCTGATTTAGATCATAGAATGACCTTTGCGTGAAAAAGAGGGGCTCAGGTCTACACTCTTCACAACCGCGGAAGATAAGAGGGTCACATCTAAAGCACCAAGTATCAATGGGACTTTATACACCTAGAAAAGTTGTATTGAATTGGTATCAATACGATGTGAGTTTTTCAATTGAGCTTATCGAAAGCTTTGTTGAGGGTATTGAAAATCAGGCTGAAGAATCAATTGCCCGATATGAGCAGCAGAAGGAAACTATAGTACTTGAAGAGGTACCTGAAGACAACTATGCACGTGTGGTGGAAGTCCATCAGGGATTGGACAATGAGTCCTGGGATTTGAGAGGCATCTTTAACGAGTACTTTCCAAGCTTGCAGCGGAGATCAGCTTTGTTAACAGTATGCGGCTATTTTGAGCATGAGTTAGATAGATTGTGCATGCTATACCAATCGGAACAGTCTTTTAAATTGGTACTGGCGGATCTCAATGGTAAAGGAATAGATCGTTCTACCAGCTATCTGGAAAAAGTGGCTGGACTTGATGTTCATAAAACGTCAGGGGAATGGAATCATATTAAGAAGATCCAGAAAATTCGCAATGTAATTGTACATCAAGATGGAAAGTTGCAGGACAACCAAGGAAATCCAATTAAAGCCGCAATTGATTATATTAACCAAATGGATTCGCTAGGCGGCGAAGATGAGGTGGTAATAAAAAAAGGCTTTCTGGCACACGTCGTAAACACATATAAACAATACTTCAAACTACTACACGAATCTATATCAGCAGCATAAGAGGCCTAACAAGAAAAGAAAGGAAGAAGGACGTCCATGAAATTGTGACATTCTTACTTGATAAGCGGGACGGCCTTAAACAATTCAATAACTCAGAAAGAAGAGGGTCGCATCCCAGTTAAATAAAAGCAAGAACGTTTAACGGGATAAATCTTAAATCTTTACTATTCGACTTTTGGGCTCAGTAACTATCCTTAACAGCCCGTGTTTCGGAAAAGAATTG
>SDBT01013382.1_pt1 | contig 13142 bp, 10 predicted proteins | sample 2277101 | NCBI WGS metagenome assembly SDBT01 (sample SAMN10404973, study PRJNA504765) | marine sediment metagenome | isolation source: marine sediment core GS10_PC15, 103 cmbsf | place: Arctic Ocean: Southern Knipovich Ridge | collected 2010 | reverse complement strand
CCTCCAGCTCGAGCGACTCCTCGGTCACCTCTTCCAGGTCCGGGCTTTCTGCCGGTGCAGCGGGCGCCTCTTCCTCCAGCTCGAGCGACTCCTCGGTCAGCTCTTCCAGGTCCAGGCTTTCTGCCGGTGCAGCGGGCGCCTCTTCCTCCAGCTCGAGCGACTCCTCGGTCAGCTCCTCCAGGTCCAGGCTTGCCGAAGGCTCGGCGGGCGCCTCTTCCTCCAGCTCGATCATTTCCGGCTCTGTGGCTTCAAGGTCTGTTTCGCCCGGGGTTTCTACAGCAGGCTGTGAAGATTCGATTTCGATTTCGATTTCATCCGACTCAACCGGAGCTTCGGCATCCAGGCTGCCGAGATCGAGAATGTCTTCCGTCGGAACAGCTTCTGCACCCGGTTCCTCCAGTTCGATCTCCAATCCTTCCAGTCCCGCGGGCGCACTTTCTGCAGCTGAGGGCTCGATCTCGAGTTCCTCGGCCTGGGCCGCTGGTTCTGTCGACTCTTCCGTGATGTCGGCGGTGTTCAGGATATTGTCCAGCTCATCGCCGGTTAGAGCGATGGTCTCATCCTCTTCCTCTTCAAAAAATCCGGGAGCGGGTTCAATGGTAAGTTCGGGGCCTCCCTGCGGTGTCATAACGCTCAATTCCTTTTTCAGCTCCTGAATTTCAACCCTGATCGCTTCCAGATCTTTCTCAATCTTCTGTAATATGTCTGAAGATTGATCTTTTTTCTCAGGCACTGGACTATCCATGATGTCGGTTTCGAGGGCGCCAAGATCATCGAAGTCTTCATCCAGCGTGGTTGCTTCAGAGAGAGGAACTTCGACTTCCTGCAATGAACTGAGCTCAATCTCAGAATCCAGCTCGGGAAGTTCTTCGCTGGAATCCAGGTCGGTCGCGATTTCCGGCTCTTCCAGTTCTTCGGCTGCTGTCGGCAGGGTAGTTTCCTTTTCGAAATCGTCCAATTCGTCTAATTCCAGGTCTAAATCTGGCAGCGATTCATCAAGTGCCGATGATTCTTCGTCGGGCGTCGGGATGGACATGTCAAAGCTTTCCAGATCTTCCTCAAGATCGAGACCATCGACAGCGGGTTCCTGCGATTCGTCCTGTTCTGCCTCTAACTCTCCCAAAAGATCTTCCTCTTCCGCAGTTAAGCTGGCGTCGGGGATGGAGTCAAGATCGGAAAGCTCGAAATCGCTCACCGGCTCATCACTCTCTACGACTTCTTCGGGCTTCACTTTAACCCAGACACCGTACTGTTCCAGGGCCTCGTCTTCAGAATCCTCTTGCTCTTCTATTTCGGCACTGCTGATGATGTTGTCCAATTCGTTGGAAGAGAGTGCTATGTCCTCATTTTCCAGTGTTTCCTGCGCGGTGCCTTCCTGCTTATTGTTCGCCATATACTACTCCCGAGGAGTGTTTAACATTGTACATATAATTATCGGTACAATTCCACCCCTATTTATCTAATATTACCTTTAAATAACCTTTTTTCAATAGCTAAGCTGAATCTCTCTGTTTAAGGCATATTGATTTTAAGCCGTTGATATAGATGAATGAAGATTATTCGCTTTGGGCTGTATATCGCTATAAGTTTTATCCTGTGTACAATGTTGCTGCTGGTCTGGGGCGAGAGTGGGGTTCGTGCCTACCGGCAGTTGCAGGAGTACAGCCTGCGTCTGCAGAACAATATCAAAGGGTTAGAGCGTACCAACAGTGATCTCTTAACCGAATTGGATGCTTTAGGACACGATCCGGAAGCGATTGCCTTAAAAGCGCGGGAACTGGGTTTTATGAAGGAGGATGAGCAGCTAATCAGAATAGAAGGGTACGGATCGGCGTCGACACACTATACAGTGGGCAGAATTCTACGGCGCAGCCGGCGCCCTGAAAACCGTGACAATCTGATTAAGTTGTTTGCCTTAGTTTTGCCGTTCCTGCTTTACCTGCTCAGCCTGATAGGTAGGAGAGAGAGTGGTCGTACCGTTCAACGGCGGGACTGGAGAAATCAGTAGAAAAACAATCCAGGTCTTGAAATGCGGCGATCTGGCTATTTTACCCTGTGATACGATCTATGGAATCGTTGGTGTTGCACCTGCAACCGAGCAGCGAATTAGACGGTTAAAGGGACGGGAAAAAAGAGCGTTTATCCAGCTTATCCCCTCTGTAAGCTGGCTGTCCCGGTTTACCTCGGTTCCGTTACCCGCATCTCTGCAACCCTACTGGCCCGGACCGTTGACCATCATTTTTCCTGGGCCTTCTGCGCTTGAAGAAGAACAAACCGTGGCCCTGCGAATGCCTGCCGATTCCTTTTTACAAAAGTTGCTCTTTGAGCTCGACTGTCCCCTGTACTCGACCAGCGTCAACTTAAGCGGTGGAGAAGCGCTCTGGAAAATCGGAGATATTATTGCTGCGTTTGCCCGAGAAGTCGGGCTCATTATTGATGCAGGGGATCTTCCCGGGCAGAGGTCTTCGACGATCCTGGATATTTGTCAAAAACCCTACAAAATCATACGCCAGGGAGCGCTGCAGCTTCCGGACCATCTTCTCTCTACTTAAATACCTTTTTCAGCACTTCTTCCATTCGTTCTACAGAGTGAAAAATGATTCCTCGTTTTATATGGTCCGGGATCTCCTCCAGGTCTTTCCTGTTCTGGCCGGGAATGATAATCTCCTTGATCTTGTTGCGTTTAGCAGCAATAACCTTCTCTTTGAGTCCGCCGATGGGCAGCACCTGGCCGACCAGAGAAAGCTCACCGGTCATAGCCAGGGAACGTGGCACTTTCCTGCCTGTTGCCAGAGAGAGAAGGCAGGTGGCCATGGTAATACCGGCCGAGGGTCCGTCTTTTGGAGTGGCCCCGGCAGGAACGTGGAGATGAATCTGATTTTTCTCAAAGTAGTCGGGGGTTACGCCGAAGGTGCCGGCAATATGCCGGGTAAAGGTATAGGCGATGTTGGCTGATTCCTGCATCACGTCTCCAAGCTGCCCGGTAAGACGAAAGCCTTCTTTTCCCGGGTTGGCCACGGCTTCTATGGTCAAGATGGCGCCGCCGGCTTGAGTCCAGGCCAGACCGGTGGTCATACCGGGCCTGTCTATCTTGTTTAAGCTCTCTTCATGAAAAACCGGTTTGCCGAGATATTCGGACAAGTTATCTACCGTTAAAGAAACGGGCGTTTCGGCAGTACCCGCCAACACGTGGCGGGCGACCTTGCGATGAATGCGATCCAGGGCTTTTTCATAGTTTCTAAGTCCCGCTTCCCTGGCGTATCCCTCCGCGATTTGCAGAAGAGCTTTCTTTTCATACTTGATCCGGGCTTTTTTTAATCCGTGTTTTTTCAGCGATTTGGGGATCAGGTACTTCCGGGCAATGGCCAACTTTTCCAGGTTGATATACCCGGACAGCCGGATTACCTCCATGCGGTCCAGCAGTGGTGCCGGGATGGTATCCAGGGTATTTGCCGTAGTAATGAACATAATATTGGAAACATCGAAAGGCAGATCGAGGTAGTGATCTCTAAAAGCGATGTTCTGGTCGGGGTCGAGAACTTCCAAGAGGGCGGAAGAGGGGTCACCCTGAAAGGAAGAACCCAGTTTATCGATTTCGTCGATCATAAAAACCGGGTCCTTGACTTTGACAATTTTTAAACCCTGGATGATCTTACCAGGCATGGCGCCTACGTAGGTCCGCCTGTGGCCCTTGATCTCCGCCTCGTCGCGCATACCGCCAACGGAGAAGCGGAAAAAGGTCTTTCCCAGCGCGCGGGCAATCGATTTTCCCACTGATGTTTTACCGACTCCCGGAGGCCCTACCAGGCAGATGATGGAGCCCTTGCTGTCCTTTTTGAGTTGGCGGACGGCCAGCCATTCCAGAATCCGCTCCTTAATGTCTTCGAGCCCGTAATGGTCATCGTTAAGGATTTTTTGCGCCCTGGCCATGTCTATCGCTTCGATTTCGGGTTCGGCCCAGGGAAGCGCTATAATCGTATCCAGATAATTGCGGGTCACGATAAACTCGGAAGAGTTGGAGTCCATCAACGCAAATTTCTCCAGCTCGTGCTCTACCTGCTCTTTGATTTCCGGCTCGAGCTTGAGTTTTGTGACTGCTTCCTGGAAACGCTGGTATTCGCTGCTCTTGGAATCCACGACCATTCCCAGCTCGGTTTTAATGGCCTTCAGCTGCTCTTTGAGGAAATACTCCCGCTGGCTTTTTGAGATCTTGTCATTAATCTGTTTCTGTATCTTTTTCTGGATAGTAAGCAGTTCCTGCTCCTTTTTTATGAATACCAGCACCTTCATCATGCGCTTGTGTACATCGATCGTTTCCAGGACCTTTTGCTGTTCTTCCCGGTTGATATTGAGAATCGAGGTGATAAAGTCGGCGATCTTTCCGGGATGATCGATGTTGACCATGTTCAGGCGCATTTCTTCGGAGAAGAGAGGGTTGTTCTCGGAGATCTGCTTCATCTCCTGCAGCAGGGAACGGGTCATGGCTTGAACTTCCAGGTTTTCAGCATTCTGGTCCTCCAGATAATCCACAGCCCCTACAAGCGGGTGCTCCTTATTGATGTACTTGTGGGTTTTAAAGCGATTGATGGTAGAGACGAAGATATTAACCCCGCCGTCCGGCAGGTTTATTTTCCTGATAATTTTAGCGACCGTGCCGATCTTGTATAGATCGTCGGCCGAAGGTTTTTCCGCATCTTCCGTTTTGGAGAGAACCAGACCGATAAAACTGTCACCGGCGATCGACCGGTCTACTATGTCCACATCGTGTGCCGCCGGAATCATCAGCGGTGTAAAGATTCCGGGAAAAATTGGTTTCCCCCGGAGGGGAAGTAAATAAAGCTTATGGGGTAAAATCTTGGAGGTCGGTATAATCTGTCTCAATTCCTGCATAAAGCTACCTCTCTACGCAATCTTGCTGGAAGCTTCGCTGCATGTGCCATTCAGTTGCGATCGAAGATTGCGATATGAAAAAAGAAATTTAGTAGTCTAAAAGTAGTAAGACAGATTACTGTTGTCAAGCTGCGCCTGCGTGAGGCGATGCCTGGTCTAAGTTTTCCCTGTTCAGCAGCGGGCCTATTGCCTTAGGACTTCAATCGCTCTAAACTAAAAAGGCGATGTTTCGAAACACCAGCAGCCCTGCTATCGTGCTTAAAAAAAACCGAGTGGGAGAGATTCACAAATCGTTAACCCTGTTGACCCCGGCAATGGGCATGATCAGTGCGATTGCCCATGGAGCATACAGGATGAAAAGCAGACTGCGTGTTGCCTCGGAACCCTTTGGCTACATCAAGGTCTATCTCTACCATGAGCCTGTGAAAAACCAGTATAAAATAACAGACATAGAGATTTACGATCTGTTCGCCACGATTCGCTTGAGTGTCGTTAAGTTCTACGCTGTTTCCCTCTGGGCGGAAATCTGCCTGCGTTCGTACGGCGGGGGGTTGAGCGGAGAAGAGGCACAGAGGTTCTTTCAGCTCCTGCTCGATGCACTGGTCTGGGTCGACCGGTTACCTCCGGAACGGGTGGTGTTTGTAACGCTTCAGTTCCTGATCCGGTTTTTAGCTTTAGCCGGCTACCCCCTGGATCTTTCTTCGTGCCATGATTGCGGCAGAGACCTGGCCCTCCAGGAGCCTGTCTTTGCTGTTGCGGGAGATTTCAACTGGTGCTGCGCTCAATGTGCCCGGCCGGGCATGATCGAAATTCCCGCCGGTGCACGCCGTTACGTGGAGAAGACCCAAATGCTGCCGCTGGATCGGGCGATTACCATCGGTTTGCAAGAGGCTTCCCTCGTTATACTCAAAAAATATCTGTACCAGCTGGTTCAGGGCCTGATCGGAATGCCCTTGAATTCCCTTAAATCAGGGGTTGAAATTTTGTGAGGGTATTTTTCGCTCTTCCCGTTCCATCGGCAGCAGAGCTTGTGCTGGCACAGCAGGCAGAACGCCTGAAACACGATTTTCCCGGTCTCAAGACGGTCAAGCGCGAAGGCCTGCACATTACTCTAAGTTTTTTTGGGGAAGTAAACGAACAGGAGCTCGAAGATTTAAGAGGACGAATGACTGACCGGCTTCTGGTTCGGGCGCCGATAATTGCTTCTCTGACCAATCTGGGCCAGTTCCCCACCCGGGGAAATCCAAAGATCATCTTCTGCAGCCTGGGGCAGGGCGCCGAAGAGGTGGTCGAGTTTGCCCGGGTTTTTCGCCGGGTCGTGGGTAATAATCAGGAAAAACGTTTTCTGCCCCATATTACACTGGCCCGCAACAAGAGGGAGCGTTTACCCGATGGTTATATTCGTTCCCTACCACCCTGTAAGGTAGAGTTCTGTTTTGATCGGCTGGTTCTCTTTCAATCGATATTAAAGAGGGACGGGGCTGAGTATAACCCTCTGGCAACACTGGTATTTCAAAAAGGATGTTCGCATGAGGGCAGTTGATTTAATAGTGAAAAAGCGAAACGGGTCGGTTTTCGACGACGAGGAGATCCGTTTCTTGATACAGGGTTACGTGAGTGGCGAGATTCCGGATTATCAGATGGCCGGCCTGGCCATGGCCATCTTTTTCCAGGGTTTAAGCTTCGAGGAAACCGGTTTTCTTACCAGGGCGATGATCGACTCGGGAGAGGTAATCGATCTTTCCGGGCTCTCCGGACCCTTGGTGGACAAACACTCCACCGGTGGAGTGGGGGACAAGGTATCGCTGGTTTTAGCCCCCCTGGCTGCTTCCTGCGGGTTATGTGTGCCGATGATGAGCGGCCGTGCCCTGGGGCACACCGGCGGGACCCTGGACAAGCTTGAATCGATTCCCGGCTACCGTACCGACCTGAATACCGACGAGTTTCGTCAATTCCTTAAAACTACAGGTTTTGCCATGACCGGCCAATCGGAGCAGGTTGTGCCGGCAGATCGAAAGCTATACGCCCTGCGGGACGTAACGGGCACCATAGAATCTATCCCCCTGATCACAGCCAGTATCATGTCCAAAAAGTTCGCCGAAGGTGCGGAAGCATTGGTGTTCGACGTAAAATGCGGATCCGGGGCTTTCATGAAAACTGTCGAAGATGCAGAAAAACTGGCCATCTCCCTGGTTAAAACGGGCATGAGTCTTGGACGGCGTATAAACGCACTGATTACCGATATGGATCAGCCCCTGGGGAGAATGGTGGGTAATTTTCTCGAGGTTCGGGAAGTGATCGATTGCCTGCACGACCGGGGTCCGGACGACTTGATGGACCTTACCTACAGCCTTACCGCCCGTATGCTGGTTCTGGGCGGCAAGGTCACCGACAGCGAGGCCGGTGTTGCCCTTTGCCGTCAAAAGATAACCGATGGCTCGGCCTGGAAAAAATTCCTGGAAAACGTCGAACTTCAGGGAGGAAATCCGGAAACAGTTGTTGATCCGGACAGGGGACCCGTGGCGCCGCTCCAAGAAACCCTGAACGCTGTGGAAAGCGGCTACGTTGGCAGGATCGACGCCTTTCAGGTAGGTCTGGCAGCCGGCCAACTCGGCGCCGGCAGAGAAAGGAAAGGTGACCCGGTATTGCCCGATGTCGGCGTTGAGATCCTGAAGATCCAGGGAGACGCCGTGGGAAAAGGGGAGCCTCTCTGCCGAATTTATGCCAGGGATAGGGATAGAATCGATCGAGCAAGAGACTTGTTGTCCCCTGCTTTTATCATCTCGGACATGAAGTCGGTTCCGGGAAAGCGCTTGCTGAAAAGTTTAATCGAATGATCTGGGAGAAAGTAGAGCTCGATCCGAGCGACGTAAAAGATCTTGCCCGGCAGTACGACATCGATCTAATACGCTCCTCTATTTTGCTGCGCAGGAATCTGACCGATCCTGATTCTGTTTCCTTTGTTATGGAAGACGACTTGCATTTTTTGCACAATCCCTTCCTGTTTCAAGCAATGGATCAGGCGGTAGGTCGGATTAACCGGGCCTTGGAGCAGGGAGAGAAGATCCTTGTCTACGGGGATAAGGATGTGGACGGAATTTCCTCAACCGTGCTCATGGTGCAAGATCTGCAAGCGCAGGGAGGTCGGGTCGATTGGCTTCTGCCCAGCGGAGAAGACAATTACGGACTCTCCCTGGATCTGATTGAAAAGTTGGCCGGACAGGACCTAAGCCTGTTGATTACCGTAGACTGCGGTATTTCCAATGGGGAAGAGATCGCTCTGGCAGCTTCCCACGGTATTGACTGTATCGTTCTGGATCACCACAACCCACCGGATTCCCTGCCCCCGGCCGTGGCTGTCATCGACCCGAAGACCGAAGGGTGCCGGTATCCCTTCCGTGACCTGGCTGCCGCGAGTGTCGTTGCTAAGCTGATCTGGGCGCTCCACTTTTCCCGCAATGAGATCTATGGCCGCGACATCTGGCTGCTGCATATTGCACCGGTAAACGAGGCAATCTCTGTCGAGGCAGTTTGCCTACGCAACCTGGTGGAAGAAGAGCGGCTGTTCGAAAGCCTGGTACCGGGACTCATTAGTGTAGATAAGACCCGGTTGTTTCCTCGATTGGCCGGGAAGGAAGTCTTTGTCTACCAGAAAGAGGAGATAGAAAAAAACCTGAAGCTGCTGGGCCTTACGGATGGGGATATGCGGCTGGTCGACCTGGGACCGGATCTGGCCGAGAACTTTGCCGGGCTGGCCGGTAAAAGTCTGCTTAAAATCGTAAGCATCAGCCGCCTGGCCCGTTACAAAAAGAAACTTTTAAGTGAGACCGACATGCTGGTCCATCTCTATCGAAGCCTCGTTCTGCGGAAAAACCCTGAACTGGAAGCGGTACAGATGAAATCCATGGACCTGGCTGCTCTGGGTACAATTGCCGACCTTATGCCTTTGGTAAACGAGAACAAGATCATCGTCCGTAAGGGGCTCGAGGTGATAAACCGCATGGAGCGACCGGGTTTGCGGGAGCTGATAGTGCGCCAGAATCTCTACGGGGGCAGGATCGGCAGCAAGGATATTGCCTGGCAGATCTCCCCGGTCTTGAATTCCGCCGGCAGAATGGGCGAACCGGAAAAAGCAGCCCGGATATTCTTCTCCGAGAACTCAAGCGACATAGAAGAGCTTATCGACTACGTTTTGAGTTTAAACAAGAAACGCAAGAACCTGGGAGATACGATCTGGAAGCACTGCTTCGTCCAGGCGGGGCAAAGCCTGGGAAAAGCAGGAAACAAATTTGTCATTATCTACGACAAAATCATTCCCAGAGGAATTACCGGGATCATCGCCTCCAGGTTGGTGTCCAGCTTTAAGGTCCCGGCCCTGGCCATCTCGGTAGGCGAGTCAAAAATAGTCGGCTCTCTGCGCAGCCCTTATCCGATCGGCGGTTTTCTTGGCCTTTTTTCTGATCTACTGCTGAGTTACGGCGGCCACGACCAGGCTGCGGGTTTCAGTCTGAGTCCTGAATTTTTCCCTGAGTTTGAAACAAGGTTTTTCCTCAACGCGAAAGACCACCAACCCCCCGATGCGAAAAAGGAGAAACTGCTTATCGACGCCGAAGTGCCTCCCGGCTATTTGAATCCGGACCTGATCAAGGTGGTCGAATTTTTCGAACCGTATGGGGAAGGTTTCCCGCCGCTGGTCTTCCTTACCCGGGGTGCTGTGATCGACAACCTGGAAATTATTGGCCGGCGGGAAGCGGTCCACCTACGGCTCCTGCTCCGCATCGACAAGTACCGCTGGCCGGCGGTGTTCTGGAACGCGGCCAACCGGGCGGGCAAGGACTTCGACCTCAAAGACACAGTCGATGTCGTCTACCGCCTGGGTAGGAACTATTTTAGAAATACGGAAACACTCCAACTCACGGTTCTGGACATCGAGAAACAATAGGTATTTTTGCGCCTATGAAAACGCTGTTTGCCTTCCTCCTGTTCATCCAGGGCCTGTGCCCCTTGCTTCCGGCCGAGGTCATTGACCTGGACCCTGAACTGTTCTGCTTCGTTTCCGACGATGCCGTGTATGAGTGGCGGACAGGACAGCTGAAACCGCGTCGCGGCTTGTTCTCCTACTATTCCGGATCGGAGAGGCCCTTGAAACCCGATCTGATCTATACCCGGCAGGTGGAACGTGGGCAAGTCCTATCGATCCTGGTATCTTGCTCCAGCCGCTTGAGCAATGTATCGGCGGTGCTGAGCGCTGCCTCATCCGGGATACAGCTGCGGTCACAGGCTGTCTCACTGGGTTCGGCCGGGGGATACCGGTCCTGGGTCCTGCTGCTCGGCCTGCCCAGTTATCTCGAGGCAGGAGTATATACCCTGTCCGTTACCGGGACCGCTGGGAATCGCTGGTTCCAGGCCCTTGACTCGGTCGAACTGCTGCACCGGTCTTTCGCCTTTGAACGCATCCCTTTTAGCGAGGATTTAACCGATCTGATGACTCGGGACATCGCCCGCAGGGTCGAAGAAAGTCGGCGTTTAAGACAGATTATCGAGCATTTTGATCCGGAAGCGATCTTCCACCAGGGGTCTTTCGAACTGCCGGTGAATGCGGTCAGACGCAGCGCCAACTACGGAGACCGGCGGGAATACCGGTATGCCGACGGCGGCAGCTCCTTCTCCCTGCACAACGGCCTGGACTTGGCCGCGCCTGTGGGTGAAATTGTTTCCTCCTGCGGTGCCGGCAGGGTAGTCCTGGCAACGGCACGTTTGATAACCGGGTATACCGTGGTGCTCGAGCACCTGCCCGGGGTCTATTCCCTGTACTACCATTTGGATACGATCACGGTGCGGGAAGGTGATCTGCTCGAACAGGGCCAGATGCTGGGCACTGTGGGTATGACCGGGCTGGCTACCGGCCCTCATCTGCATTGGGAATTACGTGTGTCGGGCGCAGCCGTTGACCCGGAACCGTACCTGCGGCGGGCAATTCTGGATGTGCACTACCTCTCCAATCTGATGCGGGAGCTAAAGGCTCTTCGTTAGAGGATATGATCCAAAAATATCCGGGTCCGTTCTTCGGCAGGGCTACTGAACAGCACTTCGGGTGTAGCCGTTTCGATGACTTCACCGTTGTCCATGAAGACCACTTTGTGCGCAGCTGCCCGGGCAAAGCCCATCTCGTGTGAGACCACCATCATGGTCATGCCGTCCTTGGCCAGGTCGAGCATCACGTCCAACACTTCTTTGATCATCTCCGGGTCCAGGGCCGAGGTGGGCTCGTCAAAGAGCATGACCTTGGGGCTCATGGCCAGTGCCCGGGCAATGGCCACGCGCTGCTGCTGCCCGCCGGAGAGCTGGTCCGGGTAGGAGTCGACTTTGTCGGAGAGTCCGACCCTGTCCAGCAAGGCCAGGGCAATTTCATCGGCCTCTTTTTTAATCAGTTTTTTTACGATCCGGGGACCGACGGTTATATTGTTGAGAGCGCTTAAATGGGGAAAGAGATTGAAGGACTGGAAGACCATGCCTACCTCTTCCCGGATCTTGCGGATGTCGCCGTGGGGATCGGTAACGCAGTCCTCGTCGATCCAGATTTCACCGGAACTGGCGGTTTCCAGGCGGTTAACGCAGCGCAGCAGGGTACTCTTTCCGCTGCCGGAAGGGCCGATGACCAGCACTACTTGCCCCTGCCTGACCGCGATATTGGCGTTGCGCACCGCTTCGATTTTGCGAAAATTCTTACAGAGATCGATGATGCGGACCCGGTCGCGGGTCGAAGCGCCGCGGCTCGCTTTATCGTTCACGCTGGTTCAACCTATCTTCCATCAGGGCCACCAACTTGGAAAAGAACAGGGTCATAATCAGGTAAATAATTGCGACGATGGTATAGGTCTCGAAATAGAAAAAAGTCCAGGAGGCGAACTCACGTCCCCGGCGCAGCAGGTCGGACACGGCCAGGATGGAGACCAGGGAAGAGTCCTTGAGCAGGGCGATGAACTCGTTGCCGATGGGCGGCAGCACGATTTTGAAGGTTTGCGGTAAAATGATCCGCCGCATGGCCTGGGTCCTGGACATGCCTACGGCCAGGGCCGCTTCCATCTGCCCCTTGGGTACGGCCTGTATCCCGGCTCGAAATATCTCGCCCAGGTAGGCCCCGTAACACACGGTCATGGCAATGACTGCCGCCGAAAGGCGCGGTACTCGTACGATTTTTCCCAGGGCATAGTAGATGTAGAAGAGCTGAACCAGCAGCGGGATGCCGCGAATCACTTCCACGTAGATGGTGGCGATCTTGTTGATTATAGCGATACGCGAAATCCGGCCCAGCCCGGTGATCAGACCGACGATAAGGGAAAAAACAATCGCCAGGACGGTGACCTGAAAGGTGCGCAGAATACCGTCCGGTACAAACTTGATAATCCGCCAGTATGGGTCCGGGTTGGCGATGGGGAGGATGACGAGCAGGGCCAGGGCCCCGAAAAAGGAGATCCGCCAGGCGGAAAAGACTGACTTCTCGCCCTTTTCCGGGATCAAGGCCCCGTCTGAGATCTCGATGCGAGGTTTCTCGATACGATTGGTCTCAGAACGGGTTCTTTTTACCTCAGCCACTTCTTTTCGATTCGGTCGTAGGCTGGGGTGTTCAAGACCCCCGCCAGCCCCTTGTTAATAGCATCCAGCACCTTGCTGTTGCCCTTCTTGACAGCGATTCCATAATACTCATCGGTAAAGGCTTCACCGACGATTTTCAGTTTATCCTTGAAATTCGGGTTCTGGAGGGCGAAATCGGCGGCAACCGGAGTGTCCGCTACCGCGGCATCGATCCGGCCGTTGACCAGGTCTTCGAAAGCCAGTCCGATCTCGTCGTAGGTTTTGAGCTCCACACCGGATACCTTCTCGATGGCAAAGGAGCCGGTGGTTCCGATCTGAGCGCCTACGGCCTTTCCCTTCAGGTCTTCCAGCGTTGTTACTCCTGAAGTAGCTGCGGGAACGATCAGGATCTGGCCGGCATTGATGTACGGGTCGGAGAAATCCATGGTTTTTTTGCGCTCGTCGGTGATGGTGACCGAGGACATGACCGCGTCGTATTGTCCGGCAGGCAGGCCGGCGAATATGCCGTCCCAGGCGGTGTTCGCGAACTCGAAGGTGAATCCGCCGTGCTTGGCGATCTCGGCCATCAAATCGATGTCAAAGCCGACGATTTTCTTGTTCTCGTTCACCATTTCCATGGGCGGCCAGGTGGCATCGGTAGCGATTACGATGTGCAG
>SDBT01013381.1_pt1 | contig 13143 bp, 16 predicted proteins | sample 2277101 | NCBI WGS metagenome assembly SDBT01 (sample SAMN10404973, study PRJNA504765) | marine sediment metagenome | isolation source: marine sediment core GS10_PC15, 103 cmbsf | place: Arctic Ocean: Southern Knipovich Ridge | collected 2010 | reverse complement strand
AAATCACTTCTTTTTCTTGCTATCAAATCTGTTCTCCGTCTATCATAATCAGCTTTTACTAAATTATACTGGATATTAGCTTGAGAAATTTTGGGAACTATTTTTGCTGAAGTTTCTTTTTGATATGTTTCTAATCCAAAGACTTTCCAAAGATCCTTAGGTACTTGATTGATATTAGTTATCTGTCCTTGAGAAAACTTGTTTGAATAGTCTTGGACTTTTCTATTGAAGGCTTCTGCTTTTTGTATTTGCCTCCCTCTTTCAAGAGAGCCATATTTTTTTATTATTGTTCTTTGTTCTATTGTCCCAGGAGAACCTTTTCTAACTCTCCCTCTGGCTTCTGCAATAGTCAAAGGTTTGTCAATAGCAGGAATATTTCTTCTATTTTCTGAAGCGTTATATGGTTGAAATGGTTGTCTTCCACCATTTGCCTTTGCTTGTGCAATAGTTAAAGGCTTTTTTTGTACCATTAGAATAAAGGATTCCTCCGTCTCTTCTGTGATTGATTTCTTGGGTTTCCGAATATGGGATTGTAATTTTGTTGACCATCATTAACTGGGTTGTGTGATTGTCTTCTTTGTCCTCCAAAAAAACCGCTTGGAGTTCCAGAAGCCATTAGGTTTCTAGTTTCTTGAGCGTCGTCTTCACTTTTTAAAATTCCAGATCCACTTGTTAAAACATAATTTATTTGTGGGGGGTTACGTTCTTGCCCATTAAAAATAACTTTTTGTCCTCCCCCAAATAATGATTGCAGAAGCCTTTGTTCTGTTGTGAATGTTATTTCAGGAGGTCTTGTTCCAAAAACTCTTTTTCCTTTTGGAGTTCTTTTTGATCTCTTTTTCTTTTCAGGTTTAATAACTACTTCTTTTTGTTGTGCAACTTCTCCAGGAGTTTGCATTTCCATTTCTTTTTCTTCTGCCATATTGATTAAAAATTATGCTAGGTAATCTGTAAATGATTCTGAATAAGGATCTTTCTTTGGGATGTCTTTAAAATTCCATGCGTGTTCATTCTTCCTTGCAGTAACTTCCGCATTAATTGTTCTACCCCCTATAATTTCAAAAGCATTTTTATTTGGTTTTACCATAATTTTAATAACCTCCTTTTTTCAATTTCCAATCATTTTTTAATTTCATTTGAGAACTATAATCGCCAGTGCTAGAATTATCATTTTCCCGAGACTTGTCTAATTTAAGAACGGCTTTGCCGTTGCTGTCAATTTCTAGGAAACAAGGAACACGTCTTTTCATAAAACAACGGTTAAAATAGTAGTTATAAATTTAACGGACTGTTTTTAGTTTTGTGTTGGGAGAGTATTCATAATCTGCTTTGGAGAAATCCAATCTCCCTCTTGCTCCTTCATCTCTTCCATCATTTCTTTCATCATGAATTTCATATTAGATTTTAGGTCTTGTAATTCTTTATTTTGGTTTTCCATTCTTGAACTTTGTAATTTACTTAATCTCTGACTTTCTTTTAATTGTGCCTGAACATCTTCTAAAGAGTTATTATCAAATTTCTTTTTACTCTTTGGAGAATCTAATCTTAAATAATTCCAGTATCTATCAATTTGTCTGCTAGATGGTGCGTGACCTAACCTTGCGTTCACTTCGTCAGAAGTCCAACCCTTAGATAATAAATCACAAGCCATGGATGATCTTAAATCTTTATAAGTCACCTTCTCTCCATTTGGTTCACATTTTGCTCCTGCTTTTTCAACAGCCCTCTCTAAAAAGTTCTGAGCTGCTTTTATTCCGAATTTAAATAATTTATCATCCGAATGTAAATCCGACATTTCTATGGATTGATTAAATCTATTTTTTACTTTTCTCTTAATTGGTTTAACATTTGGTAAAACAATATCTAAAAATTGAGTTGTCTCTCTATAATTTGTTAATTCTCTTCTTGCTCTTCTACTCCTCTTTAAATTATCTTTAGATAATCTAATTAAATATTCTGGCTCATTTGTATCTTTATTTATTCGTCTCTCAAAATTCTTAGTGGTTAAATTAAGAAGACTTCCAATATTCTCCCCTATATCAAAACTAAGCCAGAGCAATAATTTTTGTTCTGGTTGGATTGCACAATCAATGATCCTCCTGAAAACATCTTCTCTAATAAATCTCACTTCATTATCCACGTCATCCCTAGCCCGAACTTCTATTTTTTTAAAATAATCTTTTGCGTGTTGATCTGTTCCTGCAAATTCAAATAGCTTTCCTTGAATCATTTGGTAGTACAAACTTCTATCTGAAAACTTCTTATTATATTTATTTTTTATAATCCCATCTTCTAAATCATTTATGAGATTTGCAACATCTCCAAGAATTTCTTTCTTAACTTTTATCACTTCTCCAGATTCATTCTTTTTTTCAACTTCAATTATTTTAGTAGGCTCTAATTTAGACCAGTCTTTATTTTGAAACCACTTTGTTAAATTCTTTAATCTTCCAATATAGAAATATAATGTCTTTGCACTTCTCTCATCATATTCAGTAAGTCCTTGTTTCCTCCTCAATTTCATTTCTTCATATTCTAAGAACTCTTTTATTGTTTCTCTGTTGTGTTCATTGATTGATTTATCTTTCAATAATTCCTCTTTTCTCTTTAGGTATCTTGCTTTAAACATTTTATTGCACCAGTTGTTTAAGTTCTTGCATAAATTTTAATTTTAAATCCTTTGTTCTTCTTAGGTTTCTATTCATAGCAGTATAAAATTTTGGGGGGTGGCTTAATCTCCATGTTTCAGGATTATTCATTACAACCCCAACTTCTTTATGGCTTATCTCGTGAATTATTATATTCCAATATCTATCCCAAATATCTTCCATATCTGTATAAGTGAAAAATAATTTATTATATGTTATAGAAGCATAAGGGTTTTTTTTAAATTCTTCAAATCCTTTTTCACCAAGTATAATATCTGGAGCATGAGGTATCCTTCTATAAACTCCTAAAATTCCAAATTGTTCAGCAAAGAACACTTTTAAATTTTCATCATATAATTTTTTTGTAGCTTCTATTGTGTAGCTTCTTATTATATCTTGAAAAGTTTTATCTTTATTATTTATTTGGCTCTCATTATGTAACTCTAATTTTATTAATTCCATACCAGAAATAAGAATAAATACTATTTAAAGTTATTGTTTTGATGGTAGGTTTAGGATTGTATCGGTGTAAACGAAATTATCAAAAACCTACTCCCGAATAATAATAAGTTAATGGACTCGGCAGGAATCGAACCTGCGATCTATTCCGTGTAAAGGAAGTGTCATGCCATTAGACCACGAGTCCAAATTGATATATTTATAGAGGGTGTTTTTATTTAAAAATGTTTTGAAACTTTACTTGATAATGTAGGACCTACATTATCAAGTAAAGTTTCAACTATAGATTTACCTTAATCTCTCACTTCCCATTTTTTGCCCATATAATCGTTTGCTCAATTTCTTGTTTTGATTCTTATAAGAACTTATTAAATTCCTAAGACTTAGAGTGAAGACTTTACAGGCAGAACAAAACTTTTGGTTTCCCATGGGCTTTACAAGTCCCTTCTTGCAACACATACAAAAATCTAATCCCATTTTTTATCCTTTAATATTTCTTGTGTTGAATCTATTAAAAGCTTCTCATACCCATCTCTTGTTCTAATGATCCCTCTTTGTTTCAATTTCTTATAGAACTCTATTAATTCTTTTGGATATCCCATTTTGATGTATAGCTGTATATATGCCTCTCCATTTAAATATATTACTATCTTAAATTATCCATGAAAAAAGAGGGGAATATGAGGCAAGTGACTTTCAGGCTTAGTCCTCAGCTATGGAAGGATTTTAGTATCAAATGTATAAAGAAAGGGAAATCTAAGACTTCTGTTTTAGTTGAGATGATTAAGGGATATTTGAAGAAGTAGGGTTATTTCTTTCTCCAAAAAAGACCGCCTTTAGATTTTAAAAGTTCGACTTTTCCATCTTCTTTATAATCTCGGAGTATTTGATAAACGCAAGACCAGGCAATAACTTTTTTAGTCTTTTTCATTAATTCTTCTGTGAGTTGTTTTGTGGATTTTATCTCTTCAAAACTTAGTATCTCCCAGACATCTTTTACATATTTTGAGACCATATAATATTGTAGTAAATAGCTTTTAATATTTGGTATATAAGATGTTATATACTCCTCTTCGGGATATTAAGAATTTATAGAAAACATTGTTTAAAAGGGTGTAAATTATAGGATGGGATGTTTTTAGAAACATTTATAAGTATCATTATCCTCTAAAAGAGTATGATTACTCACAAGTCAAAAAAAGAAAAAGAGAGATATCAGGTGACCCTTAATACTAAGATTGTTACTAAAGTCTTAGAAATTCAAAAAACCCTGGTTGGATCTTCAAACCTTTCTTCATTGATAGATAAATTATTGAAGGATTGGTTGTCTGGAGCTTTAGCTTTAGAACCTCTTCTTAATTCTTTAAATGAAATAGAACCGAAACCTTTCTTATCAGATATTCCAAAAAAACTAAATAAATCAACACTGCAAAATGAAGCGTGAACAATATTCAAACACCAAACACACACCTAGAAGAATATCCCTCAAAAGATATGAAGAAACTTAATTCAGAGATTTCTAAAATAGCTCCTGTAAGCGATAATTCTGTATCATCCATAGATTATGCACGAGACCAAAAAAATTTGAATTCTGTCCGTTATAAGTGCGTATCGGATGAATGTGTACTGAAGTTAGATATACTTATGAAATTAAATGGAATTAGAGAAAAATCTGCTTTGGGGGTTAAAGTTGGATTATCAAGAGAATATATTTCTTTGTTAATGAATAAAAAATTAAAACCAACTTTAGATCAAGCTCAACAAATTACTGGAGCTTTTAATATTCGAGTGCAGGATATTTTTGATTTATCTGATATTAGAGATTTGGATTTCTTTAAACCTAAGGAGGATGTTAAGAATGGAAACTGAAAGAAGATTAGAACTCCTTAAAATAAAGAGGGGAAAGGATTTGAGGTGGGGCAGTTGTTCTATTTGTGATAGTCTCTCTTATCTCACAGCAGGAAAATACTTCTTATGCACAGATGATTTTTGTAAACATAAAGATTATCCAAAGGCTGGAGAGATTAAAAAAACAATTTTAGAAAAGCAGGGGGGTTTGTTTTAGATGGTAGAGAAAAAAATTGCAGCAGCTACAAAGAAGAAAATTAAACTTTTAACAAAGGTACAAGTAACAAGGGAGATTAAAAAATTAATTGCTGCTGATGAATTGACTAAAGGAGAAAAGATTGAGAAATTGGTTCTTAATTCTAAATTTACTAGAACTGTTTTAATGAAGCAGTTGAATAATGAAATTAAAGATTATAATGCAGCACAAGCAGCAAAACAAAAAAAGAAAGAAGATAAGGTAAAGGAGAAAGAGGAAGCATCTAAAGAAGTTACTTTCCCCCGGGCATCTAAAAAGATAAGTGAAAAAGATTTACTAAAAGAATTTATTTCTGAAGAAGAAATTGAGAATTATAAAGAAGATAAAATTAATTGGGTGGAGAATCCATGGTATGATTATTGGGATAAAATTGTTGGGAGAACTAAAAATATATGTAACCATGGGGAAGAATATCTTGGTGAACCTCCAAAGATGCCTTTCCTAGCCCATTCAAGAGATAAAATTGTTGGAAAACCTCAACTGATTGAGGACTGCATGATTAAGCTCCCCCTGGTTAGATTGGCTATTACAAAACAAAAAAATAAGTTATCAGAAGATGGATACATCAAAATTCAAAACATATATTTAATTGGAGAAAACCATGACAAAAGATATAATGGATATGTTCAGGCGGTTAATGCATTGGAATTTTATAAATACTTATTAAAAACTTCGGATGATAAAGAATATTATATCTTATCAGAAACAAAACTTCCAGAACAAAATTGTGATTTTCAAGGAATGATTAGGGAATTAGATGATTTTTCTGAACTGAACAGAACTTTAAAAATCCCCAAAATCTCCAAACTCTTTTTCTGTAAGAAAGCAGTTCCTAATGTAAAATTAATTTCTAAAGAAGAATTGGTTAAATTTACTAAAGAAAAAAAGATTACAGAATTTGAATGGATGTTTTATTTGACAAAGCATCCTTCAGGAACATTCAATAATTTTCCAGAAGAAATTGAAAGATTAAGATCTTCTTTTATTTTACAAGGAAAGAGAGATGGCTATCCTTTTCATTGGGGATATATGGGCCCTCAAGGTGGGCGTAAGACTATGGGAATAATTGAACCTTTAGATTGGAGAATTAATGAAAAAACTAGCATTGCAGCTTCAACCATGTTCAGACTTAAAGGAATGATTCCTTCCTATAAAGGGTCAATTCCTGATCTTGGATTTTTATGTCAAGCGGAAAGAATGGCTTTTGTTGATGAATTAGGGAAAATGATTGAAGCAGAAAGTCAGAAACATGACGGAAATAGAAATATTTTAGGGGATTTTAATGATATCTTAGAACATAAAGATAGGATTGGAGGTTCTGGGAATACAAATAATGTAAAAATAAAAGCTTCCGCCAAAGATTTGTTTGTATTAAATCCCTGTTCTGGTAAATCTACAATTGGAGACCATGTTGGATTAATTGATGCGACAGCAATGGGAAGAATTTTATGGTGGATACAAGATAAAGAGGAACAAGAATTTGTATTAGGAGAAAATGGTATTTTGAGAAGCCCGCATAAAACTTCACAAGAACAAAAAAGAAATCCCCCCATAACCCACACAAGCATACCAATTAAAATAAATGAAAAAATAAAAATAGAAAGTTGGAAAGATATAATAGAAAAAAGAAAAAGGATAATAGTCTTATGTGAGTCTTGGGGGGATATAATGAATAGGGATGAGTTCTTAACCATTTTTGATTCATGTTATAATTTTACGTGTGAATTGGATGAAAAGAAAATTCAAGACTTTTCAAAAATGACTTCTAATCTTGCTAAAGAACCTATGAGGGCAGTTTGGAAACCTAGGGCTGAACATCACATTTTCTTATTAATAGATGGAATTTGTAAACATCGATGCTTATTCAAAGATTATGATTCAACTTTTACACCTAAACAAGAAGATTATGATTGGGCGGAAAGAATTTTAATTAGAATGATAAAAGGGTGGGATACAGATTTAAGTCCTAGAAGGGGAGTGTTTGATTAAAATGGATTATAATATTAAATCAATCAATAATTTTTATGAATTATTAAATCATGAGAAAGAAACAGAAATAAGGGTATTAGATCCAAAATTCAAACTCCCCCCTAGATCCCCCTTTGTTCATTCAAAAGAAGAATTCTTGAAAGAGTGTATAAAATATAATGGAAAATATAATGTTTATGCAGCAATCAATGAAAGAAAAGCAAAAGGAACAAAAGCAACAGATGTTAAATCAGTTAAAACAATTGTGTTAGATATTGATGCGATTAGAGAAAAAGGATTTGAAAAAGATTCTGCAACTGAAAAAGAATTAAAGAAATCAGATTATATCACAAATAAAATATTAAAATTCTATAAAGAAAAAGGTTTTGAAACTCCAATAATAGTTCATTCTGGAAATGGAAAACAATTATTTTCGAGAATTCCTAAAATAGTTATCACAGATAAAAATAGAAATGAAATTCAATCAAAGATTCAAAGGTTTCATAAATTAATCAAAAAAGAATGTGATTTGTGGGATTGTGTTGATAACATTGGAGATTTACCTAGAATAATAAAAGTTACTGGAACTTTAAACATTAAAGGGAACAATACTAAAGAGAGGCCTTTCAGGATTGCAAAATTTGAAAATAATCCAGAAGAAATAAAAGAAGATTCAGCATTAAAAGATTTCATTCTTAGTTTAGAGGTTGAAGAAGAAGAAATTAATAATGAGTATGGAGAATATGATTTACCCGAACAAATAGAAGTTCTAGAAGATTCAAGATTACCCGATTGTATGAATTATTTGTTAAACCGATATGTCCATAATCAACCCCATGGATGGATGAGAATTATTGAAGTGTTAGCTTCTTTCTTTAAAGGGGTTGGGTTGAAAAAGCATGTTGCAATACAAAAGATAGTTTTTTGGAATAAGAAACAACCTTATCATGAACCAGGAGAATTAAAAGATATTTGTTTCATTACAAATAAAATATATTCAAAAAATATAATGTGTCCTAATTTTAATAAGTTGGTAAGAGGGGAAGGTGGTTTTCCACACATGACTTTAGAATTCATTTTTAGAAATGTTAAACTAAGAGAATTAAATTCAATATACAAAAATCCTGTTTCTTATTATCTAAATAAGAATAAAGATCTTAAACCGCAAGGCTGGGCAAATTCGATTAAGATTAGTAGGTTGGCTAAAAGATATAATTTAGAAACTTGCCCCACATGCAAAAAGAAATTTAAGTTTACAGATAAATTAGGCTGGTGGGAATGTTCTTGTGGTAAAGGCGGGATAAAGAAGTTTGCAACTTTGATATTAAAATCTAAATTAATTGAGGTTGAACAATGAAATGTAAATCGAAAAACTGTAACAAGTTAGCCACAAATAAAATTGAATATATGGGATTTTATTGTTGGACACACTTCATTTTGAGAAAAGGGCGGAGTGTGAAAAGGAAATGACTGAACTATACCCAGACAAAGAATTAAAAGAAATTCTTAAAGTTCCAACCTATTGCAAATGTACCAAATGCAAGTCCCATCAAAAAATGAAAAGAGCTTGTAGAAAGAAATCTGCATTTGGAACTAAATATATTCATGGCCTTTGTTCAAAATGTGATAATGAAATGAAATTATACCTTTCTCCAAAATTCCCATTCCCAGATGAGGAGGCAAAAACAAAATGAAATATCAAGGTTTAAATCGGGCGAGTTTGATAATCACAAGGAAAACTAAGCAATCACTCGAACAAGCCCTCGAACAAACTGGAACTGGTCTTAATTATATTTCAGTTGATTCATTTATTCAAATGGTTACAAGAAAAATCCTGGAGGGAGTGTTAAGATGATACTCTGGGAGGGTGTAACACTACTCAATATATTGTTTTGCCTAATTGCATTCATGTTTTTGATATTAATCAAATTTAAAAAAGAGGAAGATCGCCATGAATAGCTGTTTTCAGAAGGGAATTAACAAATTAAATGAAAAGGGGGGCTTAATCTTAGTTGGATAGTATATTGTTTCATTATATTATATTATCTTTGAATCGGGAGGGATAATCAAGTGTAACATCATCATCAAAAAGAAAAAGATGTATTTTTGTTAATAAAGATTACCCCTTTCCTGAATCAAAAAAATGGAGGGTTGAATTTTAAGATGGAAGGAGAATTTGAAAAGAGATTTAGAACTAAAACAAAGACATGCTTCAAGTTTTGCAAAAAGTGTTCTCTGAATTTTATTCCAACCACCAAGTTCCAGAAAGTTTGCCTTGATTGTCGTTTGAAGATAAGGATATTATCTTTTCAAAAAAGGATGACAAACTATGAAGTTAAGGAGGAATTAATCAATGGAAATTAAAAAAGAAGAAATAGAACAACCAGAGAATCTAGAAATCCTAACAGATGAAATCTTAATCGAAAAGGAAGGATCATTTAAAATCCATTTGAGGAGTTGTAAGTTCGATGTGTTTCAGTTATCAGATTTAGGTATTGCTTTGAGGGATAGAATTTTGGGAGAAAAGAAAAATGGGGGTAGTCCGAATTATACAGGATGATAAACAAAAAAATATTATTTGAAAACATGGCAGACTTCTGGTTAGTGAGATGGTGGATTAAATTTTGGAGGTTGTTTAAATGAATGCAATTATAGATAAAGGAATGTTTGACATCCCTGCAAGAGTTAGTTCTAAAACCCAAGATGAAAGATTGCAAGAAGAAGAATGTGTTAAGTTTGGTTTATCAAAAGGATATACTTTGGGAAAGATATTTAGAGATCATGGGAAGTCTGCATTTAAGAATAAAGGTAATTTAGAAAATCGGAAAGGAATGAAAGAATCTAATGAAAGGGCAAGGTCTGGAATAATCCAAGCACAAGTTTATTATAATTATAATCGGGCGTTTAGAAACAAAGAGGAGTTCTATAAATATATGAAAGAGATGTTTGAAATTTATAATGTTAAAGTCTATTCTGTAACTCAACCCAGCATTTTATCTCTCTGGGAAATGATTGAACAATTTGATAATATCCAAGATGAAACAACCCGGTCTTTACTTAAAGGTTTTGTTAAATTGCTTTGGGAGTTTTTAATCCGACAAGCTGGAGAGGAAGCAGAAGAAGATTCAAAGAATAAAGGAAAGTTTGTTAGACTTGCAGTTAGAAAAAAAGAAGGACAAGTTACAAAATCTTATAAGGGAAATGTTTGGGGGAGAAGTGCATTACCAACTAAAACAATTAATGAGATTGTCCAATTGAAAAAAGATAATCCAATAATGAGTTTACAGGAGATAGCGGATAGTGTTTGGTATTGGGATAAAAATAAAAATAAGAAGTTTGTAAGCAAAACAGCCGTTCATAAATTCCTATCCCAACAAAATCTATCAAATAAGGAGGTTTACCGACGATAAAGAGAATAATAGATGAAGTTTACATCATCGTAAATAACATCTGTTCTCAATTTGTGAATTAAAAAACAATAAAATGACAAAACAAGATCATAAAATTTCAATGACCAAAGAACAATATAAAAAATTAGAAAAAATAGCCAGAGACAATGGGTTCGATGAACGAACTGGGTTTGTATCCCACTTTCTAATAAAAGTTACTCAAGTCCCTTTCTACTTTATGGATGATACAATGATAAAACATCTGAAAGATAAACATAATTTTAATAACAAATAAACAAAGGAGGGAAGAAAAAGAACCCCCCTTCATTTATTCTATCAAATTTGGAATCCAAGAAAAAAACTACAAAGAAAATCTCCTCTTTCGTTTACGGGGAGAACTTGATTGTCTTGAACGAGAACCGAACCCGATACCTGCAGAAGGTCTTGGTCTTCTAGGAGCGGATTTTAAAGTCTGGCGTTCTTGCCTTGAATCCTGGCGAAATTTACGGAGTTCAATCATTTGGTTCGGCGTGGAAATTTTCTTCCCGCCTCTTATCTTATAGCTCCTGAACTTGTGTGCCTTATCTTTGTGCTTTGTCTGGCCACTTGAATATACTTTCGCCCTCATTTTGTCACCCGTCTTTGCTAAAGCACCAGACAAAGCGTCAAATCTTCCCTGAATCTGAACAAAAGTATCTTGGACACGTTCGATTTTTCCCTTAGCACTTATACTTCGATCAACCTCTTCCGCAGTTAAACTCAATGCACTTTCACGAGTATAAGGCATTTTTGGATTTAATACCTCCCATCTAGCTTTACGTGTTTTAGTAGCGTCTCTTCTAACTAAAGCTTGATAACCAGGTTCAGATACCATAACCCCTCTTTCTTCTCCTGGAAGAAACATCCGTCTAATCTTAGTAGGTTTCTTAGCCTTAAGTTGTGGTTCTCTATATTTTGGAACTAAAAATCCTCCTTGTGCTTGAATAGGAGGTTGAACAACTCCGACACCTGTTAAGGGAGAAACTCCAAAGAAAGTATCTTGAACTGGTTTTTCTTCAACAATTTCTTTTTGGGGTGTTTTTAATAATGTTAATGGAGGTTGTTCAAAAGTTTGTTTTTCTCTAACTTTAGTATCTTGACCTGTTAATAATGAAACACCAGTTCTCTCTCTAACTTTAGGCATTTCCAAAGCAGAAGCCCCAGCACCAAATATATCAAGCCTAGTCATTGGTTGTAAACTTCTCATTATAAAATCAATTGCAATCTCAGTTTCTTTTGGAGTTGTTGTAGTTACAGATATTCCAGATGGTTGTCTTGCAATATCCACAGGCACACCTTTGTAAATTCTTCTCTCATATAAAATTCTAACCCATTCAGCAAAGTTTTTCTTTTGTTCGGGAGTTGTTAATTTCTTATATTGATCTATTAAGAATTTTGTTTGTTCTTTAGCATCTTTCTTTCCAGCAACATCTTTTTCTAATTTTTTCAAAGCCTCTCTTAGCCTAGCAAGTTTCCCTCCAGAAATTGAAGCCTGTTCTTGTTCTGTCAATTGTATTCTCCCAGACGTCCCAGTAGTCATGGCGGGAGAAAAGAAAACCCATTTAGGAAGTTCTTTAGAAACTTCAGCAACAAATCTCGCTCCTGTTTCAGCTCCAGGAATTCCTCCCAATTTAGAATATAAAAACTCCTGCCCTTTTTGTCCTAGTTTTGTTTCTTGAGCTCTTGCTCCAATCCATGCGGGGGAAGTCCAAATATTAAATTCTTCTTCAGCTTCTTTATATGTTTCAGGTTCTAAACCAAAAGGAAGTTTTTTACCCGTTGGTAATTTTTGAAAGAGCTCCTCTCCTTTTTTAAAAACAGGCTCATCAAGAAGTTTAAACTCTTGAGGAATTCCAAAAAGGCTTCTAACATCTTGTTTTAAAACTTCAGAAGGTTGATCCCGTAATTGTTCAAATCTTGTTTTTTCTTCTTGAGTTGGAACTCCTGCAAAAGTAGGACTTGCTTGTAATGAAGGATCAGAAGGAAGCTCATAAGCTCCTACGAGTGGGTTGTATGTTCTTCCGAGTGTTGAGATTGTTTTTTCTTTCGTTTCTTCACGACCAACTTTAAAAAAATCAAAAAAACCGCTACGACTAGGATCTCCAACCCGTACATCGCTAACAGCCCTTCCAGAAATCCTACTAGCGTTCCTAGAAAATAACCCAGAGTCTCCATAACGTTCATCTAAAAAAAAAGATTGTGTTCTATTAAAATCTGTTGGTGCGGGAGTTAAACCCCCGACACCACCAGAAGCACCTGAACCGAACATCCCAACAGCGTCCTCCTTTACGAATTGTGTTGGAACATCAAGTTGTGTTGGTTGGGTAAAAGTTGTTTCTACCTTCAAGGCTTCGTCACGTATTCTTCGCTGTTTAATAATCTCGGCATTTTTTATTCTAATTTCTAAATTTTTATATTCTATTTCTTCTTTTTTCTTCTTGAAGTCTGCATAAGCATTAACGTAACCTTGTATTCCTTCAAAACTTAATAATGCTCCTTTAGAAATTTTGTTTAATTGTTCACTAAATCTCTTAGA
>SDBT01013380.1_pt1 | contig 13143 bp, 13 predicted proteins | sample 2277101 | NCBI WGS metagenome assembly SDBT01 (sample SAMN10404973, study PRJNA504765) | marine sediment metagenome | isolation source: marine sediment core GS10_PC15, 103 cmbsf | place: Arctic Ocean: Southern Knipovich Ridge | collected 2010 | reverse complement strand
GGTGTTAAAACGAGTCAGGGTGTCAAAGCGAATCAGGGTGTCGAAAATACTGTTTTCACCTCCTTTCGTGCCTAAACTAACACTCCATGACTTTTAATCAGGGTGTCACAGGTTCGAGACCTGCACGGCCTACCAAGCAAAACTATGCCACACCCTTAAATTCAAACTTTTTTAGAGTTGTCCGCTACACATTATTTGACCCTGCCAAACCTTCCTAGCCTAAAGTGTCCAGTTTCAGGGTTTACTCCGAAAAACTTGCAGGCTTGAGATCTATACGTCTTAATGATGACTTGAGTTGTTTGTGGAGTAGTACGGAAGACAAGTTATTAGCTGACGCCTCGAGATGTTTGCACAACGCTGCTTGTGCTCTTTCAACATCACGCGCCCTCACTGCCTCCAATATCGCAGCGTGCTGTTTTATTATATCACTAAGACGAAAATTGCTCTCAGGCCTTACCGTTTGCTGCATCCAAAGTAGCATAAGATTACGAAACTCCGAAAGAAATCCAAAGAGTATAGCATTGCGGCTTGCTTTTGCCAAGGCAAAGTGAAATGATAAATCAGCTTGCACTTGAGCGACTTGCTGTTTACCTTCCTCTATGGACTTCAGCAGGTCATGATAATGCCTCATCTCAGCTATATCTTCCTCTGTGGCTCTTGCTGCAGACAGTCCCACAATAGCCTGTTCGAGGATAATCCTTGCTTCAATAAGCTCTTCTACCTTTTCAGAGCCGGCCGCTATACGCCAACCAAGTGTCCTTGACAACAACTTGTCTGAGGAGACACTGACGAATGTCCCGCGCCATGGGCGCGAGGTAAGCACCCCTGTAAGCAACAACGCGCCTATCGCCTCCCTAAGTGAACTCCGCCCCACGCCGAATTGGTTCATTAACTCGTGTTCAGGAGGCAACTTCTCTCCGATTTTTAACTTGCCGCTTCTAATCAACATTACCAGTTGCTCAACAATCTGGTCTGTCAGCCTTTTTCTTTCTATTCGTTTCACTCTGTTCTTGAATATTGCATCCCTCGCCTGATGCAGCATCATCCACAGATAAATCAGGTCCACAAATGCACTGTTTTTCATAAACTCACTACCCTGGTATTGCAAGAAAAAGACTGCAGAAAACTCCTAAAAGTGGCTTGACAGAATGTTTTCTGGCTGATATAGTATCGAAAACCGTTATCGAGCTCGATAGTAATAATTGGGCATCGGTAGTTGGAGTAGTATGAAATTAGAGTGACGGCGAACTCTGCCAGGGGAGACCGGGGTGTTCAGATTGGAGCTGGTGCCCCTCCCGTTGCAGTCCTGGGCATAATCGGGCAAGTGGCATCCCACCTGCCAATTTTTTTGGACAACATAAGTAGCAAGGAGGAAAGGAATATGAACAAAAAGGGTATCGTGGCCGTTTTAGATAAGCCGGGGGGCAAATTCGAGTTAAAGGAATACTCACTACCCGAACCTGCCCCGGGAACTATCCTGGTAAAACAAGAGCTTACGGGTATATGTGGAACGGATATTCACATGTATCACGGTCGTCTGCCAGGAATTACTTATCCTATTTGCTTGGGCCATGAGTTTATGGGTAAGATTGCGGCTTTAGGTAACGGGGTGACCACTGACTATTTAGGAAAACCGGTAAAAGAAGGAGATAGAGTAATTGTTGTTCCAGGCGTAGGCTGCGGCAAATGTTACTGGTGCCTGATTGCCAAGACTCCCACTTGTTGTGAGGAAGGCTTTGCTTACGGATTTTTCTCTGACGAGGATACTGATCACCACTTCACCGGTGGCTTTGCGGAATATATTTACTGCCATCATCCCAGAACATCCTTCTTTAAAACGGAGTTACCACCGGAAGTAGCCGTGTTAATGGAGCCCATGACGGTAGGCATTCACGCTGCCATTAGAAGTAATATAAAGCTGGGAGATACGGTGGTAATCCAGGGCTCAGGAGCGGTGGGACTATCAACTCAAATTTGCGCTAAGCTGGCTGGAGCAGCAAAAGTCATCCATATTGGTGGTCCCACTGATTACAGAATAAAAATGGCCAAGGAGTTCGGCGCCGATATTATCATAAATGTTGCTGAGGTTAAGGTTTCTGAAGAAAGGATACAGATAGTAAAAGATAACACGATTAAGGGAATGGGAGCCGATGTAGTGTTTGAGTGTACCGGTGTACTTGGAGCAGTGCCTGAGGGATTAGCGATGCTACGAAGAAGCGGCAGTTTCGTGGAAGTTGGCCATTTTACTGATGCGGGCTCCGTTCCTATAAATCCCTTTGCTCTCTTTTGTAACAAAAATGTAGATTTACAGGGTTCCTGGGGAGGCGAATTGGAGCAATTTGTGAGGGGTATACCTATTTTGGAAAAGCGGGAGTTCCCCTATGAGAAGTTGGTTACTCATAAACTTCCCTTGAGTAGACTAAACGAAATTATGCAGGTTCCTAAAAGCGGATACATGCTCGACGGAAAAGAGAGCCTAAAGATTACTGTGTCAAGCGAAATTTAGTTTGTTTATCTTATGGAGTGAAGAACAAGATTGCTCGAAAGCAAAAGGGGTGAGAAGATGCCACTCGGATATAATGGAAAAATTTTACGGGTTGATCTATCTAACAAAGAAATCAGTGTAGACGAACCCGATGAGCACTTTTACCGCACTTACGGAGGAGCCCGGCCAAAGCTTGAAAAAGGGCGATGAACTTTATCTAACTTTACCAGTGGCGGGGGGCTAATCGTTTGAAGAAGAACATTTGAAATTTTTTAGTTTGGGAGGCGATAGCTTTCAGTAGAAGGAGGTGATAGCTTTCAGTAGAAGAATAATTTAGCAGACCAAAATCTAAATGGAGGAATTTTTACCCATGAAAAAGAAAATATTGTTAATTCCGTTTATATTTTTGTTAATCACGAGCTTGGTTGCCTGTGCGGCCCCGGCACCTGCCCCGGCACCGGCACCTGCTCCGGCCCCAGCACCTGCTCCGGCACCGGCACCGGCACCTGCTCCATCCCCAGCACCTGCTCCGGCCCCAGCCCCGGCGCCAGAAGTAGAACGTTTTAGTCTCACTGACATACCGGAGATAGAAAATAAAAGATCAGTATCTATAATAGTCGAATCAGAGGGCGGTATGAGACTGATGCCTCCAGTGTTCGAAGCGTTTTTAGAACATACCGGGGTCGATGTTGCGATTGATACTGTATTATTTGCTGCCATGTATCCTAAGATAAATGTAGAGCTTATAGCGGAAACTGGAGCATATGATATTGTTATCGTGGAAAGCTCTTCGACAAACGAGTGGGCTCCTTACCTTTACTCTATGGAGGAACTAGCCGCACAGTTTGACCCTGGGGGAGTGGAAGCACTGAGAAAAGAGCTCCAGTTTTTCCATCCTACCTTATTACGTACGTGTTCTACCAAAGACGGCGCATTGATGGGAATACCATACGATAATTACACGCAAACTATGATGTACCGGGCAGATGTATGGGAGCACCCAATAGAGATGGCAAACTTTAAGGCAAGATACGGGTATGAGCTGGCCCCACCCACAGATTGGAAACAGTTGCGCGACCAGGCCGAGTTTTTCACCAGGGGAAAGGGTGAGCTGTTAAAGGGTGAGCCTCTTGAGTGGGACGTTTACGGTATGGGCTTCGAAGCCGGCAAATTTAACATAAACGATGAGATAAGTGCCAATATGTGGGGAATGGGTGGATATTGGGCTGATTTGGTCAGAGACGAAGAGGGCACACTTATAGGATATAGAATAACCGAGCAAAACAAATTGCTGTTACAGTCCACTCTGGAAATCATGTATAACTGGGTACAGTATTGTCCACCTGGAGTCCTTACTTATTATTGGGAACATATTGCGACGGACTTCATAGCTGGACGCATCATGATGACGCCTCATACGTTTGGTTGCTGCATTATGCCGTGGGCTTCTGATGTTGAAGATGTGGTTCCTGGTGCGCGTATTGGAGCAGCTGAGACGATAGGTAGTCGAGGTTATGTTGGTTGTTTCCATCTCGCTGTTCCCCGGGCATCTAAAAATCCCGAGGCAGCTTACTGGCTCATCAGGCACCTTACCTCTGCAAAATATTCACTAGAGTGGGGTGAGGCTGGAGCCTGGGGCGCTACTCAGTTGCCAGTCCTGACAAATCCACAGTATTATGAGTTTCCCCTTAAGGCTCGTTACTTACCTTGGGTAAATAAAACCCTGGATGCTCATCTGCCTTTCGTGGACAATTACTTACACTTTAACAGCAGTGCCATGGGTAGGCTGTATGAGGAGCAGATACAAATAGGTGGTGATGTTATGGATGGTTCGTTAACGCCGAAAGAAGGTGTGGAGAGATGGGTGAAAGTTTTCACTGAGCTACAGACAAAGTTTGGTGCTCTGCCAATCTTAGACTAGTCTTAGACTAGAGTAAGAAATGAGCTGGGGGGGGTATCCCGGGGTGAGATACCCCCCCTCCCCCATAGATAATTTGAATACCAGCTCATAACGAAGAAGGATAGGTGAGAATGCAAGAAAAAAGAACATTTTGGCAAGTCCTCACCGGTGAGAAATATTACCGATGGCTTTTAATAAGTCCACTTTTACTGACGCTTGCAGTATTTATGCTTTATCCTACGTTTTATTGCATCTATTATTCCGCTCATTTGGTTGCTCCGTTGCGTCCGCCTGAATTTGTTGGAATGGAAAACTTTCGACAGGCATTGACCGACCCGATATTCTGGGCGGCTCTTGGTCGTACTGGTTATGTGTTAGTTATATGTATCGTTGCTGAATTAATTCTTGGCATGACCATTGCCCTTTTGCTCAACCGGGAGTTTAGGGGACAAAACATTGTAAGAGGATTTTGTCTTCTACCTCTTCTAATAATGCCACTGGGTATGTCGATGATATGGAATCAGATGTTTTATTATCATAACGGTATAATAAATATAATGTTGACCACGATTGGACTTCCCGGTGGTAATTGGTTTTCTGTAGACATGGCACTATATACCATCATGTTTATGTCGATCTGGCAATGGACCCCTTTCTCTATATTTGTTTTGCTTGCCGGTTTGAGGGGCTTGCCCAGAGATGCCTTTGAAGCGGCAAGGGTTGATGGTGCCTCCGCTTGGTATACCTTCCGTAGATTAACCCTGCCCATGTTGACACCACTGATATTAATCATTGTCCTGCTCAGGACAATGTGGTTGATTAGGATATATGACCCACTCTTTGGAACCACACGAGGTGGTGTGGGGACAGAGGTGCTAGATTGGATGGTTTACCGAACCGCATTTGTCATCTTTGATACGGGGTATGGGGCGACGTTGGCACTAATTTCTCTATTTCTAACGATTATTTTCTGTGCCATCTTGTACCGAAAGTTGATGCAGGCTTTGAAGTAATAAAGTGAATGTAAAAGGAGAGGAGAAATGAGCCGACGAGTGCTGTTTTGGATAGCAGTAACAATTGTCGTAGGTATATTTATTTTACCCATATTATGGGTATATCTATCATCCCTGAAGTCGGGTGCGGACTTCGTTACGGGAGGAATACTTTTTCTTCCTACTCTGGAAAACTACCACGAACTATTTTTTAAGACCTCATTTTTCAGAGAAGTTCGCAACACTGTCATCATAACTATCCTTAGTACAGCTCTGGTGATGGCTGTGGCACTACCCGCTGCTTACAGCTTTGCCCGATTTAACACGGGCAGCGGACACCTGCTTTTTGTCACTATTTCAACAAGGATGTTCCCTGGCGCAGTAGCGGCTATACCTTTCTTTTTTGCTTTTAAAGCTTTGGGCTTACTGGATACGCACCTCGGGCTGACGCTACTGCTTTTTTACTTTAATATGTCGTTTGCCACGTTTCTATTATTTGGATTTTTTAGGGAGATCGCGGTGGAGCTAGAGCATGCGGCTATGGTAGATGGTTACGAACGGTTAGATATCTTTCGAAAGATTGTATTTCCATTAGTTAAGCCGGGAGCGGCAATTACCACCGTATTTTGCCTAGTATGGGCTTGGAATGAGTTTCTCTATTCCTTTCTGTTTACCCGGACAGTTGCCAGAACAATTCCTGTAGGGATATCAGCATTCTGGGGCGCTATGGATGTTGCCTGGGGACCTATGGCAGCAGCAATGGGTCTTGCCATTCTACCAACATTACTTGCCGCCTGGTTCATGCAGCGATATATTATTCGAGGTCTGACCTTCGGAGCAGTAAAAGGGTAATAAGGTAAACCTCTTAATTTTTGAAATTACACATTACAGTGACAAAACCATAAAATTGGAGGTTATTAATACGAATGATACCACGGATGTCAAAGGGGAATTGGATTTTCTGGGCGGTTATGGCTTTTATTGGCTTTAATCTCATCTGGCTTGGGCTCGTAGAAAGGTTTATCCCGCAATGGGTGGGGTTAATAGTTGCACTTTCTATCGCGCTGGCTATGATTAAATACGGTCCTCGAGAAAGGGAAGAGGAGGAATAGCTATGGCGGAAATAAGGCTTGAAAGTGTGACCAAGACGTATGGACGGAAGATAGCCGTCGATGATATAAGCTTTAGTTGTAAGGAAGGGGAGTTCCTTTCAATCATTGGTCCAACCGGGGCGGGAAAGACGACGATCCTGAAGTTGATAGCCGGGATAGAGAAGGTTACCTCCGGCAAGATATACTTCAATGACCGCTTGGTTAACGAACTTCTTCCTCAGGAAAGAGACGTAGCCATGGCCTTTGAGGGTTACAATCTTTACCCCCATTTTTCAGTGTATGAGAACATAGCTTTCCCACTAAGGGCACCCAGGATAAAAGGGAGCTTATCTCCAGGGGAAGAAAGACAAAGGGTTGAAGAAATTGCTGATTTTCTGGGAATCGCGGAATTACTGGACAGAAAGCCGCAGCATCTCAGCGGGGGGCAAAAGCAACGAGTGTCTCTGGGAAGGGCACTAGTAAGAAAACCCCAAGCTTTCTTACTAGATGAACCTATCGCCCACCTTGACACGAGGCTAAAATTCTCAACTCAGACGCTTCTTAAGGAGCTTGCCAGCAAGCTAGGAAGCACCATTATTTATGTAACCCACGATTATCGGGAGGCTCTGGGGTTGTCTGATCGGATAGCGGCCTTGAGGAAAGGAAAAATTGAGCAACTTGGCAAACCTGAGGAGATGTATTCTGCTCCTTCAAGCGATTTCGTAGGAAGAATGATCGGAGAGCCACCAATGAATCTGATTGACGGCGAGATCACTACCAAGGATAACAAGGTATTTTTTAAAGCCGGAGATGATTTTACCACCCAGATTCGGGAAGACTTGGTAGGTGCGATGGAGAAGGTAATAAGACAAGAAGATGATAAACGCATGGTTCGCCTCGGCATCAGATGTAACCACATCAAAGCAGCCAAAGAGAAAATATCGGGCAAATCTTTTCCGCTACCTATATATGCAATTGCACACGAAGCTGAGAGTACACTGATTACTTTCGAGTTAAAAGACGTCTTTGTCCAGGTGAGGATAGGGGAGAGAACCGACTATTCTTTGTCTGAGCGGCTTTGGCTTGATTTTGACCAAGACCACATATTATTCTTCAAAAAGACGATGGAGATATCCAAAACATAGGGGGAAAAGTGAGTAGAATTAGTATTAACCACGTTTGGAAGATTTACGAAGGGAATATAGTGGCAGTCAAGGATATGAGTGTTACCTGTGAGGACGGGGAGTTTTTGTCGATTCTGGGACCCTCAGGATGTGGAAAGAGTTCCACACTCCGGATGATAGTGGGATTGGAGGAGATTACTAGAGGAGAGATCTTGTTTGACGAAAAGGTTGTCAACGACTTGAGCCCACGGGAAAGGAATCTTGCTCTGGCCTTTGAGTCATACGCCCTTTATCCCCGACTGACCATTTACGAAAATATTGCTTTCCCTCTGCGGGTACGAGGGCTGAGTAAGTTTGAAATAGATAAAACGGTTAATTCTATCGCTGAACAACTAGATCTGACCGATATTTTGCATAATAAACCATCCTCTTTGAGTGGTGGCCATCAGCAGAGGGTTTCATTAGCCCGAGCTCTCGTCCGAAAGCCGAGTGTAACCCTTCTCGACGAGCCTATTTCCCATATGGATCAGCGTGTGCGAGCGGAGATAAGAGCACGAATCCGGAGACTTCATGATGAACTTAAGAGCACCACAATTTATGTTACCCATGACCAAGCGGAAGCAATTGCTCTCTGCGATCGATTGGTAGTTATGAACTTGGCAGAGGTTCAACAGCTGGGAACCGTAGACGAGATTTGGAATCATCCAGCAAATAAATTTGTGGCGAGTTTTGTGGGCGAACCTCAGATGAACTTTATTAATGGAAAGATCGAGAACCCCCAGCATGTTTTCATAGTTACCAAGGAAGGGAAGAAGACCTTCAAATTAAAGGGGGAAGTTGATCAGAAATATGTTGGCTCTGAAGTTACCATTGGTGTCAGACCCCAGCAGATTAAGCTCTCCCTGAGTAAGGAACAGGAAGCATCTATTCCCGGTTCTGTTGAGGTTATTGAATTCCAAGGGGACAGTAAAATCTTGACGGCGAAACTCGAAGACCTCGATAACACTAAAATTAAGGTAGTTGCCCCAGTGGAAGGAGCGGTATATGTGGGAGGGACTATTTGGCTGGAGTTCAAACCAGAGATTATTCATCTTTTCGATAAGGAGACCCCTATTCTCCGCTGAATGCTTCACGCTAGCAAATTTAACAGTCGGGCTCTGCCATGGGAAACTGAGATTCTAAAGGAGGTTATGTAATGAGTCTAAAAGTTAATGAATGGGGATTTAGTAACCCGGTCTATTCACCCCTTTATCCTGCCCCACCGCTCTATTGGGTAGATTTTCAGGTGCAAATGATTCTTTACGAGACGGATATTGCCAACATAGAAAAGCTTCTCCCCTATCCTTTAGAGCCTAACGGCAATCAAGTAATTACCTGGATCTCCGACGAACCTTTCACCAATCAGGGTAGCGCACAGGAGGCAGCGATTTATGTCCAGGCAAGGTATAAGGATTTTGTGGGAGTTTATGAGCCATTTTTGTATGTAAGTACGGAAATTCCTCTTGCTGGCGGCCGGGAAATTTGGGGATATTGCAAAAAGCTAGCTAATATCTCCCTGCATTTTGAAAAGGAACAGGTGAGGGGGGAAGTGGAAAGAGTGCGCACCAAGATAATGAAGTGCCTTTGTATTCGTGAGGTGCCAGCAAAATTAGAAGAATTACCCTTCGGCCCCGTATTCTCTGTAAAAGTGATCCCTGGTGCTGCTGAAGATGAGCCTCCTTTGAGGCAGCTGGTTCTTACGGAAGGTAAATTAACGGCTAAAGAGGGTATGTTCTTCAAAGGTAAAGGCTCAGTAGACTATGAAAGATCAGAAATAGACCCTACTTACATTCTGGAGCCCGAAAGAGTTATCGCTGGTTATTACGGGGTACTCAGTATGGTGTTACCTTATGGCAAGATTATTTATCGCTACGAGGATGTGTGAGGAGACCGTAGATTATTAGTAGGAGAAATATAGAAGAGATGAACTTAATCATTGGTAACCCGGGTAAGTACGTGCAAGGACCCGGGGCGATAAAGGAAATTGGCAAGTACGCAGCGGAAATGGAACTCGGGGACAAGGCGTTGGTTCTGGGTGGACGGACAGCCTTGTCAACAGCCCAGACAGCCGTAGCAGAAGGCTTTAGAGCCCACGGCATAGCCTATGTAATAGAGACATTCGAAGGAGAAGTCACCAAGGGAAAAATTGAGCGTCTGACGGCTATCGGTAAACAGAACAAGGTTAATTTTGTAGTTGGAGTAGGGGGTGGCAAAGCAATAGATGCGTCAAAAGCGGTTGCTAGCGACCTTAAAGTGCCAATAGCTATTGTGCCGACTATTGCCGCTACCGACGCAGCCTGCAGTGCCACGGCAGTGATATACTCAGAAGACCATGTTTTTCACGAGGCGGTAATTCGTTCCAAAAACCCTGAGCTGGTGCTGGTAAGTACCGACATAATAGTGAAGGCCCCCGTTAGATTCTTGATTGCTGGCATGGGTGATGCCCTAGCTACAAAATTTGAGGCAGAAGCTGCCTACAAATCCGCTAACAGGAATTTTCACGGGGGCACTATTGGTCAGTCATCTCTTGGCATGGCTCGATGGTGCACTGATACTGTCATAGAACATGGAGAGGCAGCCAAAAAAGCAGCCGAGCAGGGAATAGCAAATCAGATATTCGAGGATGTAGTAGAGGCTACGGTATATGCCAGTAGTGTCTCCTGGGAAAATTGCAATTGTGCAGTAGCACACGCAATGACACTGGGATTTACTGTCTTAAAAGAAATTAAGCCTTATCTTCATGGGGAGCTAGTAGGTTTCTTTACACTAACTCAGCTTGTCCTCGAGAACCAGCCAAAGGAATTACTGGACAGAATATTTAAGTTCTGCCATTCTGTGGGTTTGCCAGTAACGCTGGCTGAGATTGGTTTGAAAGATGCCTCCAAAGAATTGCTGATGAGAGGCGTTGAGGCTTCAAGCGGAAAAGACTCATTGGTTTACAATGAGCCGTTTACTGTTACTCCGCAGATGCTATATGAAGCACTGATTAACACCGACGGAATTGGCTGTAAACTGATCCCTAGCCAAACTATCGGCGGTTGAATTTTAGCATGAAAAGGGGTGATAGCAAGGTAAATATTAAAGAATTGAGACGGAATATCAGGGAAGGGCAAAACCTTTATGGTAACATCATTTTAATACCTTCTCTATTTAACTACCTCAAGTAAGGACTCCGAGATGACCAAGAAGATTTTTGCCGCAGCCATAGTATTATCACTAGTGTTTGTCCTTGGATGCTCAGAAATATCAGGTTTACCAGCTGATCTGACAGGCACATCTACAAAGACCTTCACGCGGACGGCTCAGGCAGGCTCACATACCCTCAAGGTAATTGCTGACTCCAACAATGAGGTTATTGAGAGCAACGAGACCAATAACGTGAAGACGTATATGTTCTCAATTCTGGCTCCTGACCTAATCATCGAGTCGATAACTTGGTCACCAGCATATCCAACGATAGGAGACACAGTAACCTTCACCGTGACCATAAAGAACCAGGGCAGCAGTAAGGCCAGTCACTCCTATGTCGCTTATTATATCGAACGCCCACGTCGGTGGGTCATTCAGGTTGCCTACCTGACTTCAGCCTCAGTTAGTCCAATAGAACCCGGTGCCACAGTTGCTAAAACCTTCTTATGGAAGGCCGAGGTTGGCCTTTACATCTTTAAAGCAATTATCGATGAGGAGGACCAGATTCTTGAGAGCGATGAGTCCAATAATGAGAAGAGCACAGTACCCTTATCAATCTTATCCGTCTTCCTCCCACCAGCGCCTACTCTCGAACTTGCCCCTTCACCTGTACCACTAGCGCCAGCGCCAACGCTAACACCTCCTGCGCCACCAGCACCAGCGCCATCGGTACTCAACTGGCCTCTTATCGGTGGGATTATAGCTGTGACTGTGATACTGGCATTGCTCATTTTCCTCCTGGTTAGAAGGAGAGTGACCTGCCCTTAGACTTAGGAGATTAAGGATTCCCATAGTGAGGTTAGCTTACGATAGCAAGGGAATCAAGAAACCTCTGAGGAAAGCCATTAAGCTCCTAATGGATGTTGGGATAAATGGGAGAAGAATTGTAGTATATTGCCTCTACGGCTATCTGGACAAGCCGGAAGACTTTCTTGAGCGGGTAAGAGACCTTATTACCTGGGGTGTTGTAGCCTACCCGATGAGGTATCAGCCACTAGAGCCCTGTACCAAAGACAGTTATGTATCGCCTAACTGGACAAGTGAACAACTCGAAATGATAGCCAAGGCAAGACGTGTAATTGGATATGGGGCCACTCTTCATAATCCAGTTGCAGAAAGTAGCGTTTTGTATTTTGTTAAAACAGTCTCCATTGCACTTTAAGGCTGTCTGTTATGGCCCTTTAAAAAGGTGCGCCTAGTTTCACGCTTAATGTTCAGGCGTAAATCGCCTAGTAAAAAAAGGACCTTTATATTTATTATTAACTTTCCATCTTTTCGTTACCTTCGATAAATAGAAAAATAAGATACGTTATTTTTGCATTGAGCATCTCTAATTCGGGAAATCGCCTCGAACTCGAGAAGCCCAGTCCTGAGTTCGAGATACTTTCCTCGAAGCCACGGTTTCGATAAACCCGGCATCGTGTACGAGGACTTCCTCGAAGCCATGGCCTCGAGGAAGTCCTCGCGCTTATGGTACTCAAGAAAAGGGGTTCAGCAACAATAGTCTTTCCTAACTTGCCAAAAATCGCCTGACAAGATGATGGGTGACACACAGGGATTAAAAGGGTGTAATGATCCTCAAACACGACCTCGAAGCTAGCTTTATGGCTAGTTTGATGTTTCTGCTCTCTCTTCTTCTCGGGATCGAGGATTTACCAAGGCATGTCACCTAGTAACCCGAGAGCTCCCCGAGAGCTCTCTTAGAAATCATGCCAGAATATGGTGAGGCTTCGATGTTTTTCTACAGAACTTGTAGAACGTGATACACCAACTATCTCTAAGCTCGGTTTCGAGATACTCCTCGATGGTGAGGCTTCGATGTCTTTCGACAATACCTGTAAAATGAGAGATACACCCAATTTCCTCGAAGGTAGGTTGCGAGGTGCTCCTCGAGCGTAGCAATTATCCGCGTCTTAATAAGCGACATATCAGAAATATTGGAAGGGCTATTTTTGTCGAGCACGGTAGATTCGAGGACTTTATCGAATACGATTGAGTTCGAGACAATTTCCCGAATTCGAGAAACCCGGTCCCGAGTTCGGGATACTGCCCTCGAAGCCGCGGACTCGAGAAACCCGGTCCCGAGTTCGGGATACTGCCCTCGAAGCCATGGCCTCGATAAACCCAGCGTCTGTCGCCAAATTCGAGATGTTCAATGCCAAAATAACGTATCTTATTTTTCGATTTATCGAAGGTAACGAAAAGATGAAATGTGACATAGAAAAGGGCTGGATATTCTATTCGTAAAAATACCCAGCCCAAATTCAATCCCTATATTATCAGTGTTATGCCTTCCCAATTCTGAACATCTTTGTGCCACAGC
>SDBT01013379.1_pt1 | contig 13144 bp, 11 predicted proteins | sample 2277101 | NCBI WGS metagenome assembly SDBT01 (sample SAMN10404973, study PRJNA504765) | marine sediment metagenome | isolation source: marine sediment core GS10_PC15, 103 cmbsf | place: Arctic Ocean: Southern Knipovich Ridge | collected 2010 | reverse complement strand
AACATTATACCAACAACTAGCTATTTTGTCAAATACTAAATCCCACCAACAAATATCTCAACTTCCCATTCAACCCTTCCCCTAAAGAATGTCGGATTAATACTGTCCAACCTTCTCTTCCTGCCATCCAAAACCATCAACTTCTTAAACGGGTAATCAGTCGCCATGTCGGGCCAGTTGGTAACTCTGTCTACGACGCTGCCGTACTCGTCCAGGGGAAACGTCAAAAGGTTTAAGTCCGCCATAGTAAAGGTCGTCCGTGTTTGCTTATCCAACCAATCCATGAGCAGGTTACGGTCTCCTGGATGTTCGGCAAATATGTGAAAAACAAGCTCTCTGGTTTTAATCTGTCCCCCGCCCAATTGCCATCCGCGACCAGAGCCTCCCTTTTCCTCGATAAATATCGCTGGCAGATGAATTTGGTGTTCTTTTGGGGGGGTGCCAGACGGCAAAGAGTCTGTCAATTGGTCGCTTATCGATCTCTGAATGAGAACCCTGAAGTCCGGGTCGTCAGCAAAGGCGACATGAACCCTTCGCGATGTATATTCCGCCTGGACTAGAGAATCGGGATTCACGGCGTTGTCGAATAGAATCCTTCCGTGTTGATAGTCTATATTATGAGCAAGTCCACCTGTTGTGTCAAGCGGGTAAAATACGTTGTCGACATAAACACCCGAAGCTCTGAACGGATCATCTCCGGCAACCTCAACCCCGCTCTCCCAAGCCCAGCTACCACCGACTCCATTCCACACCCTACCCTCGTTGAATCGCTCATCAAACACGGGAAGCAGCGTCGACTCGTCCGTACTCAGGAAACTCTCGTCTGATCTGCGATATAGATCAAAAGCGCTTTCCCACAACAAAGACCAATCAAGCCACCACTTCAGATTATAGAGTATTTGATCCGTTAGTTCATAGCCCCCAAAGCCATATTCGTTCGTCCCAGCAAATACATTCGACATTATTTGCCCCCCTTCGTCTCAATAGGATACCTCTCGTAAGCTCTGGCGGCATCTTCTTCGTTTGTGAAGAGGCCTAGGTTGATATTTTTTTTGTCTACTTGAATTTGAGATCGCCATTTTCCTGCGTTTTTGTCCCAATAAACTCCGACGAATTTGGAAGACTTTTTCTTTTGAGCCGGGGTCTTGTATTTTTCGATGTCAAAATTATCATTGGAGTGATCAACTTCCGGAAAGTTTAGCTCGGTGAATTCTTTGTATTCGGCATAAGCCGCTTTGTCGTATTGGATGGCCGCTTCTTTTTGGGTCTTGAAACTCCCTAGGTGCTTATTTTTCCCTTCAACCATAATCTTCGAAACCCAATTTTTGTCTCTTGTGTTGAAACAAACCCCCGTGTATCTACTTGAAGTATTCTTCGTCTTTCTTCGATGTCTTACGCTCTCCGAAGGAGAGCATGGTCTCAAATTACATCTGCGATTATCTAGGGTTTTATAGTTGATGTGGTCTCCCCATCTTTTGTCTCCAAATTCTAATCCAAGAATAAGACGGTGCATGTGCAGGGTCGTCCATCCTCCGCCTTCTCTTTTGACATGAGTAACTGCATAGAACGAAACATCGCCAGAAGTTTTATTGACATTTTTACTAAGACGCCATTTATACCCAGACACCAACTCAAAATCATCGTTGTCAACCAATGCGTAGTGCGTCCTGTATGTTTTTGATTTTATCTCTACCTCTTTCATTATTCACCCTTCCTACGAGCATGAAAATGTAAGTGCCCCTTCACCTGTCTCTGATTCTTATCTATCCAATAATTCCCCTCTCCATATATCCCGTTTGCCCTCCCTGCTATCATCCCGAGCATCTCCCTGGCATCTTGTTCGCTTATCTCCATAGTATGCTCCCTGAAAATAACCATTGGCGTCCTGCATGTCTGACATTCTATGACTACGAATTTCTGGTGAACACAGTTATATCTGTGTGTCTCGTGGTTTAGGTTGCAAAGCTCGCAATCGCTCATATATATTTTCTCACGATCTTAACGATATTCTCTACGACTGTCGGTTGTCCAAGTGCAAATTCCAGAAAGTTTTTCCCGGCTTTTTTATGGACAATGGAAGGCAGAACATAAGGCACGTTAGCTCCAGGTAGCCCCAATCTTTTCATCACAGCCCTCCCACTCCTCGAATTCTTTATTGAGACCTTCTGGGACGAATCGAACACAATGGAGTATGCCGCTTGTCCTATGTCTATGCTCGGATCTAGGAGCATCCATTGCATTACTGGTATTCTTATCTTAGATGGAGGAGAAATATAACTAGCCCCAGGTAATGCTAGGAACTTTTGGTAATCACTCTCAACGGCCCTTACGATTGCTGCGAAGACATTTCCTGACACAAGATCAAGTCTTACGGAGGAAGCTATTACACTGGACATTCCGTCGACAAGCTGAGATGCCTGCGTGTCTGTTAGTCCAAAATGCGCCGGAAGGTCAGTCCCTTGTCCTCTCAAAGCTCTAGCAACACTTGTTTCGTTAAATATCCTTACAAGCATTTTCGCGATATCTGACACGATCTGCTGACCTCTCTTATTTACTGCTTTTATAAATTCCTCTCCACCGGATTTTAGAGCACCTCTCTTCAGTTGTTTGTCGAAGCCTTGTCCTGGGATTATCCTGAAACTAGCCATAGTCTAACTCCCAGTAAGCTCCCACCAAGACAAACAATACCTAGATTCTTGCAATCCAATTGGAATCGGTCCCCTCAACTTTCTTATGCGGTATCTAACGTTACTGCTAACATTTATGTCTACCTCCGCGTATTGAGCCCTTATCATATCATCTGCGCTAGTTATGAATGTCTTAAGTCTTACGATAGATTTTGAGTCCTCTATGGAAATTCCATAGCTAAAGGAATCTTTGGGATTCCACTTGATCAAACACTGTATGCACTTAGTAACCTCTGTATTTAAAAATCCATCCCCCTTGCACCATGGACACCTTCTTCCTCTTTGGAATTGTCTGGGACCACCGACTCTGTACACTCCGTTAGACCGGTTCCTAACTGGGTCTATGTGACAATTTATACATGCAGTCCTTGTCGGGGTGAAGTACAGCACTACGTTCTTACCTAGCTGGTTTATGAGCGCGTCTATTCGTCCTTGGTATATCCCTACCAACCTATCCGTAATCTGTATCGCTACTTCAGGAGATCTTTCTGGACAGGTAGTTTCTAGAGGTACTGGAGCCCCGTGCATAAAAATATCTATACTTGATGATTCTGTTATTGGACCGGCGAGGAATAGCGTTATTCCGGATGCTGCTAAAGCAATCCCGCAAACAAATAAACTTGTCCCGGAACTTTCCTGAATTGCCCCTTCGATAAACAGGCTGGTATCAGAAGTCGTAGACTGAAATCCGTGTATGCTTAAATCCGCCCCTGATGCAAGTTGCTCTGCTCCATTGATGAACAAGGACGTTCCTACTAGACCAATAGAAGTTTCATGTCCACGAATAAACAGGTCTATTCCTGACGATTGCATATCCGATCCATGTGCGAATAGTTGAATACCAGATATTTCGGACCGGCTTCCAGCCACAAATAGGTCTGTGATACCAGACGCTGAGGATAGTCCCTGGATAAAGAGATCTGAGTCAGAGCCCAAGACCCCAAGTCCATGGAGAAACAAATCTGTTCCAGATGTGGCTTTTTCATGGCCGTTGACGATAAGATCAATTTCGGATGTTAATGCTACAACACCCTCGATATATAGGTCTACACCTCCTGATGCGGAGGGAGGGGCTCCCTCAATGAATAGAGAGGGCGAATCGATTGCCACGACGCTACTTTTGACGGCAACAAACGATTCCGATGTACTATGGTTAGACGAGATCGTCCCGTACCCAAATCCGCCATCCATTACCACCGGGGAATATTGGTCGACAGAACTGCCCGCTAATCCGAGCTGGTTTCTTGCGTCGTTTCCCCAGGCATATAGCACCCCGTCGTCTGCTATGGCGTAGAAAGAGTTTAATCCGGCCGCGATATCCACAATATCATATAAAGAAGATATTTTTGTCGCAACGCCAGAATTAGTTACTCCAGTAGCTCCAAGCCCAAGCTCGCCATTTGAATTAAATCCCCAGGAATATAGGTCTCCATCCTCGCTCAAGACCAAGTAGCTACTATCGGTCCCTACTATCTTTGTAAATCTCACATCCCCGGGAAGACCACTGACACCTCCATAGACATTGACAGTATCGGCAGTGTCGTGTCCTATGCCAAGTGTCGCATTACCATTCCATCCAACCCCGGAAATAGATAGGCCATCGTTACTAATGGCCATAAATGAAAATGAGCTACGGCCTATGGCGGAAACATTGCTAAGTTCGGACACCTTAGTCCATGTCTGTATGTCATCCGTCGATACTGTATATCCAGCCCTATAAAGTGAGTTATATCCAGCAGCATATACGTCACCGTCGCTGGTGAGCACGGTAATGGAATTGTCTCCACCATCAAATGAGACGACATTATTTCCAGAAAAAAGTAGGACTAGTCCATTCCTCGCATTGGTGTGGCCAAGTCCTAAAGCATAGTCAAGGTTCTGCCCACCACCCCACAGGTCGCCGCTGCTATCGATAACGTAAGATTCGCCATTAGTACCTAAAATGGAAGCTGCGTCCTCAAAAATGTCTCCGGCGGGTCCCCCCCCATCATAAAGCCTGACGTAACCAGAGGTAGCGGGGCTTGTGGTGTGGCCCTGCACACACACTCCGTTGACGTTGAAACCAACGGAAATGACCCTATTTATTTCTGCTTCCAGATATAGTCCGTGACTATTCCCAATGGACGCCTCACTTATCGCAGATGAGATGGCGAGCTGCTGAAGAGGAGCAAAGTCGGGGTCGGGAATACCGACGAGAAGATCGCTGGCGTTTTCTCCACACCCAAATACCTGATCACTGTATGGTATTACCCCACTTCCACTATTTATTTTAGTCCAAGGCATAGCTCCCCCTATCTCGTAGCGAGCCGGTTATAAAAAGTCTCAAGATTACCCACCGGATCGTCTGACAAGCTTCTCCTTGAACCAAAAACTACTCCTACGGAACTGGCTGCGGATGCCTGAATTGTCCACTTCAACTTTTCGTACATAGCACATGGGCCGACTTCGATGATGTCCCTATATCCCCTGAAACCAACGCTTGTATCGATCATGCTGTCGCCATCTCGGACCTTAATCCCGTCACCAAGAGCCTTTTTGTAGTCTCCCAGGGTTAGGATGCACGCAGCCTTTAGAGGAACAAGAGCCTGAAACGTAGTGTCTCCATTGGCTATGGGATCAGGGGATATGGTCACGGCGGCCACATTTATAGTGTACGTAACCGAAAAATCAATATCCTGATCGACTATCTTTGCGCTAGCGACTATCACTTGCTTCATGTAGGCGTCGTTATTAGTCTGTGGAAGACTGAGATCCCCAGCTAGCACCCTTACCATCAGAACAAGATCTGTATCCCAAGCCATGTCAAACTCCCCTTACGGCAGACTATTGTCCACCAAATAAGAACTAGTGTCTGTCAAAGAAGGCATCGTGTTCAATTCGCCCTCTTTCTCCAGGATGAAATCTCCTGAATCAGTATTCAAACTTTGATCCGTCATCACATAGTGATACTGTTGTCTGGTCACAGTCATTGCTGGGAGATTTGAAAGAGACAATCTGAAATTGCCAGTATTCCCTATCTCTTGTGCTTCGTCGTCTGTCAGGACAACAGCAGCGGGGCTGCCGCTATTCAAACGATAGACAATTACCGTAACCGTCTCTCCGGTTGTTAGACCAGTTCCTGTGATCGATGGCATAGCTCCAGCCACCATTCTATACACTGGGACCGATGGTCCTACAACTGTCATAATACACCTCCTTAAGGGTTAACTAAAAACTCTTCGTCTGAACTAGGATGAGCCGAACTCTCCGTATGGTTCAGGAAAAATTGCCCATCAAACGTACTGCTATCGGTATGCGTCATTCTGTAATGATACATGGGATGCATATTCGGCAATGTCTTAAAGTCTAGATTTGCGGTGGACCAAGCCCACCTGCCGGTACTGCCTATCGGGTAACAATCATCATCGGTTAATGTCTCCAGGACTACCGTGGTCTGGTTAAGGTTCCACACCTCTATTGTTACGTCCCCGAAAGATCCGGTGGATCCGATGTTCCCTACTAGGTGAGGATTATGGTCGTTCGTGTACAACAACTCCTCTACAGACCAATCGGACTCATCGGCAGCCAAAGGCTCTACCAGTGGGTTGTTAAGGTCTATGCCCCATGGGATCGGGAATCCAGCTTCCAAAGTCTCGATATTGGATCCATCGGTATCTGCCCTCATAACAGAACCAGTTCCCTGATCGCACCAATAGAGCTTTGACCGGCTAACATCAAGCTCTATGCCCATTGGAGATGCCGCAGACGTTATTATTCCAGATGGGGTTCCGCCATTTGTGGACACAGTATAGATAACATCTTCGACCGAATTTGTCCAAAATAATGCATTGTTCGATATGTCTGCTGTCAGATATTTCGCACCAAGAGATATCGTTGCAACCAGGCCAGATGAACTGCCATCTAAGTTAGACCTCTTTATTGCGTTGTCCTCGATCCAATATAGCTTACTATTCACAACATCTACAAATATGCCGACAGGACTAGTGATCCCGCTGACAACAATCTCCTGATTCGTACCATCTAGATCGGCTCTGCCGATATTATCCTCGGTAAAGTCTGTCCAATATATCTTATCCGCATTCTCATCCACATCTATGTCTAACGGGAATGCAATGCCGTCTCCAGCAGGAGCGGTTACCACTACCTGCCTATTGAAACCATCAGACTCAGACCTTATTATTTTCCTGTCCGTGATATCCAGGTTGGTCCAGAATACGTATCCGCTAGTTTGATGTATCGCTATGCCTATTGGGTTTCCAAATGTACTCGATATTGCTGCTGTGTTTGTCAGATCGATGTCAGACGTATAAACACGATCTGCATTTGTCTCCGTCCAATAAACAGCGTTCGGAAGAAGATCCGACCCCTCAATTACTAGGGGTATCCCGCTAGACACTCCCGCTATCGCCGCCACAAACAGACTGATACCAGATACCGACACCTCATGACCATCAACAGTCAAATCTATGCCAGACGCAATAGGTAGGACTCCGTGAATCGATAAGTCGATGGCTCCGCTTACATAAACTGGTCCGTCTATAAACAGTGTTATGTCGTCGTTTCTAAAACTAGGCTCTTTCAGGACCAGCGTGATGGATGCACTGGTATATTCCATCCCGTGGATGAAAACATCTATGGTGCCACTTACTGTTTCTGGCCCGCGAATGAATAGGTCTATACCACTAGCGGAGTCTTCTCCGGCCTTTATGGACAAGCTTATACCACTTGAGATAGATTCGTGTCCATGCTCGAATAATGTCGGGCAAAAGTCTTCGCCGGAAGTAGCAACGGCCATGACACCAAAACCATCGCCATAGGACATCCAGTTAGATTCTATCGATGAGAACTGAGGATTAGGGGGGACGTTTATCATAGAGACCGGGGAGTTCGATTGGCCCCCAACCGTACCGATTCCTAGCTGTCCCTTATCATTTACGCCGCACGAAAGAATATCTTCGTCGTCCTGCAGGAAGTACGAGCTTCTTATCAGTGCGTCTATGTCGGTTACGCCGGATACCCCGGCCACCTTTGTTAATTCTGTCCTAGCAGTTGTGTCCCCAAGTCCCAATTGGCCGTTTGTGTTGAGACCTACGGAATAGACATCTCCGTTATCCATAAGGAACAGGGTGAAATGTCCGCCCCCGGCAATCTCGCTTATCTGAAGACCGCCAGGAATACCGCCTACCGCCACGGGAGTGTCTTCTGAGAAGTTTGGGGGAGACGTTATGGATCCGGCGCCAAGCTCCCCATGGAAGTTCTGTCCAAGACCAGACACAGAGCCAGTAGAGTCTGTTATAAATAGTGTCCGGAAGCCTATACTAATATCGGAAACACTTTCGAGGGGACTCTTTACCCACGTATTGTATACATCGTAGAACGGAGCGCCCGGATTCGCTGAAAATCCAAAGTGGCCAAAATCTAGACCGCACACATATACTGACCCGTCGTCAGCAAGAGCGAAACTGCTGAAATATCCTGCAAGCACCTTCGTAAACGTTACTCCGGAAAGGACCGGCGCGAATAGAGATGCCTCTCTAAGCACTAATTCAGAATTTGAGGTTGGGTTCCCGATTCCAAGTTCGCCATTAACATTGCTTCCACCAACCCATATTGATCCGCTTGAGTCTAGTACAACGTTATGGATATTCCCACAAGATATCTGGACTGCATCATTAAAGTCTCCAGTACCGTCTTGAACATATCCAAACGTATTCGATACATCGGCATTTCCCTGGCCGCAATATCCAGAAGAAAATATAAGATCTGAGTTCGATCCAGCACTTATAATCCCTCCATCGTCCAAGAGATAAAACGAGTGAGCACCACCATGGCTAAAGTCTGTTATCGTACCACTGCCTTGTAGGGGTATTTGGGTGAGACCGCTTACATTTTGGCCTATCGGCCCCATTTTATCCCACAGGTTGCCTCCAACACCATAAACAGATGCGGTCGATTGAGAGATAGAGGAACAGTTTACATACTCATGCCCATTGAGAAATAGGTCTATTGACCCAGGAATATCTGCTACCCCCTTCGTGAACAGGGATATTCCGGAAGAAATTGGGGTAGCATCACTATTCTTAAGGAAGAGGCTTATCCCAGAACTGATCGGGAGCAGACCATGAACAAACAGGTCTACGCCAGAAGTAACCCGTACCGCATCTGTCTTAAGATACATTGTTATGCTAGAGATGGAAGTGTCTAAACCACCTACGAATAAATCCGTTCCATCATCCAGGATGTCGTGTCCTTGCGTGTACAACGATGCGTCAGAGTTAATTGGGATAATGGCAAGCTCACACGTAGAAGTTAGCGGGGCACCATCCAAATCGGCTAAGTCATATATCGCCTGCAGTTCAGGTCCGGTAAATATCGGGGTATCTTTCCATACTGCTAATTCATCGACCCACTGGTTGCTAGTGATCCCAGAACTGGAATAGATCAGCGTGGGAGTACCGTCGTCGTCAGTTACATCGACGCCAGTTTGTGTCCCTCTGCCAACCCATGCAGCACCGTCTATCGAAGTATTAAGATCCCATTCTGTGGGTGCTCCGCCACCTTGGTTTTCAAAGTCGAGGACTAGTGAGTGACGGTTTCCGTCATCGAGTAAGCCAGATACATCGATAGCCCATCTTATGGGAGAAGATCCGTCTTCGTCGAGAGAAATTCCTGAGCTGTTTACTGTAACATCATAACCGCATTTGACTATGACTTCGCCTTCGTCTACCGTGGGATTTCTCAACCACATAGAAACGGTCCATCGTTCTGCACCATTAGCAGATGGATAGACCCCTGGTGTCGGGGAGTATATGAACGTACCGAGATCCCATGTAAACGTCTTTAATTCGACTGGTTTTTCGTCTGATACGACAACGCCAAAATCATCGTTATACCTTGTGGTGGGGGAACCAAGAGGGCCGGTGGGAGAAGGAGCGCTATACTGCTGTGACTTCCTGGAATCCGCAGACACCTGAACAGAAGGTCCCCTAGTAATTAAGTTCCCGTCAAAATGGTCTATCTCTATTTCTGTAGGTTTCGTCGTGTCTTGACTACTGCTGACGGTAGCAATAAATGCCGTTCCTCTTTGATATTGAGTCCCGATTTTTGCCAGTTTAACGGTTCTAGTTCCATCGACACCCTGGCTATACCGAACATAGTCTACTGGAGTTATCGTGTCGTCGCCGTCAATTGTACATCCCACCACGGTATTAGGAACCTCGGTGGCATCCCCGCCAATATCGGCTCCAAGAGTATATGCAACGACGAACGTGTCTTCCGTTAGAATCGTTATGAATAAATCTCTAGCCAGATATGCAGAACTGCGGTTTACTATCTGGTGATCTGTCGCTATTATCTGATGAACTCCAGATGTTATTGTCAGACCATCTACGGTGAATGGAACGGCCCTCAAGAACACATCCTCGCCATCTAGGGCAGTACTATAGTATGTGTTATATACAAGAACCCCCCTATTCGGGGTTATCATCGCACCGGCAACAACCCCTCCCAGACCATCGACATGATATAGTTCGTTCGGGGTTACGGCTAGCGTATCTCCATGAGATATCGTCGCCTCAGCACCAGATCCAACGGCCTGGCCGATAGAGACACCAACCTCCCTTGGATTTGCCGTAGTATACGACGCAATAAACCTCTTGTCGTCCAATACGTCTAGCAGTCCTACATTTGCGGACAATGCGCCTGCTTGAGTCCCAATCTGGTTGCCGGCATTATTTGACGTTGCCCACACTATTTCTGATCCGCTAACAGTTCCAATACGAAGCTTTAATTCGTCGTTATTAAAGTCTCTTGTTGCTACCAACTGTTCGCTGTCAAGAGGAAGTATTCTAGACCATATGTTATGATAGCCGTTGACGGCAAATGGCGTTCGAAAGTCCAGTCCAGACTCAACCATGGTGATCGTTTCACCAGAAACAGACATAAATCGATAGAAATCGCCATCACTATCTTCGAACATAATGGCCGCAAGTCCAGACTCCCCTATCTGAGTCAATGCCCCAGGACTCCAAAACATACTGTCGGGGACTGACGGGGATGTCAGATCGGGCATTATGTTCCCAGAACCAACAGAAAGACTATATGGCAGAGCGGCGGAATCCGCATTACCAACAACGCCAGGGACGAATGATGCAGCGCCTATCCAGTCCTGATCTTGTGTATATTCTCTCTTATCATCGAGTGGGTGGTAAAAGACTATGTCATCATTGTGGGGCAGACAGCCGTCATCTGCTCTGCCGCGAGTGTGCAAAGAGATACTGCTGGACACATATGTAGGGTCGAAGCCGCTGTCAAATCCTCTACTGAAGCCACCGGCCATTCTTAACCAACTTTCTTCGCAACGAAAGAGCCCTCTTCTATATTCAGATCTCTGAGGTTAGCCCCATCATCCGCGTCTGCATAAACAGAAAGCACAGACCCAGACGGAAGTTCTACTAGTCCACAAAATCCAGCAGAGCCAACATCGTTATTGGTGCCAACCTTTCTAGTGAAGCCAATGTGTGGATCCAGCTCGGCCCCATCAGAAAATACGTGCAAATGGTACGTGATATTATTATTCCCGTTAAAGCTAAACATACCCCGTAGTTCATATGTTCCACTAACCTGAATGGTCAGTGTCCCGCTGGTAGCACCGGAGACCTCGGGCACAATCCCAATAGAAGGGAGGGCGTTATTCCATTGTCGAACCTGTGTCGGGGTATCATTAAACTGCTGCATTATAATGCCGCTATGATTGTTGGAAAGTCCTCCATAGATCCCTTGACTGAGATGGACGATCTCTCTCACATCTTCCGGGGAAATATCCCCAGAATCATTATCTGCCAGCAATGCTAAAACTTCCGCTTTGGTCAAAAGGGACATCAAATCCTCCTGCTTAACTCTCTTCTAAACTGCTCGTTATCAAAATAAAGTTTGAACTCTGCTTCCGTATACGCTACGGACTTCGCAGTACCCTGTATTCTCAGTGGGAAATGCCTAGTTCCCAGCCTCTTAATAACCGTAGTTGGGTGGACACCCAACAATCTGCCGACTTGCGAGACGGATAGGCCCAGGTTATAGAGGCTTACAAAAATCTCGTCTGGGATCACTTTGTTAGATTCTGAACGGGATCGGCGATCTACGTTGTTGAATATCAGGACGTTACGAATAGTTCCGTCGCTTCTGCCGTCAGCTTCTGCTATTTTGGACATGCTAAGTCCGTTTTTGTAAAGGCGCACAATTTCGTCGTCAGATAGCACTTGTACCTCCATCCAGCTAATAGTTTATACACCTGAAAGGTAATTAAAAAAAGCCGCGAACAGGATCGCGGCTTAGAAAGGAAAGATTCGATTTTATGGTCAGAGATTACGCTGGCTGATATTTCTCGGTATGGCTCAATCTCGTTCTCACCACACATTTTGGAGTGCAGCCAGAGATCGTTTCGAAATCTTTATGATTATCCCCACTGAACTTTTCACCTGTTGAATTCAAGTAACCGGCCATTAATATCGACTGGGCTCTTAGTATGATGCCCTGTCTCTTCGTGGGAGCAAGCTGTACCGTCCTAAGAATCTCCCCTTTGCTGTCCAGCCCCTCTTTTCGCACCAACGCAATTCCAACACAGTCTTCTTCACCGTTGTACTTGAATGCAAAACTTACTGTGTTTGATGTTCTATCTAAAACTAGGTCCAAGAATCTAACTTTCCACTCAAACCCCGTCACGCTAAAACTGTCCTTAAGAGCTGTCATCGCTGATGAAAATAGCCCTTCTCTATCCTCCTTTCCCTTCTCTTCTGCTCGAACCATAGAGGTATGATCGGCAGGAAAATCTATCTTATCCTTAACATCTAGAAAATCCTTAGATAATAGATCTCTAATTACAAACAGCACATACTCAAGACTGTCTCCTCTAAGACCAACATCACTCGAAGTTACCATCAACATCTCCTTTTTTCTCTATTGACTATTAAGAAATAATCGTTAAACGTCTTAGAATGATCCGTTCTTGTTTTCACTATCATTATTGGCCCGCTCCCATAGGGCCTACCTCCACAAAGAGTTTCCTGGTAAGTGTTCGTATTCTTTCGGGTAATGATCGAGCCTAGTTCTTATTACCATCTTTGGTTCGCTCCCTGAGAATAGGTTAAAAATTTGGTGAATATGCGTCAACGTGGCGTTGAGAGGGGTCGTTCCGTTTACCTCATACAAATGATCCCTCATTAATCTCATCTGTGCGCTCAGGATCTTGTCCCTTCTCAGTGTCTCTTGGAGACATTTCCACTGAAGGATCTTGCCTCGAAACACCAGATCTATCCTATTGACCCCGAACTTCTTTACCCCGTAATGAAAAACAAAACTTGGTGTATCCACATCATCCTCCAACACTAGATCGAAGAACCTTATCGTCCATCGGTGAAGGGCTAGTTGGCTGTTCAGATATCCCATAATTGAAATCAACG
>SDBT01013378.1_pt1 | contig 13145 bp, 4 predicted proteins | sample 2277101 | NCBI WGS metagenome assembly SDBT01 (sample SAMN10404973, study PRJNA504765) | marine sediment metagenome | isolation source: marine sediment core GS10_PC15, 103 cmbsf | place: Arctic Ocean: Southern Knipovich Ridge | collected 2010 | reverse complement strand
ACATCTATAGTATTAATATTTGGGGTAACGATAGGTATGATTTTACGACTAGTCATAGTTGCGCCAGCGGGGGGTGAAGTTGTTTTTACTATTATTGGGATAGGTTGTGAATAATTTGGTGAAGCAGATACAGAATTAGGTGATGTGTAAATTACAATGGGAGTATTTTTACGAGATGGGGAAATGATCTCTGGAGACTTTTTGTTGACTGTCAAAATTTTTACTGGAGATATTCCCTTAGATGGAGTAATTATTACTGACGATGGAATTGATGAATAAACGTATGAAATTGGGGAGATGACTATTTTCTGGGGTACAGAAACTACATCTGGAGATGGTTTATAAGACGATGGAACTATTGCCGGGGGAGTTTTATGCGAGGTGGAAACCATTATTGGTGAAGAACTGGATGAGTGGTTTTGTGAAACTGGAACGGTGATAATTTTCTGAGATGCATAGTTGGAAGGAATTATGGATGGAAGAGGTTTAGATGGAGGTTGATTGGGTGAAATTACCGAAGAAATTAGAGTTTTTGTATGATGGGAGGAAATATGGGTAGGTGGTGGAGAAGTTATAGATTCAAAAGTGTCTGAATTTGAAAGAGTTTTTCTGTTTCTAAGAGAGGGACGGAGGGAATTAGAATTAACAACAGCCGGTATATTTGCTCTAGATTTAGATGGACTTTTATTTCTTCTGGCACGTCTAGATTTGGTGTTATGGGCTCCACTTGCGGCCTTAATTTCTTTTATCTCTAAATTTAGGTTTTCTAATCCCGTTTGAACCGAAGTAATTACTCTACCCAATTCTGTAATATTATTATTAATAATTCTTATATATCTAGAATGTGTATTATTAATACCTATCACCTTCTCATGCAAGGCTGAAACGGACTGTGACAAATTTTTAATACAAACATTTGTTTTAGATGTTTCTGATTTGATCAAATCTGTCACTGGTTGTAATTGATCTGATATAATCCGAGAAATATCCTTCTTAATATGTTCATAATCGAATTTAACAGGAACACATTTTTCTCCGATAGTTGTGATTATCTTATTGGTGGAAGATTCAACTTCAGATCTGATTAACTCAGGTGTAATTTGGTTTTCCGGTTTGGTCTGAATCTCGCTTCGGATCGTATTTTGAACAGCATTTACAATCTGGCCTATTAAATCAGGTGTAATTTTATTTTCCGATTTGGTCTGAATCTCGCCTCGGATCGTATTTTGAACAGCATTTACAATCTGATCAATTAAATCGGGACTTATGGAATCATTATTGGATATTTCACTAATTTTAGCTGAAATATGTTCTTTCAATTCTGTATTTGAAGAAGTAAATTCTTCCAAGGAAAGCCGTGTTTCTATATGGTCTTTGGTAGCGTTAAATTGAATTTCTATCACACTAATTAAGGAATCCCGTGTAGATGTCAATCCTTGTGACATACCAGTTCTCCAACTATGTTTAGTCAAGAGATCGTTATTTTTAGTCAAAAGATCGTTGTGAACATAATTTGAAAGATTCTCAATCGATCGAAAATTCCCAGATTGTGCATTATTTTTTATTCCGTTAGCGCCCATCATATTAGTAACAACTAATGCTGACAGAACATTTCTTTCTAATCTATCCAGTCGTTCTAGTAACCGAGGATTCTCAGATGGATTCCTTAGCATATTTACTACTGTTTCTAAACGTCCAATAGTCTCGTCCATTTCTGTCTCTTCCTCTTCTTCGAAAATCTGAAGGGATGATTCTCTGTCGCTATCTGATCCGTGATTATTTCCATCAATAGTTAAATCATACTGATCCTGGGAATTATATTGGTTCGGTGATTCATATTGATCATTTTGGGTCGCAAATGTAGGTCTCACAGTTTGGCCGGAATAAGAATTGATTTGGTCGACGTATCTGGTCCCGCCCCCCGCCGTATTTGCATCATGACTGATAGTATTAGAAAGTACATCTAAAGAGGAAAAATTCTGAAATCCTTGAGAACCATAATTTTCATTTTCTGTAGATATCCCATGAAATGGGATCATTTCATCAGGGAAACGTTGCCCGTTCTCGGTAAATCCTCTTTGTGTCTTTCCTGCCGATTGAACCATTTGTTGTCCAGTATCAAAAAATGGTGTATCTGGGTGGGAATTAAACCTATTAGGCGATCTAATTATGATAGGTTTAGCTCTTTGATTAGTTGAATTTATAACATGTGATTGGTTATATACGGGTGATCTTGGGGTAAACCTGATAGCATTAGACATTGAAATTGCAGAATCTCTATTTCTGGGGGAAATATAAGACTGTCTTTCCTGATTAGACTGCGGCATATTTCTTCTTGATAAAATGGCAGGATGGTCCGAATTGTCCATTTTGTGCATAAATTTACTTTAGGAACCCAATATTAGATCTTAAAGGCTGGAATAAATCTGAGATTGATTAAGTTTCTTAAATAAATTATTTCTCATATGTCATCTATAGAATGAAATTCTTCGTCCCAATGACGGTGAATTTTTTTAAACATATTTAGTCATCTGATTCGTCGGAATCATAACCAATACTGATATCTTCAGAGAAATAATCATCATCTTCTTCGATGATTATTTCATCGGAAGATTCATTCTCAATTTTCAAAAAGGGTGTTATATTTACACCTGTAGCTGCAGCATAATAACTTAAAACTGTTAATGTAAATGGGTGTCTAAAGATAGCGAAATTATTACCATTACAGCTTCCACACATAAGAATTCCGCGCGAAACATTTGAAATGGCTGTTGTTCGGCAATTCATACAAACTATATCATAATGAGAATCACAAACCGTCGAAGTTCTATCCAATAGAAAGTGTGGCGCCCCGTGAGCAATAAGTCCATCTCTTTCTTGTTCCCCGAGTCTGATAGCACCTCCTCTTTTTCGTCCTTTAGTAGGTTGACGGTTATTTAATGTTCTAGGACCTTGACCTCGGCATTGTTGTTTTGATAAAACTTGATGTTTTAATAATTGATATTGGCTTGGACCAATCATAATTTTAGTTTTGGTTAAAAGATCGCCAGAATAGTTATACAATGTTTCAGTACCAGAGCCGTCAAAATTGTAAAGAATTTCTAATAATTCCGAGTAAGTTTTAATAGAGAATCCTTTGAAAGCTGTTGCGTTTATTTTAGTTCCTGACAGGGCTGCACATTTTCCAGTGATTATTTCAAGATAAGTAGAAATAGTCATTCTTTTTGGTAAAGAATGTGGATTAATTAATATATCTGGAGTAATACCTTCGGCGGTGAATGGCATTTCGCTGGCCGGGACGATTTTACCAATTACAGATTTTTGGGCTGATCTGAGAGATACTTTATCTCCAATAATGGGTCTCCCTGTCACCCTTATTCTGATTTTGATAATTTTCTCATTAGTCGAATTAGTAGAGGCGAGAACACTGTCAACAATTCCATCTTCCCAAGCTTCCAAATAGATAGAATTGTCTTCTTTCTTGGTAGTGCTGGTAAAATAAGAACTGGAACCCTTCGGATGGGTGGTAATTTTCTTTACTTTACATATTAAACAATCTCCAGATTTGACTACCGAATTAAGTCTAACTATTCCATTTTGATCCAAATTTTCATATTGTTGTATATTATGATGAGGGAAAGGCTCCTCCGGTTTGACCAAATATTCAATAATTTCACCATTGCTAATTTTAATAGGATTATATACAACTGTCGAATAAGAATGAACTACAGTATAAGTGAAAAGACCCCTTTCTAAGGCTTCCTTCTTAATTACTATAGCATCTTCTTCATTGTTAGGATGCGTTCTAATTCCTAAAATTACATTCATTCCTGCTGGTAATTTGTCCAATCCGAATATTTCCTGCATTTGTGTTGATACTAGGGCGGGTGCAGGATAAGCCAAAGATTTTCCAGTTGTGGGATATCTACAATCAGGATTGCTGGTCGTTATTCCCAAAGATTGCCTACCCATATTGGTCTGAAAATTGTTCCTTGGTCCGGGGTTACACCCTATGAATGGTATAACAGATGCAGCAACACCTAAGGCAATATTTGGATCTATTTCGACATGAGTATAAGGACTTTTATTTATTAATCGGCGGTAATTTCTTTCTGATTTTTCCCAAGTTTTATCTAATTCTTCTTTTCTTTTAGTTAGCTTTAACCAAGCAGGATTAGAAATAATTTCTTCTCGAGATAAATTAGATTTTTCTATTTCTTCCAATTGGTCTGTTATTGTCTTCATCAGAACAGGAATTTTCTTCTTCAAAATTAAATGTCTCGCTTTTACTTCTCTCTCTGTATTCAATTTTTCAAGACTGCAAGCTATTACACCATGCCTAATTGCTTCCCAAACATCTAAATATTCGACGATACCGCCAATTATTAATTCGTGAAAATTTCGACCAATATAATTTCTCGATTCAATTAACGGGATTCCATCTTCACCCACAATTAAAAATGGTCTAGTTGGCCTAGATCCATCCGTGTAAACATTGAACATTTCATCTTCACATACTAACGCAGTATCAAAGGATATATCCATTGAACGGCGACGAATTATCATTTGTTTTCTAAGTTCTTTCCCATTACACCATCCAAGAGGCATTCCATTTAAAATACAAAGATTTGGAGTTTCCGGAGTCGATTCTTTTGAAATTCCATCGCTTAAGTATTTCCATGTCGGAATGTTAGTTCCTTGGACTGAAATCCAACAACCGATTGATTTATTTTTAACTAAACCACAGGTAGGACCAGAAGGTGTTGCTACAACATCTATATAGCCTAATTGATCGGGGCGAACGCTTCTGGCAGAGGTCTGATTAGATTTTCTATTAGTAGGTGTATTGATCCTTAATAATTGATCAAAAACAGATAAGATAGATTCTTCACGATCAAGAGCATCGACTACATTTTTATCTTTAGTCATATTAATAGGTCCCCATTTGTTGGGAATGAACGAAGATTCCATAGAATCAGTAATAGTAGCGGGTTTTATCTTTTGTTTAATAGCTTCCAGAGTACGTTTTCCCTGACCAACTAAACAATTTTCGACATCATTAATCATTCCATCCCACAATCTTCGAAACAATTGTTCCATTAATCTACCGGCAGTTATCAAACGTTTATTTATCCAACAATCTCTATCTGTTGGTTTTCTTAAACATGCTATAAATTCGGCATATCTGGCGGTCATTACAGCTAATAATATAGTTTTAGATTTAATCATACGATCCTGTTCTTTCTTATTGATGGCCTGACGGATATCTATTTGTGTGAAAAGAGCCTTAACTAATTCGCTATAAACCTCATTGATTATCTTATTTTTATCTGTTAGAAGTTGAGAGACCTTTTTCTTTCTGCCCCGTTTTCCTTTGATCGTGGGTCTGGTATAAATTGACATTTTATACGCATCCAGAAAAGGATCATCGATTTCGTATGCCGCAATCACTGATCCTTGTAGAGCCATAACAACCTTTTTCCTCCATTCGGCTTTGACAAATTTAAGAATATAATCAATAACATCTTGCACCTTTGGAATTCCTAGAATTTGAAAGGCTTGTATAATAGAAATATCGCTTCGATCTCCCTTGAAAATTTGAAGATTAAGACGTATTCCACGATCTTTTCCTTTTGTGAATAATTTCACAATTGTTGACCCTCTGGTGGTTAAACAAGTCATTCTGCAAATTTTCCCGATATTTTTCTTTCTGTCGTACATCAATATTCTATTGGCACGTAGTCTTTCTTGTATCATTACTACTCTTTCAGTACCAGAAACAATGAAATAACCTCTTGGATCATGAGGACATTCTCCAAGTTTAAGAAGATCATCTTTTAATATTTTATGTGTTTGCAAATTATCAAAACAAGAACCTAACATAACTGGGATACTACCAACATATACACCTCTTATCACTTGTGGGGTGTTGTCAACCATCACAACTTCACCAGTTTTATCACGGCGACATTCGATATCAACTTTCAAATCAATAGCATAAGTAAGTCCACGTTGCCTAGCAACATTTGGGAAAAGCACTTTTGGTCCGCCAGTAAATCCAGGTAAATATGGGTTGGTGTAATGGGCATTTGTGAACGCTCCATGTTTTCCTTCACCTAAAGAAATAACATTCTGACCTATAATAATAGGGATTTGTCTTTTAATAAAATTTTCGTAAGCTTTGATTTGATCCCCGACGGTTCCTCTAGTGCTTAAATAACTTAGAAGTAATTGCCCGTCTGCCCCAACATCCATACCTTCCGGGATTGATCCCATACCTATCATTCCAATTTCATCCAGAGACTTAATCCCGGATAATTTGGAACTCAAATCAAACAAAACCACCTCTTCTTCTTCTGTGGTATCATTTTCTTTGACGATGGTAACATCCGTAGTTGAATCATCCGAAGGTGGTCTTTCTATATTCGACCCTGTTATTTCTCGCACATTTTCTGAATCGCTCTCGTCCATAATTAATTTCCCAAGTTCGATCTCATCTTTTATCGGTGAAGGTGTTGTTATATATAATTCATTATCACGGCCATTGGTTGGATTGAAAGATTCATGATTAGACGTCATATTTCAAGCTACCCTTCCCTGATTCGACAATTTGTTAAAACAACAAAAAATAAAGATTAATTAAATTAGTTTTTCCATTTTTATATTATTCAACTTCGATGGACTAATTAGTCCGTCGAATCGTACTTATATCTTGATTTAGATTTGGTTTAATTATTCGAATTGATCTTCATATTCAGATCGATCGGCATATTCCTCCTCTTCTGTTTCTTCTAACTCTTCTCCATTATCATAGTAATCTATTTCCTGGTTTTCTCTTATTTCATATTCTTCCTCTTCTTCTCGAAAAATAACATCTTCTATTTTTTTCTTAACCAACGGTGTCATTTTAATTCCAGCTGAAGCTACATAATTCATTAAAAGTTTAAATGTTCCTGTAATATTACAAGCCAGTAATTCCTGATTATTACAATAACCACATTTAATAACTTCTTCTGTTAGTTTAACAAATGTTCTTGCCTTACATTCTGAACAATAGGCTGTCTTGAATTTTCTTCCCGACAATCTCTCCTGCAAAAAATATGAAGCACCGTGTGCAATAAGAGAATCTCTTTCCATTTCTCCCAATCTGATCCCTCCGTGAAATTTCCTTCCTGTTCTTGCATCGCCAGTTATACGATTTACCGGTCCTGTACTTCTGGCTTGATATTTTTGTTGAACTTGATGTTTTAGGAGCTGATAATAACTAGGTCCAATCAAAATTTCTGCCGGGAAAGTTTCCCCGCTAATCGGATTTGTCATAATTTCAGTTCCCGAACTAGAATACCCATATAAGATTGTCAACATTTCAGTAAAAACATCTAATTCAAATGTTTTAAATGCAGTTGAATTAATTCTCTCACCTGCTTCTGCTGCATATTTAGAAGTAACTAATTCAATTAAGGTAGATATGGTCATTCTTGATGGCATGGCATGTGGATTCAGTATAATATCGGGAATTATACCTTTAGGTGTAACAGGTAAAAATCTTTCTGGTACTATCCCCCCAATAACTGATTTTTGGGCCGACCTAAGAGCCAATTTATCTCCGACAATAGGTCTACCGACAGTTCTAATTCGAACTGTTACCGACAATTCTTTTTCTGGGGTTTTGGCAACTATGACACTATCAACTATACCTTCTTCATAAGCATTAAGATAAATTGACATATCTTCGTATTCTGAAGTTTCAAAAGAACCATTTTTCTCCATGATAACTCTAGTTATTCCGACCAAACAATCACCAGGAATCATCAGTTTGTCAACTTCAGCAATACCCCTATTATTTAAACCTTCATAATTACTGGCTGTATGTCTAGGGAATGGTTTAATAGGTTTAACTAAAAAATCTTTCGTTACTATGCCGACACCAGTTCTTGAAACACCGGCCATATTCTTGAGAACAACATTATAACTGTGAAGCACCGTATAAGTAAAGAGTCCCCTTTCCAGAGCCTCTTTCTTAACTGTTATTGCATCTTCTTCGTTAGTGCTGGTAGTCATTACAGCTAAAATTATATTATTTCCAGCCGGAAGACTATCCAATCCTAGAAGTCTCTGCATATGTGTTCCTGATAAAGGCCTTGCAGGAGAAGCTAAATTTTTATCTGTCTTCGAGTAACTTCCAGCAGGATTACTAGTATTCATACCAATCGCTTGTTTAAACATTGAACATTGGAAATTATTTCTTGGTCCCGGATTGTTTGAAATATGTGGTATAGCTGATGCTGATACACCAAAAACGGATGTTGGATCCATCTCAACGTGGGTATATTTCTTTCTTAACAATCTTTCTCTGGTTAATTTAAAGGCCCCGATTTTTTCTTTGACTCGCATTACATTTGATGAGGCATTAATCCATTTCTCCAGGGGATCATTGGATATGATCGGATGTTCTCTATTTCTTATTTCTTTCCGTTTCTTTTCAACGATATCATTCGTTGCATAGTCTGGTCTAGAATTAATGATTAAAATTTTGGTTAATTCTGCCATTTCTTGTTTACTTCTATCCAATAGTCTTGAATTCAGATTTAAATCTTCTCTAACTAGAATAATTTTTTCGACACTTGGGGCAATCACATTATGTAATTGATTCTCCCACGGATCAACATATTCAACAACGCCTCCTTTCAATAAAGTTTTGAAATCACTGTTCCACATATTTCTTTCAGTAATTAAGGGAACGCCATTTTCTCCGACGATTAAAAGTGGACGGGTAGGTCGCGACCCATCCGTATAAATATATAAAATATCATTATCAACCGCAACGGTGATATCAAAATCTATCTCTAAATTTCTTCTCATCTTTAAAACTATTGCTCTAAGTCCCTCAGAATCACACCAGCCTGAAGGGTAACCATTGATGATTAAAATGTTAGGTGTTTGTCGTGTATATTTGAGATACAAGTGTTCTTTGATCTGTTTCCAAAGAAATTCTGGTGACCTATTTACTGATATCCAACAAGTTAAAGCTTTATATTTTACCAAACCTACAGCACCGCCTGATGGTGTATCAACTACGTCGATATATCCAAGCTGACTAATTTGAATCGCCCGGACATTCGCGTTTTTATCTTTTCTGTTGGTAGGTGTATTAATTCTAGTTAAGTGACTTTGGGCCGCCAAAATAGATTGGCCGCGATCCAAAGTATCAGTAATATTTTGTTGTTTTTTCCTGAATTTAGTTCCTATTTGAGGTGCCCCCCAATTATTAGGAACGAATGATTTTTCTAAACCGGAAGTTATATGGGAATGTTTGACCAAATTTTTTATCATAAGAAGGTTTATAACACCCTTAAGATTTTTCAATTTTGTTTCGATTTCTTCAATCATATCATTCCAAAGTTGTCTAAATAATTGTCCAATCATAGATCCTCCTGTTTCTAATCTTTTATTGGCCCAGTCGTCTCGGCTGTCAATTGGTCTGAGTCCTGTCACATGTTCGGCAAATCTGGCAATCATCATACCTAGCAGCGTCATTTTTGCCCAAATTATCTCACTCAAAAAAGACGATTTGACTACATCTTGGATATCATCCAAAGATAAAGATTTATAAGTAATATGAGAAAACAATCGGTCCAATGTTCCCTTAAAAATTTCGGCCTTGGTTGTTTTCCAATTTTTATCATTAGCTGGATCAGTTGATTTGATCAAATCAACCTCTTTTTTAGTGAGACGCTGACTAATATTTTGAAGTTTACGATCCCATTTTCTCTTAATTGTTGATTTCGAATATATATTTCTGTAATCATTTGCGAGCATCTGTGTTTCAGTATGGGATGGTATTAACGTCATCAAAACTTTCTTTTTCCAGTCTTCATTAACAAAAGATAAAATGTAATTTAATATATTTTCTAAGGAGAGCTCCATTTTAACATCTTCTTTTTTGACACGCGAATTGTATTCTTTCAGTAAAACATACATCATTTCAAACACTCCGATAGTCTCTACTTTTTTATTTTTTGATGGTATCTTTTTCTTTTCACCCGGGGTTTTATTTTTCCCCATTGCCAATAAACTATAATATAAGCGGAAAGTTTTATCATTGTCTTGGTAAATATTTACAACTGTAGAACCTTTGACGGAAATAGAGGTAAGTTGGCAATTTGGATCACCGTCTCTATCATTAAATATCAACATCCTATTTCCTCTTAATTTTTCTTGAATTAAAATAATTCTCTCAACCCCTTTGACAATGAAATATCCGAATGTATCTTGTATACATTCGCCAATTTGAAGTAATTGTTTGTCGTTCATTTTCTTTACTCTAATATGATCGGCCACAGACCCCAACATTGCAGGTATTTGTCCCAGCTCGACTTTAGGCCCTCTTAAATATGTATTACCATCTATGTCAACCATTGCTAAATCTGCATATAAAGTAAAAGAATAGGTCATTTTTTGTTCCCTGGCATTTCTGGGCAACATAATTAATCCTTTAGATATTATAGGTAATGCAATGCGGGAATTTACAAATGTAGCAAATAAATCCAGCCCTTTGGCATTTTTCCCCATTTTTATCTTCTTACTGCACAGTATTTTGGGAATTTGTACTAATACAAAATCATCATAATTTGCGATTTGGTCGGCCACGACTCCTCTGAGAGCTAAATATCTCAAAAGTAATTTTCCTGTATTCCCGACTACGATCTCACCCGGGATATTTTTTAAGGATGGATCAGTTAGAGATCTTTCCACTAAAATATGCGGTGGAGGATAAGCTAGTCTAAACCCCCCTGTCCCTTCCTCATCAGCAGGGATTTTTTCTTTTTCGGGTAAGATGTCTTTTTGCATCGGCTAAATAGTGTTCTTAGCCGTTTCCTTAAAATAAAAGGTTTTAAAGAAAACTAAAGTTGGTTAATGGATAACTTGACCTCTTTTTTCCCTAGAGAGAATCATTTTAATCTGATCAAAGAATAAAAAGGATCTGAATAAATTAATTGCCATTCATAATTTTCCTTTCCTGAAAGTCTGAACCCTATTCTCTTTCTAGTTATTATTACAACTAGAAATTCAACTAATTAGCATCTCATGGATTCAAATCGGCGTGTTCATGACAAACATCTTTTAGTTTGTTTTTAATAAATTTAATGTCATTGTTCAAGCATTCTCCTTGAACCCCGATGAAAGCAAAAATTCCTTTCAAGACTTGGTCTGTTAATTCAGGACTAGAATGATCACCATCAATTGTAAACAGCATTTTTCTGTCGTGCGGTATGGCATCGAGCATAATTTTGCTACATTCATAAGGTATTAAAGTGTCATTTTTACTATGGATGATTGCCACTGGACATTTTATGTTCTTAATATAAACTTTACTTTCCATCGGATGGAATATCCACCCTGCCATTTTTGATATAGCCATTGCTGACCATTTATTAAATCCTGATCTAGTTACAACATCTTCTAAACTCGAAAATGTGGCCATTAAGATCAAAGCTTTACATTTGTATTTAGAAGCTACATGACAAGCGACAGTTCCCCCTAAACTTTCACCCCAAACGATTATTTGATCGGTGGGTGTGTTAGTTTTCAAATAATGATAAGCCGTTTCCCCATCTTTATACATTCCATTAGGGCAAACATCTCCGTCTGATCTACCATATCCTCGACAATCAACTAATACTAGATTTAACCCAAATCTATCACATATATCTATTATATATTGTCTATGGCTTATATTTCCAGTATTTCCGTGAAAGAATAGAACCGTGGCGGTCTCATGGCCTCTCCTATTTTTAGCCAAATTTCTAAAATGCCAAATATTAATGGCTGGCTTATGTCCTTCATTATATCCTTTATAGGCTAAACCTGTTTTATGATAATCTCTTGGCAAATATATATCATCGTATTCATATCCTTCCTCTGAAGGACACCAAGTCATATTTCTTGAAGGATAAAATATTATTTCATAGCAAAGCCACCAAAAAATACCTATTAGAATAATAACAATCAGAATAATTAGAATTATCCAAACCTCCGGTTTCATTTTCTATCTAGAACTAAATTTCAAAATTTTTGTTCTTTATCTCTAAAGATTAAAGAACGGATTATTGATTTAATTCCTTTCTAATAATAGTTTATTCATTATTAAGATTAAATTGATGCCAAGAAATAATTCAAAATCATGTCAGATCGATTAATTAATGATTCGTGGTTGACTGATTCTTTGATTGGTGAGACACAAAAAACAACTTGGTCCAAAACAATTCAAACATTCATTAATGCCTACCCTTCAGATTTAGTATTCCAAGTAATTATAGCATTTTGGGTAGGATTGATCTTTGCTCCGTGGAGTTGGGGTTTGCTGTATTTAATTATATTTTTCGTAGTTTTCGAAGTAATTTACGCTATGATTCACAGGGATTTTTCGGCTGAAAACATCATCATTCGTTTAACCATAATCGGAGCTTCATTTTTAGGTTGGTTAGTCGGAAGAATTGTTGTTGAAGATGAAAAACCTATCCGGGCTAAATATAAGGATAAATATTGTCATCTAGGATGCAAAAATTATAAAATCCCTAATAATTTCGAGCAAATGATGGAATTTAATCAAACCGACAAATTAAAAATGGAAGAGCATCTTAATCGGTTGAATCTGAATTAAACGAAAAAAATTTCTATTAAAATTGGTGATTCAAATTTAATTTAATTTAATTTAATTTTAATAATGCCAGGTGTAGCCATCGTATGTCTTATATTTCTAGCACTCCTTGGCGGAACCGCCATTATTGCTTCGGTATCTGAATTACTCAAACCGAGATATTAAAAATAGAAGAATATCTTTATCAATTGAATATAGATTAAACAAATTTCCCCTTTATTAAAATTAGAGATTCAACTTTGATTTAATGGCTCTTGGTTTAATTGTTACTATCGCTGGTTTATTAATTTTCGTTGTCACAGCCATAGTTCTTTTTTCTGTTTGATTAAATTGAAGACTATCTTCATTAATTGAACTAAATAGAAAAAATCTTTAATAAAAATTAGAGATTTAACTTTGATTCAATAATGCCAATTTTATTAGGAGCCGCATGTGTTACGTTTCTGGTACATCTCGGTACTTATCTTACTTATGTTTATTATCC
>SDBT01013377.1_pt1 | contig 13145 bp, 14 predicted proteins | sample 2277101 | NCBI WGS metagenome assembly SDBT01 (sample SAMN10404973, study PRJNA504765) | marine sediment metagenome | isolation source: marine sediment core GS10_PC15, 103 cmbsf | place: Arctic Ocean: Southern Knipovich Ridge | collected 2010 | reverse complement strand
CGAGGTAGCTTCTGGTTATCCACCACGAAAGTGGCCGAAAGCGTCTGCTGCGCGTCAAGCGTGGTACGAGCCGCAGCAGCATTCGCGTCATCCACCAGCGTCGCCCCAAACGTACTGACTACGACATCACCCGGAGCGTTCAAAGCCGCGATCGGATCCCCGGAACCGTCGAACGCCAAATACTTGCTCGCGCGCTCCGCTGCAGCGGGAAGAGCGCCCGGCTCGTCATCCGTAATTGCGACCTTGAGCGCGCGGTCCACTTCACCTTGGCTGTCGATCGCGGTGTACATCCCCTTGTCGAGTGCCTTCTCGTGAGTCTCTGCGCCGAAGTTGTCGTTTTCCACATAGTTTGTAGTCTGAGTCTTCGGCGTCGCCCGCGTGATCGTCCACGTCACGGTCGAGGGAAAGTCCGTCGCACCGTCCACGGGAGTCACGTCGCCAGACTCGTAGGCTCCACCTGTGACCGTGTAGTGCGTGCCCAAGACCAACGTCGTTTCAACACCAGTCGCGATGACTCGACTCGTGACGATCAGATCCACGTCATCGATAAACGGAAACACCGTGGAGAGTGCGTTGCTCGTACCGTCTCCGATATAAGCTTGTTTGTTGGTTTGCGTCGTGACCGTCATCTCGGTGAAACCTCCACGTTGGGGATCAGCGCAACCAAGTTCCAAGGAAGCGGTTGCGGCTGGCGGAACTTCATGCGTGCCTCCCGTGACCAACCACACTCCAACGTCATGCGCTTGTCTCCAGTAAAGAGCGGCGGGGGTGTGTCCATCGCGTCCCCGGCTGCGCGGAAGAAGATTGGGTCATACTCATCGAGATCAAGGTTGTTACACACCTCACCACCCAATGTTCGATCGAACCGCATCACGACTGTGGGGACACGCTTCTTGCGACCCTGTGAACTTCCGTTCCGAAGCACGGGCTCCAAGTTCAATGTCTCCAATCCCGTTTCCTTATAAAGCCCGATGTGAGCTTTCGTGTGCTCTGCATTGAGCGTGATCGACCCACCCACCACAGTTCGCGGAGGATGCGCCGCGCCACCCGCCGTAATCTGAACCGTCTCGTGCTCCAAATGTCCGAGCCCCGTGATCGTAGTCGTTGCGACGCCGTTGTACGTCAATCCAGAATCCACGTAGAACGCATCTTCCAGCGCGTCCGTGTCCGAAAAGTCGTCCTCTATAAACTCGACGTAGCGTTTAGTGAAACCATCGATCGTGCGCTTCACAACGAGCCACACCTGGTCATGCGGGATATTCGCGCGGCCAGCACTGCTTGGGTCGCCGTTCGTAGACGGAATCACAGCGACCGACTCAACCACAGCATCGCCACTGCCGAAAGAACCACCCAAGATGTGTCGATGCCACGCGAACACCTTCTGTGCCGTGACATTTGTGAGTCCGACCAAAACACCGTCGTTTCGAACACCCCAAACGACGGAGTACGGCTCGCGTGCGTAGGCGATCTCGTCAATCCCGGACTGCGAAATGTGATCCGCGAGTAGCGTCAGGTCTTCTGCGATGAACGTATCGCGAGTTCCCTCGTAACCCACACTGAGCAGTTGGCGTTTCGTTGCACTCACGTAAACCGAAACATCATCCACATGCACCGGGCGAACCGTAGAAGCGCCCGCGACGTCACTGCGCTTGATCTGAATGTTCGTGGGTGTGATCGGCTCCAACTGTGTAGTCGCTTGCACGGGCCAAATGCCGCCAGAAGTCCCGAGGATCATCGTTCGCGTGCTGTCCATCCACCGGATCACGTTGGCTTGATCGGCGGCGATCGTGTAATTGATGCCGCTATCGTCGAGCACTGAGCCATCCGTATCGGTTGGAGAGAACGTCTCGAACAGCGCAATCACAGACCCATACACCGTTTGTGCCGCTCCGGGGTTCGCCCCCAGCCACAACCGCTGTTCATAGAACACGAGCACGCGCGGGTAGCCGAGATACGCCGCAGACCCGAATGCGCCGAGACTCCACTCGTCAGTCCCGGTCGTATTCCCGAAAGCCGTCTTCGCGGTGACGACAATGCTCTTGCTTCCGTTAACGGCTGTAATCACGCACCACCCGATGTCACCGAGCGCGACGGGCGAAGTAGGGTGCTGCAACCGGATGAAGCGGCCCACGTCGGTCGCCTCGAATCCGACACCACCATTGATCCCGTCCTCCGAAGACGCCGTAATTGTAATGCCAGTACCCGGCCCCGTGGCCGACGGTGTGAAAGTCGTTGTCGTTGTGTTCTCCGGAAGATAAGGTCCATCTTGGAAGTCCGCGTCAGCAAGCGTCCACACGGTATCACTGGTGCGTTCGATCTTCGCCGTGGGATGAGACTCGTGGCAGATATAAAGAGCATCCACAGTCTGCGCAAACGTCAGCTCCGAAATCTCCGCAGTCGTGTACGTCGTCACCAACTCAACCGGATTGCCCCCGGAAGTGATGATCCCCTCGTCTTTGTAAAACCGGACGATATTGTTGCTGAACTCCAGCATGTACGCGTTAACGGTAGAGACGATGAACGGAATCAAACGCGTCTTAGTGCTCGAATCCTTGACCTCTTGCACGAAGCGCGTACCCGAGCGATGCTTCAACCCACCCTGGGGTTGCACAATGAGGTTCTGTACAAGTAGCGCACCAGATGCGTACTTACTGATATCGGTACGCCCCACAAGTCGCGGCGACAGCTCACCTGCGTTGAAACTACTTTGCATCGGGTACGAACGCGGCACACCACCTCCCTACCCTAAAAGAGTTCGACCTACTGGACCGCCAGACAAAGCATCCGCGTCACTCGTGAGGATCGTAGACCGCTGCGCACCCACACCCCGCGGACGACGACGCGGAGCACCAGCGCCGCTCACGATTGTCGGCGTGCGGGGCTTCGCTTCCGGTCCAGGGGGGCGAACCAAGCTGTTTGGATCCTTGCCCGCTTCGATCAACTGAAGCGGCGTCAGAAACCGCGCCTCAATTTCTGCAATCTGCTCCGGTGTTGCGATGCTGCCGTGCCCCGGGACAGGAGTTCGCGCACCTGCCGCGTTTACGGTTGACGACCTGGACGTGATGTCCTGAGAACCAAACAGACGCTCGGACTCCGCATCCACAAAGTCCTGTTGTAATTGCAACTGCGCATTGTAAAAATCAAAAACAGCCTGAGGGTCGATACGACTACGATCCTTCCCACTGGAAATCGGGCCTGGGTCCGACATAACCATTCCGAACGCCTCCAACTGCGCATCTATATTCTCTTGAAACTTACGAGCAAATGTAATCGCCAATTTTGGATCCGCAGCCAATTCTGCAGCGGTGGCGAACTTCGGACCAAACGTCGCTTGCCGAGTGCCATCCTTGCTGGGTGTGGACGTTTTCCGTCTCTGGTCGAAAATACTTGGCTTAGCTACAGTCCGTTTCGGCTCAGTACTTTCACGCGCGTCGGTAGACCGCTGAGGCATCGAAATCTCCTACTGTCCCAAAAGCACTTTGCGGCTGATCTCAGTTTGCGAATCCACACCGCCAAGAATTGTACCTTGTTGCCCGCTACCCGAAGACCGCCGCTTCTGCGAGCGCTCTTCCTGAAGAACCCCCAGCCGATCTCGCCGCTGCGCTTCCGCAGCCGTGCGCAGTGCCGCCTCGCTCGCAGCTTTCTGCGCCTTCCGAGCCTTGCTCGCCTGCGCAGACGAAATCACAGTCCCCGTGGTAGCCGCAAGCGCACTAGCGACCGCTGCAATCGGAATAAGGACATCTGGAGGCATTTGAATCTCCTAAAGTCTCGCGTTAAGCCACTCGTCGGCTTCAACCTGATCGGGGATCCCTTCCTGCCCATCATTGCTGCGCGCCTGCGCCACCGCGATCGTGGCCTTCCCTGCCTTGGCCTTCACCACACTGTCGTCACCCGTAATGTCTTCCGCCCAATCTGCAGCACACACTGACGCGAGCGCCTCGCGAAATCCCGAAACCATTCGGTTCGCATCCACAACCCGATAGACATAACGAATCTCCAATGGAGCATCGAGATCAGTGACAATCGCGCCGTCCTCGACTTTCCACTTTCCGGAATTCTCATCTTCCCCATTGACTTCGAACACCCGAATGTAATCGGCAGGAAGCGTGAACGCATTCGTAAAACCCCACGCAGGAGCCGTCGCATTCACAGGCAACAAAACCCGCCTCATCGCGAAGTTCCACGGATGTCGAGATAGCAGCTCATCACGCACATCCGCGAAGCGTTCATTGGCGATCCGCGCGGCCTTGCTGTTTTCCGAAAAATCAGTAATCGGTGATTGCCCGAGCTTTCGAAGCGCAGCATTTGCGATCCCGACTTCACTCGCCATGCAATCTCCTCAAAACTGCCCGGTCCCCTGGCACCCAGGAAGCGGTAGGCACACAGAGAACCGGGCTCCCCCAAACGGAGGATCAATCACCCGCGACGTAGTACGCCTCGAACAGCATTTCGACCGCCGCGTTGACCACGGTGATATTCGCCGTCGCCGTCGCAGCGATGGTGTACGTGGTTTGCGGATCGACCGTATCACTGCCATCGCCGATCGCAGCCTGCTCCCAGAGCGTTTTGCCACGATCCCAGTCATCGAGAGTCGTGGCCTGATCGAACACGTCGACCCTAGCAATCTCGTTCACCCAGTCGTGCTCGAATGCGAACAGATCTTCGTCCACCGCTGCGCCATCGTTGGCTGCACCCTTGAGGTACAGACCGATGTTGAACGTCGCGATCGTGTGCCAATCGGCGTCACTTGACACGAACAGCTCGATGAGCCGATCACCACTCTTCAGATCCATGATCCGAATGATGTCGTCGTCCACCAGATCCGTAGCGTCGGGCACCGTGAGAAAAGCCGCGGAGCGGCGAATCCTCGAATGCTTCTTTCCGATATCCACGATCTTGCTGGGTGTGATCAACGTCGTGGCGTGCCCCGTTGCCCCCTGGTTTGCACTGTAATGGTCCGTATACAACGTCGTCATTTTCCACTTCTCCTTGGGTCACGACACCGCAACCCACGATGAGTAGCGGCGGTCGGCACGACACCGCACCGACCACCCACTCCTCAGATTACTCCGTGCAAAGAAGCTCCACGACGCCAGTCTCGTCGAGACGGCTTGCGCCAATATCCATCGACATGAAAACTTGCGTCGAGTAGTTCTTATCTGCCCGCTCGCCGATCCGACCGTTGGGCTCTTCGCCAATACCCAGTCCCAGCGAATTCTTCGCCCACGCGATGCAGCGGCGTCTGCTGCTGCCGTCAATCCCGAGGCGCTCGGTCGGTACCCACGTGAAGCCGAGGAACGTACTAATCTCGCCCCGCATCAGAAGCTTGACCGAGTTGTAGTCAGCAGACGTGGCCGTGGCGTCAACCAGCATGTCCTCAATCTGCTCCTGCGAAACCGCAAGAAAAAACCCATCTTCCGGGTCGTTCTCCGCTTCGCGCAGGATCTTGTTCGCATCAGCGATCTTCGGAATCGTCAAGCCACCAGCGGTGGCGATTTGATAGTTGCTGGTGTCGAACGATACCGACCCTGCGCCAAGCACACCTATGCTCGCTGTCGCGAACGCCGACGCGATGACCACATCGTCTATCGCACGACCAAACGCGCGACCGAACGAGACCATGTACGAACTCGTGGGATCATTGAGCAAGCGGATCTTGTCGGACTTGTCCACGAGATCTGCGTGCTTGTACGGCGTCATCGGAATCTTGCGCCGGAAGTGCGGGGTGTCGGTCAACGGCGTATCCCCATGACGCGTGGTCGCAGGCTGGGCCGTAACCGAACCCACGTAATCGATAAAAGCCTCCTCCCCGTCAGCAATGCGAACAAATCGCGTCTTGCCGCGGAAACGGCTCTCCTTCTGTTCAGCACGGTGCGTGACCCCACGCTCCCATTGCTTCGTAAATGCGGTTGTGATCTGTTGGCTCATGATGTTTCTCCCATCAATTCGTTACGTGAACGAAGGGGTAATCCACCTGAGCGGGGCCCTTCTACGGCATTACGTGCCGCAGCCGACCGGGCTTTTCCGGCAAGCACCCTGGGCCATCAAATGATGGGTAGTCAGGGGAAGAAATCTATTATCGCCTTCCCTTTTTCTTGTTGCGTTTCTTGAACTGTGACTTCGACTTCACGGGCTCGGAATCTGTCAGATCGTCCAATGTCACGTCGTCCGTAGACTCGTCAGGCTCATCGGACCCCGTCTCGACCACAGACTCCGCCTTCACCCACGCGACAATCGCCTCCGCCTCCTCAAGAATCCCCTCGACCGTACCGTGCCGATCGAGTTTGTGCAAAGCGATGTCCAAACCGCTGAGACGCCAGTGCTCGCTACCCACGAACACCATGAACTGATCCGCGATCTCTTCGACCGACGGCCCTCGCTTGAGCTGCGCCTGCAGCTTCATCGCACGGTCGTAGACCGCAACGCGGACGGATTCCTCGCTCATGTGGCTGTCGAGCGCGAGGAGACTCGAAAGTTCGGACGACATTTACAAAACCTCCGGCTTTTCTTCAGGGTACGCGAAAGCGTACAAGTCCGTGATCTGTTTCTGGACCACTGCGTGCTCCGGGTGATCCGCATCGTGCAAAGCTTTGTGTGACTCCAGCTTCGCGATCTCGGTCTTCGCCGCCTCAGGCGTCATTGTGAACCCTCCACCACCGACCTTCTCACCGTGCAGCCCAGCCTCTTGGTACTGCTTGCCGACGTTGTTGAACGTGCGGACAAAGGCGGGGTTATCACCGAGCGCCGTTCCGTTCGGGAGCATGATGTGTGACAACTCTTCAAAGTCCTCCCCCGCAGCCGCCTTGAACGAACGCTCGGCGAGTGCCCGGGACGCGTCGTAGTCCGCACCGAATTCTTCTCGGAGCGCAGCCTGCCCCGCCTCGTGCCCTGCGGCTGCGGTCTTCTGTATCCCGGTGTACTGCGTGTTGGTTTCTTCCGCGTAACCGTCCAGAATTTGCCGGATCTGACCGTTCGGAATCCCGATCGCATGGAGCTTCCCGAGCATCCCCTTCTGAAGATCTTCGGACCACGGAAGTCCCTCCGGAGGTGTGAAGTCGCCAAGCTCATAACCCTCCGCGGTTTCCGGAACACCGATCTCTTTTCGAAAACGCGCAACATCAGCCGGGTCACTCTCGTTGGGTACGATGATGCCCTTCTTACCCACCAACTCTTTCGTTTCCAAAAAGCTCTGCGCCAACGCAGGAACATCTGCGAGTCGAGTCAACGCCGGGTGATCTTTGATCCCCGCGTCGAGCCCGTCGCGCCACGTTGCTTTACCGCCGCCCGCGCCACCAGCGGCGCCTTCGTCCCCTGCGCCGCCCGCGCCATCAACAGCGCCGTCACTGGCTGCAACACTCATCGTCAATAGCCGTTTCATCCGCTCCCCTTTGACAGCTCATCGATAACGTCCGAATCCATCTTCAAAATCGCCATGATGCGCAAATAAACCCGTTGCCGTCCTATATTGTACGATGTCGCGTGTGGATCCCCAAGCACCAAGATATCCTGTCCCATCTTGCAGAACTTGTAGAGATCCTTCAGTACATCCTTTCCCGGAGGCGTATCAAACACTGTTCGGTACATCGTACGGCGCGTGATCAGCTTGCGCCGAAAATCCTGTAGTGCGGCGATGGCGTTCATGCCGCAGCCTGCTCGGCACCGGCAATCGCGGGGATCAATTTCGAAGCCGCGTCGGCGCCCTCCAGCAGTGCTTGCTGCTGCCGCTGTTGATCCTCCAGCTCTTGCCGCCGCTCGCGAATATCGATCACGTCTTGGGCATCGCGAATCATCGATACTGGCACGCCCTTAGCGTCAGCGATCTCGCGAATCGCGAAATCAGAATCGAGATTGTCCAGTGTACCCGGCAAGACCGCATCCAACTCTGCCGCCACCTGAAACGTCTCCACGATCGCGGCCACATCACTGGCCTTCTGGGCTCGCGCAATCGGGCTGATGTACTCCACCGAAATCTTTTGGCCAGCAAGGATCTCGGGGATCGGATCGAAGCGTCCCGCGCGCTGCTCAATTCCAAAAACGCGCTCGATCATCGGTTCCAACAACTCAGATTGCAGCCGCCCCAGAATCGGGGACAAGAACCGCTGCGCTTGTTGTACCAATTCAAGCACCTGCGTCGCGGTCATGTAAGGAGAATTGAACAGCGGGAGCACTTCACTGTGGAAGGCACTTTGAATGTTTTGCTGCTTGCGGTTAACAAGATCAATCCCGATGTCGGGCCGACCCCCGGTCGGGAGCGGACGAACGCTGTTCTCTCGCAAGCTCGTCGCTTCTTGGATGTTGACCGAACCAGGAGCCGTGCGGAGCTGCGTCATCACGCCGTCGTTGTCCATCAACAACGGCGGGTCGACCATCTTCTGAGCACCCTTGATGATCGTCTTCCACATCGCGTTGAGCATCTTCGCGTCTGGCAACGCCGTAATCCCCGGCCCACGGCCGTAGCGCTCACCCGGGTTCTTACTCCAGCGTGGGACCATGACCGGAAGCTCCCAAAACCCACCCTCCTCAATGACGGTCTTCTCCTTCTGGTCAATGTAAAGACTGGAGAACGGCATCCCCGTGAAATCAAGTCGACCCGGTTTGGGATTTCGGTTCGGACGAATCGCCTGTAGGACCATAACGCGCTCTTCAGGCTTGTCCTTCTGCACGAGTTTATGTGCCTGCGCAGGCGCTTTGGTGCCCCAACGATCGACAGCCTGCTGCGCGGTCATCCGCACGTTGCGGAAAATCGTATTGACACGGCCAGACGAGTCCTCCGCGATATAGACCTCCATCAGCGGGCGGGAAGAGAACACCGCGCCGCGTCCCACGTCATCCTCAACCAAAAGCGGTGCAGTGCAGAAGACCGTCAGGTCGAAGTACACCTCGTGCATCTGCGGGTTGAACCCCGCCTCGGGGCGGTTGATCGCATTGTACATTTGCGGCATCGCGATTAGATCATTCCACAACCGCACGTCGGGATGCTTCGCAACCTCGGGGTCCTCGAACCCCAAGCGAAACCACTTGCTCGCCGAATTGGTCATCAAGCTGTGGAGCGCACCCGCCAAAAGCTCACCGGAGAGAAGGGCCGTGATGTCGTGGATTTGGGACATGCGCCGAGTGCCAGGCGTGCGGATCGTATTGAAGTCGCGGGCGCCGACCTCGTTATCGGCGATCTGCTGCCACGTATCCTCCCAGGTGTGACGCTCATCCCTGAGATGCCCAAACTGGGCGACAGCCGATTTGGCGCGTTCGTCGGGCATGGAACCTCAGAGCCCCTTGACCGCGAAGTAGACCTCACACCACGCATCCGCGCCGGAGAGATCTTCGCTGTTGAACTCCTTCACCGCGATCGTCGCTCCAGTTGCGATGTCCGTCGTTGTCGCCACTATCGCGGAACACGACGTTGCCGAACCTGTACCCGCGACCGTGCAGGTCACACTCGGGTTCACATCCGCTTCGGCTGAACGTAACGTAAAGACCTGATCGTTGGTGGCATCCGTAGTCGTCCTGCAGAACATCCCTGTAACTTTAAACGCCGGAAAATCCGCTGTGATCGGCGCGTCGGCAGTGCCTTCAGTCCCACTATCCGCAGCGGTACACGCCGTCCCTGCAATCGCGAACTCTGTGCCATTCCCGAGGTACTCCGCGACCAAAGGACCCAAATAGCCCGTTCCACTATTGGGGCTATCACCGCAAATGATGATCTTGTCCGCCATCGCAGCGAGCGCATCGGCGCGAATTGAGTTCTCCGCCATCTTCCCGAAAATGATGGATCCGTTCACCATCTCGCCGCTACCCACCGACAACAGCGGGAGCACGAGTGCAGCGTCACCCCCGCCCGCCGTTTGGAGCGTGACCACTGTCGCGCTTGAGCCCCCAAGCGTCATCGTTGTCGTGGAGGGAAGCCCAAGTACGCAGGCCGCGAACGAGGGACACTTCCCCGAAGTGTTCAGGTTGCCGGCGTAGGCAAGCCCCACCAGAATCGTGATGAACCCGAGTGCCAGGATAAAGATGTTGCGGTAGCGCTGCATGTAGATCTCCTTGCGTCTAGGCCAAAGGTGAGTAGTCCATGCCCACCGTAGCGGTCTGTTTAGGTGTAATGTCCGTGCGCGCGTAGCGCAGGCTCATCAGCAATGCTCGGGTAGCGTCCATCAAGTCGTCTCGCTCTTTGACGATCTTCCCGTTTTTCCTGTGATACGTGTGAAACTCTGCGTACCAGTCTTGCAGATGTCGGGCTACACGCAAGCGCTTTGTCTGCATACGGGTCAACATCTCCGTGATCCCGGGCTCTACGTGGTACCCCCCACTATAGAAAGTTGCGTGTGTTGGCAGCATCTTAAGGCCCGCTTTCCGGTAAATTTCCGCCAGACTGACGCCCTCACCTTTTTGAGTCTGCGTACCGTCGTGGGGCCATGCGCAGCGCAGCCACGCGCCCCACGGCTTGAGTGCCGCCACATGGATCGGGGGCGTCTTCTCCCGTTCGCGGTACGCGTGGGTGATGTGAACGATATCCGCGTCCCGGTCCCAAGCACCCAAGACCGCCGCAAACGGGTGGTTGTACCCGAAGTCGATCGCGATGAGCTGGGGCCAATGAGCGGGGATCGTCTCGATCGCGTCCTCTTCCAAATCCGAATCCGAAATCGGGAAGATCCGACCTTCCCCAAGCATCGGGATCCCTTTCGATCGAGCCTCGCGCTCGTGCGCCGCGTACCCTGCGATCCGCTGCGCCCGCTCCGCCGCGGTGTAGTGCCCCGCGTCCTCGATCTGCATCTGGGTGAGGTGGCGGTCTTCCGCGCCTTCGCCTGTGGGGTAGGGGTAGAAGTAGCAGACCACCTTACTCATCCCGAGCAACGGCGTCGCGGTCAAATACGAACACGCACCCGGAGCCAACCGCGTGATCCCTTCCGAATAAATGTCGACCTCCGGCTCTTCATCAAACCAGATCCCACCCGTCAATGTTTCACCTTGCCACGCTTCGCGGCCCTGATCGTAGGCTTTGAACTGGAGCTGGGAGTGACCCCCAGACTTGTGACGAATCTGCACGGTGTCGATTAGGTTCGGAAACCCGCGCGCCATCGTGATGTCACCAATCGCGTTCTTCGGGATCGTACCCGTGCCGTAGTTTTTCCCGCGACCCATGAGGATCCGCTGGGGATTATCCCGAACCATCTCGTTGGTTTTGTTCGAAGCCCACCACTGTGTAGGCCCGAGACAGCGCCGACCCTTCCACCACTTGGGGTACTCGCCCCGGAGATGAAAGTCCGTCTCCATCCCAGCGCCGAGCGTCTTACCCAATTGGTTTCCCGCGAGTAGCGCGCGTTCGCGGTATGTGGCTCCCGCTGCGTGGAACTCAGCCTGCTTACTGTACGGTCGATACAGGCTCGACCGTTGGCTTCTTAACTGTCCCAGCAGTTTCGCTGCTTGCTTCGAAGAGGCCAACTGCTTCTCCCATCATACGAACCGGGTCACGACCCAGATCGATTGCCAAAGCCTTGAGGACCTCTTGAACCTCTTCCGGAGATTTACTTGCGAGGTCATCTTCGACGATCTGTACCTTCTCGACAAACATCCCGAGATCCTTACCCATGAGCTGCAGCGCAGTATTCGCACCGCGAGCATCGAACGCCCACTCCCCAGAAGCTTTACCACCCACCATCACAGGCTTCTTCTGCATGCAACGATCCACGATTTCCTGGAGTCGTTCATGGATCAGCCTACGTGTGAGAAGATCTCCCGCGATCGCTTTCTCCGCAAGCACAACAAGCCGGTTGCAGATTTCGAGCTTCTTACGAAGCAAACACGCCTGATTGCCGGAGTAGCGTTTATTCTTAGCCGCGAAGCCTGCTTTCGCATACGCCTCTGCGTTGGTCATGTTGAGCAGCGCAATGTTACGGGCGAACTTCTCCCACTTCGGATTTTCGAGTGGGGCGCGGGGGTCTGGAGCGGCCTCACGCTCCCTGCAGTTCTGGCACCAATCAGCATCGATGACCGGACGACTCTTTCTACCACCCATGCGAGAGCGGTACTACACCGAAACCCAGATCGCCAACCGCGGACACTTGAATTATGTGGTTGATTAAATAGAACTACGGGTTTTAATTGGGGTTTCGTCGTGCGCGGAACATTAAAGTGTATAGTTTGGTTATCTGGAGATTTATGTGGGGGGCAGTGCCAACATACAGGACGGCATGGCGTTTTTTGGGGTGGGGGGTGGCCTGGGGTTCTGCCAATTCGAACGATCGTACTTGACATAATCATAGTTATCGGACATTGATTTTGAGCAATATCAACTACTTAGCCCATTGACGCACTTATACGTCACTACTTTCGCCTTTTGTTGCCTAGATCGTGAGCATCGAGGCGCCGTGGCTGGCTCCCGGTGGGCTTCACGTGCTTGCTCGGGCAAAGCCACTATCCCCCCATCCGGATGCAGGGATGAATGAGCCCCAGCCTACGTGCCACCACGCCTCAGGCCACGCATCGGGAGGAGATCAGTACGGGTCACGGGAGCTTATTGTACGACCGTACAACAAGGCTCAGACCCACCCCCAAATGGGGACGAAACGGGACAAAAGTAACACCGGAGGTTGTCCCGTCCACTTTTCGGATTTCCTCCTAAAACCTTATACTACCTTTCTCTCTCTATTTAATTTAATTAGGAGTAATATTCTAGTATAGTATAGAAACAAGGTATTCCGAAAGTGGACTGCTTTTTTAAAAAGAGAGAAAGATGAGTCATTACGGGGAGATAGGTGGGGTACAGATAAAAGTGTGTGAAAGTGCTTACTTCCACCAAAGCGGCCGACCGCCCAGAGCCCCCTATCGCATCGGTGACATTTATCTCTGCCGCCCCTGTTTGGAGCTACTCATCAGCCAAGGACCCACTCAAGTGGGCTGCAATATGATCCGCCTCGCGGCTCTCGATCCCTACCTTTGTACACGGGACCATCCGTGGCCCGTGGCCGCTGCCGCAAAGCACAACGACGAGCCTCTCTGTTGGCCCTGCATCGACGCTCAATTGCTCCGTCGCGAACCCCATCACCTGACGCCCCTGAAATAGCCCTCAAGTATTTTGATCGGAGGTCGAAATACTTCTTGACGGATTCCAAAGGTGGCAGTATAAACATGGGGAACGATAACCCGGAGGC
>SDBT01013376.1_pt1 | contig 13146 bp, 12 predicted proteins | sample 2277101 | NCBI WGS metagenome assembly SDBT01 (sample SAMN10404973, study PRJNA504765) | marine sediment metagenome | isolation source: marine sediment core GS10_PC15, 103 cmbsf | place: Arctic Ocean: Southern Knipovich Ridge | collected 2010 | reverse complement strand
CGCCCCTGCCTGCCTCAAGCCCACCAGTTCGCCAAGCAATTCCTCGGTTGAGCCGAGGGATTTCACAAGACGCTTGATGGGCCGCCTGCGTGCGCTTTAAGCCCAGTGATTCCGAACAACGCTAGCCACCTTCGTCTTACCGCGGCTGCTGGCACGAAGTTAGCCGTGGCTTCCTTTGGGAATCCTCAACGCAGAAGGATATTAGCCTTCTTTGCTTGGTAGTCCCTGACAGTGGTTTACACCCCGAAGGGCTTATTCCCACACGCGGCATTGCTGGGTCAGGCTTTCGCCCATTGCCCAATATTCGTTACTGCAGCCTCCCGTAGGAGTCTGGGCAGTGTCTCAGTCCCAATGCGGCGGATCAACCTCTCAGTCCCGCTACCCGTCGTAGCCTTGGTGAGCTGTTACCTCACCAACAAGCTGATAGGACATGGGCCGCTCCCTGGCCGACAGGTTCCCGAAGGAATCCCCGCCCTTTGACCGCTGCGCCATATGACGCTGTGGTCTCATCGAGTATTACCTGCAGTTTCCCGCAGCTATCCTCGTGCCTGGGGTACGTTACCCATGCGTTACTCGCCCTTTCGCCACTCTACTCGCTTTCCGAAGAAAGCTTTCGCGTGCGACTTGCATGTTTTAGCCATGCCGCCAGCGTTCGTTCTGAGCCAGGATCAAACTCTTCACTTTTATATCGTTCCAACCCCAACCGAAGTCAGGGCTCAATACGAATGGAAGATGATACTGGCACCGGATCATTTTTGGGATGATCCGGCACGGTCCCGATGCCTCGCCAAACTGGCCGAAACATCGAGGTAAAAACTCAAAATCTCATTTTCATGGGGCCTATGCTTACATAGGCTCACTATCACGAAGATCTCGAGCCGGGCCACCCCTCGCAAGTGGGGAGGCCCTAGGATCTATTAAGTTACCTTTGGACGGCGGCGTGATCTCTGCCGGTCCGCGGGTCACATCCTCGTGACAGCGACACTGTTCACTTGTCAAATATCTACAGTCAGGTGATACGCTACCTGCCCTCTTCGCCAATCGCGTTTGAGGGTTCAGCATTTTACAGCCCAGCGATGCCCGGTCAAGCGCTTAATCTGAAAATCTTACTTTTTTCCGAAAATATACTTCGCCGAACATGCTTTTTAACACGGCCTCAGATGCCGCATTTATAAGTATAGCGGGATTTAATCGATTCGTCAATGGTCTGATTAAATGTTTCGTGCATCTGTGAATATTTATGAACCAAGCCGCTGTAAAGAGGCTTTTCGAAGGCGCCAAAGACATTTATTACGCTGCCATTCCCGCACAATCGGGGCGATTGCACGCTCGCGGCCAATTTATTGGTGTTTTTAGGGCTTCAAAGTGAGTGAAAGTCGGATATGCACAAATAATGGCTGTGATGCAGGCAGCCTCAATGCAAAGCCCGCGACATCGGCTTATCGCGTTATGCGAATAGGGTGCCCGTCGGCGGGGTGGGGATATATTCGTTATTGAGGAAGTATGTGACGGCCTGCTCGGTCGAGCGAAAGACCCTGGTGGCCGTTTCGGTGATGAAGGGTGAGGGCTCCGTCTCGGGGCGCCAGATCACGAATACGTCTTTCGTCGCTTCGTGTGCGTGTTGCAGTTCTCGCTCCACGCCGCTGGACAGGCCGGGTCGGCCGCCGTCAAATTCCGGAATAATCGATATGATCATGTCCGCCTGATCGATGAGCTTGAAATCGCGTGCGTATATTTGCCCGTCGATATCGGGGATGATATCCACCAGTTGGTTGGTATCCATTTCGGCTTGTTCGTTTTCGGGTCCGAACCGAACGATTCGACGTCCCATCTCGGCCGCCTCGATCGCCATCTGGCAGAGATGCTTTTCCTCGACGTCGCCGGGATCAAAGCAGACGAAGTGTCTCTTCATCTCTCGGCGGAATGCAACGGTTTCGATGTGGGCCTTGTTGGCCGGGTCGCCGCTGAGGTGCGTCATCGGAAAGCTCAGATACGCCTTGCGGTTCTCGCCGTGCAGGATCAGCCTGGCTACGGTTGCGGCGGCGGACTCTTCTTCGCTGCGGGCGCAGATGTAAAATAGTCCGTGGCCACGCACGATCTGGGAGAGCAGTTCGGTGGCCAGTATTTCTTCTTCTCGCCATACCATCAGATCCTTCAGCGTGTGGTCCGCATGGCCGTCGCGGCGAAGGCGGTAGTGAACGCGGTCGACGTTGTCCACCAGGGCGATGTAGAGATCGGCGTCGAGCGTCTTCATCTGATCGTAATCAAAAGAATAGAACAAACCGTGCCGCCAGCGGAACGTTGCGTGTGTGTTGACGATAAGGTTGGGGGCGGTGTCGGCTATCACCAGCACGTCTTTAAAGACACTGCGGCGGAGGCTTTGCAGGCGTGAAAGCGGAAGGTCCAAAATGCGCCCTGGCGATACGTCCGGCGCTTCAGCGTACATCCGCTCGCCGATGTTGCACAGGGTGATGTCGTGGCCTTCGGCTGCGGCGATTTCCACCACGCGCCGAAGGAAGGGCTTCTTGTCCAGGCCGACTTGTCCGGTGACGACGATACGCATGGCCGTACTGTATCGCCGCGTCGAACCAGAATCAATGCAGACCGTATTGCCGTTTTGCCATCGCGGACTGGACGAAGGTGAACGTCAAATAGTTCGCATTGGATAAACTCAATAGAGCTGGTTTCGCCTAGGCGAGGCGGTGGTCGTCATCGTGTGCGACAGGCCGTCAATTGTCAGCTCCATACGCACCGTTACGGCCTTGGTGCACGGGTCGCCATTCGGGTCTGAGGGGTCTTCGCCATCTTCTCGGACGACACTAAAACTGCTGATCTGGGCGTCTCGATGTGTAGCCGAGCTTGCATCTTCGACGATGACGGTGGTGGTTGTATCACCGTCTTCGGTGATGCTGTAGGTCAACTTGCCGTTGGCAAAGGTGTATTCAATTTCATCCACGTCCTCATCCGACGGAATAATCGTCACGGAGGAGCTTGTTGTGGATACCCCGTCGGCTGTCCTTATGTCACGCGAAAGACGGTTCAGGATCGAACGTGAAGTATGGGTCAACTCTGCGATTTTTTCGTTCTCGCGATAGCTCATAAGCGCGCCGTGCATCGCGGTCGCTACAGCAGTAAGCAGGGCGCCAGAAATCGCAAGCGCCAGCAGCAATTCCACCAGAGTCAGGCCGGCGCGTCGGCATTTTCCGTATTTTCGACATTGTATGTTTCGCCTGTACATTTAATTACCCTCCATAGGCCGGCTTGCGGTAAATGTCCGGAACCGGCCAGAGCATATTGGCCAGCGTTAAAATACTGCCAGGGTTTCCGGACTCGTCGCTGTCGCCCATGATTTTGTTATGCCTTCGTAATATCATTTTCTTGTGATCAGCCAGCCTGTCTGAAGTATTTTCTCGCTTTTGTAATAGATGGAGACTTCTGCAAACACCACGTCACTGCCCCCGTTGGCGACAATGGTGTCGAGATCGTCCTGGCTTCTCCAACTGAGAGTGATGTGCTGAGACCAGCCGGCCATGTCATTGATTCGCGAACCGACATAGTTGTTGCCCGACGGGTCCAATCTTTCCGCCCTGACTGGCGGGCTGTAGGTCGTGCCGTTGCCGTCAGAGTTCAGCAGGTCGTCCAGATCGTCTATAAATGTCGTCGGGTCCGATCCGTCCGGGCCGGGGTCATTGACGGCGTCGTTTGGGTCGGGGTCGACAAACGGCATGCGGAGTGTCATTTCTCGCATTTCCTGTGCGAGAAAAGTCGCCTTGGTGATTTTCAGCCCGTAATCGTTGGTGCGGCTTCCGGAGGCCGCGGAGATCAGAATTGCCCCTACCCCGAGGCCTATTACGACGATCGCCACGACTACCTCGATCAGGGTGAACCCTCTCCTGCCTCCTGCGATCGGGCGGGCTGGGGTGGAACGGGACATTCTAATGTTCATTACGTCACCTCCGTACTCCTTCTTACTTGGCCAGACTCGACATCTTGAAGATCGGCAGAATGATGCTCATCGCGATGAAGCCGACGACGAAACCCATGACGACGATCATCAGGGGTTCGATCATGGAAGTTACGGCCTTGATGGTCGCCTTAAGCTCTCTGGAATAGAACTCGGCGATATCGCCCATCACTTCGCCCAACTTGCCGGAGTCTTCACCGGCGGAAATCATCTGCACGACGTTTACGGGCAGGAGCGTCTGGTTGGTGAGTGGTGTGACAATCTTGTTGCCCTGCTGGACCGACGTGTAGACTTCCTCCCACATTCTTTTGTAGAGCGTGTTTCCAGACACCTCGGCCGTGATCGCCAGCGTCTCGAGCATGGGCACGCCTGCATTGACCAGTTCGCCCATGGTATTTAGGCCTCGGGTGATGTACAGCGCCCGGAACATTCGTTTGAATAGCGGCATCTTGAGTTTGGCGCGGTCCCAGTATTCGTGTCCGATCGGGGTCTGGATAGCGTAGAAGAATCCCACGGCCGACATGGCTACGAGGGCGATGTTGATGTACCAGTAACTCCGCATGTAAGTGCTGAGCGCGATCAGGAATTTCGTCGGCTTTGGCAGCAAATCCTCCTTGCCTTCGAACAGGGTGGAGAATGTCGGCAGCACGAATGTCAGCAGGAATACCGTGGTGGTAATAGCCATGAATGCGATAATGCCCGGGTAGATCATGGCCCCTATAACCATGCTTCGCGTCTCGGCCTGCTGTAACAGATAGCCGGAGATTCGTTCGAGCATGTGCCCGAAGCTGCCCGAAAGCTCCGACGCCCGCACCATGTTGATGTAGAGCGGGCTGAAGACCTTGGGATGCCTGGCGACCGCCTCGGAGAACGGATGGCCGGACTCGACGTCGTCCTTCAGTTGCTCGACAACCCTGCGGAACTTGGTGTTAGGCACCTGTGGGGCAATGACGGCGAGGGCGTTTCGAATGCTGATGCCCGCCCGGATCATCACGCCGAGTTGGTTGGTGAAGTCCATTACGTCCCTGAGTCCGGGGCCGAACTCCACCTTCACGTTTCGCATTTTTTCCAGCAAGTTCTGGGCGCTGGAAGAGCTGCTAGCCGGGGCGATGTTCAGTACGTAGTTACCGTTATTGGCGGCCATGCTGGTTGCTTCTGCGACCGAGCCGGCCTGCAGGATGCCAGCATGCACCTGCCCGGCGGAATCGCGAACTTCGAATTTATAATTTGCCATAATTGTTTTCCTAGGCGCTTAGAGCCTGGTTCAGTGCGTCGGGATTGGTCGCCTGGGCGAGCGCCTGGTTCCGGTCGATAAGTCCATTGAAGTACAACGCCTTGATCGACTCATCCAAGGTGTACATTCCCAGTCCCCGATTGGTCTCGATGATGTTAGGAATTTCGTGAATGCGATTTTCGCGAATACAGTTTCGTATTGCGGGATTGCAGATCATTACTTCGCAGGCTGGCACCATTCCGGGACGGTCGATTCGACGGAAAAGCACCTGGCTAATGACCGCCTGGAGCGTATTGGCGAGCATCGAGCGAATCTGGTTCTGCTGGGCCGACGGGTAAATATCGACGATACGCTCGATGGTCTGCGGTGCACTTTGCGTGTGGAGCGTGGAGAGCACCAGGTGGCCTGTTTCGGCGGCGGTAATAGCGGCCGAGGTCGTTTCCAAGTCGCGCATTTCGCCGACAAGGATGATGTCTGGATCCTGGCGCAATGCGTGGCGAAGACCCGAGGCGAACGTCGGAACGTCGCTGCCGAGCTCTCGCTGTTCGATGACGCACTTGTCCCATTGAATCAGGTATTCGATGGGGTCTTCCACCGTGATGATATGGTGGCGATAGCGATGGTTCATCGCGTCAATCATTGCAGCCAGCGTGGTGGACTTGCCCGAGCCTGTTTCACCTGTGACGAGGATCAGTCCGCGCGGCATGTCCACGAATTGCTGGACGATTGGCGGAAGGTTCAGTGCTTCCAGCGCCGGAACCGTGCTGGAGATAGACCGGAACGCAATGGCTACGGTATCGCGCTGGAAATGGGCGTTGACGCGGAATCGGCCGTGCTCGGGCACGGTCGTTGAAAAATCAAGATCACGGTTTTCCAGGAATTTTTCGTACCGTTTCTCCCCGACCATGTCGAGGACATAGCGATCACTGTCTTCAGCGGTGATCACGTCATACCCTTCGACCGGTTGGAGCACCGTATGGATGCGGAACAACGGCGGCAGACCCGCAACGATATGCACGTCACTGGCGTTTGAGTCCAGGGCCTTTATCAATAATTTATGGAGATAATTCACGATTTCAGTTTCCTCATCAGGTTTCCGTTACGCGCATGATTTCATCGATCGTGGTCTGCCCTTTAGCGGCTTTCTGCAGGCCGTCCTCCCGCAGGCTGATCATGCCTTTATCTTCCGCCGAGCGGCGCAGATCGCCCAGGCTCGGGTTTGACGTGACGAGATCTCTCAGTTCTTCGTCCAGTTCCAGCAGTTCGTACAGGCCCACCCGCCCCTTGTAGCCTGTGTGCCGACATTTTTCGCATCCGGCGCCCTGGAAGAGGTGCTCGGACGATGCTTCGAATTTTTCGAGGTAGGCCTTGATGTGATCTGGCGCCGACGTCAGCGGCTGCTTGCAATTCTCGCAGATGCGGCGCACGAGCCGTTGGGCAAGCACGGCGTTCATTGCGGCGCTGATCAGGTAAGGCTCGACCCCGATATTGATGAATCGGGTAATGCTGGACGGCGCGTCGTTGGTGTGCAGCGTCGACAGGACCATGTGGCCGGTCAATGACGCCTGGATCGCGATGCGTGCGGTCTCCTCGTCGCGAATTTCGCCGATCATGATTACGTCTGGGTCCTGTCGCAGCAGGGACCGCAAGGCGGCCGAGAAGGTCATGCCTATGCTGTCGTGTACGCCGACCTGGTTGGTGAAATCCAACTCGTATTCGACCGGATCTTCGACCGTCGAAATGTTCAGGCGGTCACCGTCCATCACCTGCAGCGCCGAATACAGCGTCGTGGTCTTGCCGCTGCCGGTCGGGCCGGTTACAAGCACAATGCCGTGCGGCTGGAGGATCTGCCGCCTGAAATTGGCCAGGCTGATTTCCGACAGGCCCAACTGTTCGAGTCCAACAGAAATCGAGCGATTGTCCAGAATACGAATTACGCATTTTTCGCCGTGTGCGATAGGCAGTGTGCTGACGCGCAAATCGACGGTCCGCCCGTGAACGGTGGCTCGAATTCGTCCGTCCTGCGGCAGTCGACGTTCGGCGATATCGAGATTCGCCATAATCTTAAGACGCGAAACAATTGCCGCGTGCATCTGCCCCGGTGGCGATTGCTGCGCGAACAGTATGCCGTCAATTCGGTACCGAACGCGCATTTTTCTCTCACCGGGCTCGATGTGAATGTCGCTGGCGCCTTCCTTGGTGGCCGAGGAAATCAGGAAGTTGACATAGCGGATGACCGGGCTTTCGCCGGCGATTTTCTCCATATCCGCGACGTCGTCGACTTGATCGGTGACTACCTCGACGGCATCCTCGCTGATGTCCTTGATAAGCTCGTCTACCTGCTGCTCGTTGGAGCCGTTGGACTCTTCGAGAACGCGCCGAATATCTTGGGCAGGGGTTACCACCAGACGCAACGGATGGGGAATCCGCCGCTTGAGATCGTCGATCAGGAACACGTCCGCCGGGTCGGAAATGCCCACAATCACGGCATCTTCGTCCCATCGAATCGGTATGGCTGATTTGTTCTTGATGTACTGGCTCGGCAGCAGGGCGAAAATCTCATCGTCGATATCTTCGACAGTGACGCGGAAGAAGGGCAATTTGAAGTATTCCGCCACAGCCTGCAGCGCGAGGGTTTCTCCAATGGCGTTGTTCTTGATCAGAGCTTCGAGGAGGTTTAAGCGCGGATCAACCCCCTGCCGCTCGATGGCGGCTTCAAGTTGATCGAGCGTGACGTGCCCTGTATCCAGCAGGATACGCTCCGGGCCGCGGAATCCGGTGCTGGATTCCGATGGACGCCAGAGAGCGGCGAACTCTTCAGTTTCGCTCGGCAACTCGGTCGCAGCCGCCTGGGGCGGCTTTTGCGTTGACGGTGTCGGGTTCGACACTGCGGGCATTCTCCTCCAGTCAGGTCCGTCGCAAGATGGTCAACGAGCCATCTTCAGGACGAACTCAAGATCTTTCCATTTCAATACAACTTGCTTCGACTGGATGCTCTTGACGGTCCAGCCGTTGATATTCTGTCCCTCAGAGACGAGGTTGTTGGAAATTATTGCTTTTGTCCGGTCACCCTCGGCTTTGAGAACCGTTTGCAGTACGAGGCTTTGCACTGCGCCCATCGCCTGTTGTTTCTGGATTCTGGCCGAGCCCTTGATTGGCCCGTGATCCATCGGCGACGTGCTATTGAGTCCCATCGATGCTTCGAAGACGAACGGGTTGCCGTGCAACTGCCCCAAGGGGATCTGCCTCTGACGAGCCTCGTAGTAGAACGTATCGATCATGGCGATGGGGTCTTTGTCATTCACGCCGGCGCTCATTTTCGAAAGCGCTGCATCCACTCGCGCTTCGTTGCTCTGCATCTCGGCCGAGGCCTCGGCTGGGCCGCTGAACAGGCTCAGCATGTAGACCGACAGAATGCCAGCCGCGACCAGACCAATCAGGATAAGGTTCACGGCATTCAGCGACACTTTTGACTTGCCGCTCTGTATGCCTGCAACTTCAGCGATTGCCATAGCTGGCGGTGGCGTTGCGGTATTACCGCCGCTATCGCCTGTCGTCTCGGCGCCGGATACTTCCGGCGCGCTGGGCGCTGGCACGCTGGGCGCGGGCGCGATGGGCGCGGGCGCGCTGGGCTCGCCAGGCGTGCTGGGCGCGCTGAGTGCCTGTGGAGCGCTAGACGCCTCACTGGCATTATCTACGTAGAGATTTTCTGAGGCCATGATCCTTCCTTCGGGCTTCGTTCAAAGAAGACGGACATTTCGAACTCGGCGCTGATTTCTCCCACGGGTCCTTTTCTTGGGATCTTCAGTTTCATTGTCTGAATGCGCATGATTCGTGGCTGATTTTCCAGCGCTAACAGGAACGCGTAGAATCCTCGGAATCCGCCATCGACCGTAATGCGGATGGATTGTTCTGAGTGTCGGCTGTTTGCTCCAAGGACAAGGTTTTTCTTTCCCCGTATCTGGCAGCGAATTTCATCAGGGCGAAGATTGTTGGCTTTGGCCAGTACCCAGATTTCCTGGAGGATTTTGTCGATTTCTTTTTCATGGGGCAGCTTGGACTCGAAGTAGTCCATCGCGCTGGTGATATCGTCGATCTGACCCTGAAGATCGTCAGCCGATCGGAGTGTCTCGCTCAACTGCTGGAGCTTGGCTTGACGGGCTTCGATTTGGCTGCGCATTTCGGCATTTCGGTCGCTCTGCGGGTTGAAAACAAACCACCACGCGCCGAAAGGAATGACCATCAGCAGCACTAGGAAAACGGTTTCTCTAAGTCCGAATTTCATGGTCTTATCCTCCGTGCGTCTCGGCTGGCTCGCCCGACGACGTCGTAGCGGTGTCTGGGCTACCGTCGGTTTGGGACGCGTCAGCATGGGGCTGGTTGACTATGTTGATCACGTCAATGTCGGACCGCAATTCCATCGTTATGACAAATTCACGCACGAAATTGCTGGGTTCGCCTTTGTTTTTAGATCGGATCTCTTCCTTGGCTGTGTAAAGTAGATTGACGGAGGTGAAAATAGGGCAGTTTCGCAGGTTGCCGATAAATTCACCCACTTGCATGTCCGTCGATGCAAAGCCAGTCATCGTGACCTGGGTGGATAGCTGAATCACGGTCTCGGATCGGCCTCTTTTTCTATTTCTCTTTTTGCTCTTAGCCTTGGCGAACTTGCTTCCGTTGCCTGACGATTTGCGGGTCACTTTCTTGCGTATGGGTTTGAGATAGAATTCGCTCAGCGAGGCGTGGCGGGGCAACGCCTGGGTAACCGACGCCAGGACGAAGCTTCGAGGAACTCGCTCCAACAGCGAGGCAGTCGCCTTGGCTTTCTCGATCTTTTCAAGTTTTTTCGCTTCGAGTTGCTGGATTTGAGCGAGGCGCTCAGCGTATTTGGCGTATTTGGCGTTGGTTTTGTCACGACTTTGAATCGTTCGCTTCGTGCTTCGATCAGCTACGACGGCCGCTCCGAATACGCCGGCCATGACGACCGCGAACAAGGCGATGCACACCATGTTCGCCCGGCGTTGTACACGCTGGAGAAGGTAATCATCAGGCAGCAAATTGATAATGCTCATAATTGCTCCTTATGCTGCGGCGCCGAGGCTCAGGCCAACAGCGACGGCCCAATCCGGCTTAGGGTCCAGGCGATGGAGGCCTGCGGAGGCGCCGGCGCCCGGCGCCCGGCCTACGCGAACCAACGGGTCGCCCACCTGTGCAGGCAGGTTGACGCGTTGGGCAATGGCCTGGCAAAGTCGCTTGTCGTATGCCTGGCCGCCCAGAAAAATCAGTCGTTCCACAGGCTGATTTCGGAAAATCGATTCGTAGTACCGAAGGCACTGGGTCAGTTCCCCGGTCATTTCTTCCAGATGCGTTTCCAGCATGCGGACCAGTTCGTCTTCGGCGGCGCCTGTAGCATCTTCTTTAGCCAGGTCGCTGCGCATCTTGCGAGCCTGCTCATGGGAGATGCCTAGGCTGTCGGCGACGGCCTGGTCGAGATGATTGCCTCCGATCGCCAAATTACGTGCGAAGACGACCCGGCTGCCATGCGAAATCACGACCTGGGTGCTGAAAGCGCCCATGTCGATATACAGAATGGCACGGGGCTGGCCGGTTACTGATTGTGGGAACAGCCTGGCGAAGCATTCCACCAACGCGCACGGCTCGATGTTGACTGCGAGGATGTCCAACTTGGTCTGCTTGCCTATGGCAATGCAGGCATTGATGGTGTCTTTGTGCGACGCCACGGCGATGACTTCCTGTCGGGGCTGGCCGTCACTGAACGTTTCGCCGGCGACGATGTGGCGTATGGCCGCCTGAGCGACGGGGTAGGGCAATTGTCCCTCGATCTCCGCAGCCAGTGCGGCCGGTATTTGTGCGGCCGCCATCTTGGGCAGTTTCACGTGATGGACAAAAGTCGCTTCAGCGGGCAGTGACAGAACGCACTGACGGCTCTTGAATTCATTCGACGTGAGAATCGATTGGATGCTCTCGACGTATTGGGCTGTGCGGACTGAGAACGAGGCTGGATCGCCTGTAAGCTCTTTCGAGCCGGCGGCTGCCAGCTCCAGTCCCTGTTCGCTCTGGCGAAGCTGGGCCATCTTGACCACTTTCGAGCCAAGATCGATTCCGATCGGAAAAGTGTTTAATTTTGCCATCTTCATTGCCATTGTCAACTCCCGGCGACTCTGCCGTGCTTAGTCATTAATCTGTTGCCGGATCGCTCGCGAATTCATCAGGCCGTCATGGGGCGTTTCGTGGGCAGGGGTAATAAGTACATATCCTGCCCGCTTGGCGAGTCCATGGCGGACCAGGCCCGGTAAGGGTCTGACGCAGATTACACAACTTGTCTGTCGGCCTCTGTGTTGCACCACGACGTCCTATCTAAAACTAAGATTCACAATAGGGTTAGGCAAATGAGGGCGGGGCATGATCTACTTCTGCAACTCTTTTGCCCGTCTCCATTATGTCACCTTCACTGATTCTAGTTATCGGAGAGCCAAGGCCCGCTGTTGAGTAGCGATGACAGTGGAAGGGCGATTTTTTTCTCTAGCCCCTCAGACTTCGGCGATCAGATCGGCGAGGATCGTATCGGAGACAAACAGAGATTCGCGTGCTATGCAAAGGTTGCGGGAGGTGACTATCACGGCGCCAAGCCGTTCGTAGCGGCTGATCGTGCGGGCGAATGCCTCGACGGGGTCTTCGCCAAATCGTTCCTGGAAGGCTTGACGATCCACGCCATCCAACATTCTCAGCCCCAGCATGAGCGTCTCTGCCATTGCAGACCGGCCGGTGAGCTTCTCCCGGTCGGCTGGCGATTGACGGGGCGGCTGGCTTAGCAGCGAAGTGCAGTAAGCGTGCAAGTCCGGCCGATTTGTGCTGCGAATACCTCCGACATAGCTGGCAGCACCAGGGCCAATGCCAACGTAATTGCCGTTATTCCAGTAGGTAATATTGTGTTTGCACCGCCTGGAGGGGCGGGCGAAATTGGAGATTTCATAATGCTCAAGCCCGGCCTGGCTGGTGGCGGCGGATGCTGTGTTGTAGCACTGCTCTTGAAGTTCGTCGGGCATCTGCCGGACTCGCCCGGCGATTAAGTCACGATCGAGCGGCGTGCCGTGCTCAAAGCTCAGCCCGTAGCAACTGAGATGCTCGATCTTCAGGGCCAACGCCTCGGCCAGTGAATCTCGCCAGGAGTCGATCGTTTGGTTTGGGATTCCGTAAATCAAGTCGAGGCCGACATTTGCAATGCCAGCTCGGCGAAGGTCTTCGACCGCCCCCATAGCCTGGCCAGCGGTATGGATTCTCCCCAGCAGTTTCAGTTCTGCGTCCTGAAATGACTGCACGCCGAGATTAACACGGTTGACGCCGCAACTTACGAGCGTTTCAATCAGTGATCCGTCCAGCACACCGGGGTTTGCTTCTACGCTGAACTCGGTTTCGGCGTTAATAAATGGCTGAATGCTTCGCAGTAGTTCGCCCAGCCGCTGCGGGCCGAGGGCGGTCGGCGTACCCCCGCCGATAAAAACGCTGCTCAGCGGTGCGTCCAGTTCCACTTTCCTCTCGTCCAGCTCGACCAGGGCGGCCTGAACGAATCGTTCGGCGGCGTTGTCCCCAGCTGGCACGGAATAAAAATCGCAATATCGGCACTTGGCCAGGCAGAAGGGCACATGCATGTAGATAGCCTTCGCCGTTAATGGCGGAAGTTGCGGGCGATTTTCCTTGAAGAGATTCGACGACATCATACAATAAGCTTATCGGCTTGCACTTGCTGCGTATAGTGGGAGCGATCCAATCTGGGCTGGTTTCCGCGGCGATAATTCGAGGACTAAGATGGACGTCAAGCTAGTCATGTTCAAGGCCAACGGGCAGAGGAAAGATTTTCCGATCATCAACCCCCGAACCGTCATTGGGCGAGCGGAGAACTGCGACCTGCAGATACCGCTGCTCAGTG
>SDBT01013375.1_pt1 | contig 13146 bp, 11 predicted proteins | sample 2277101 | NCBI WGS metagenome assembly SDBT01 (sample SAMN10404973, study PRJNA504765) | marine sediment metagenome | isolation source: marine sediment core GS10_PC15, 103 cmbsf | place: Arctic Ocean: Southern Knipovich Ridge | collected 2010 | reverse complement strand
AGAGCAAACCTGCTAGAAGCCCCTGAAGCGGGCTACCCTCACCTTCGAGAATATGGACTGTATCGAGCCCAATGAAGCATTTGCCTCCCCCTGCCTCGCCTTTGCCAAGGAGTTCGAGTACGCATTCGATGATGCGAGGGTCAATCCGACCGGCGGCGCTATCGCCCTCGGCCACCCTATCGGGGCCAGCGGGGTTATCTATTTCACCGAGATGGCCCAGTATCTGAAGCGGGAGAAAAAGAAGTATGGCATCCAGATGATCTGCGGCGGAGGTGGGGTTGGCATCGCCACGGTGGTGGAAGCTGTCTGAGCTAAGTTGATCCTATTTTACGGGGACAAATTGGTGAAGGGTGAGTTCTTCCGATACATCAATAAAGGAGACCTTCATTCCCATCCCGATTTCGAGTTCCTCATATCTGGCATCTATCCGGGTTAGAATCCTGCCAATACCCTCATTTAGTTCTACCAATCCGATGACATCCGGCTTGGAAAACCGGAAGGAACGCTCCTGTTGGGTAAAGGCATAGAGCTTCCCTCTTCCGCTGAGTTCTACCCAGGAAACTTTCTCGCAGTAGCATTTAGGGCAGAATGGTTTTGGTGGGTACCACATCTCCCCGCACTCCTGGCACCTGGTAGTACAGAAGCTTCGCTCCTTTAACCGTCGGTAGTACTCCTGGGTAAAGCTATCACCATATTGCTCTATTGCCCTGAGACTGACCTGATCAATGATATCTTTCATAATAGTTGATAATTCTGGCTATATGTTTGTCTCTTCGACAAGCCTTGGTCCTGGCCAAGACCAGGGCTCAGGACAGGTTGACCAGACTCCCATTAGTTATTCGTTATTCGGTTGCGCTGCTCGCCCCGTGAAAAATTCTCGATATATATCGAAAGTAATCACATTTAGCAACTTATTTCTACGGGGCTCGTTTCGTCTTTCCCTTCGACAAGCTCAGGACAGGCGTCAATAGGTTGCGTTTTCCCCTACACTCTTAGCTTTTTGATTTCAGCCATAACCGCCTTACGTATCCCGATACAAGCTGCGCAACCGCAACCGATTAACCCAACCAATTCTTCGACCCCGCCACCGGCGGGGCTCAGGACAAGTATCTTACAGAGCTTTGTCAACCACTAAGGGGCCACCATTGCCCTTTATTTTTTCTCCAAAATTAATATTATACTCCCGTTAAGCATCCCGTGCTCAGCGTGGACCAGACCAACCCGGGCATTCTTGACCTGTCTTTCACCGGCCTCTCCCCGCAGTTGCTCAATAACTTCCACCAGTTCCATCATTGGGGTAGCCGAGGGAGGATGACCGAGGGAGAGCCGGCCGCCGCTGGGATCAACAGCAACCTCACCATCGAGGGCAGTCTTTCCCTCTCTGAAGGCCCGGGCCGCCCTACCCTTCTCAAAGAAGCCCAGGTCTTCAAGGATCATTAATTCCGTCCCCGAAAATACCCCATAGACCTCAGCCACATTAACATCCCCCGGCTTTATTCCTGCGGAGGCAAATGCCTCTGCCCCGGCTTTCTGGACGGCAATAGATTCAGTAATGCTTCCCTTAAGCGGAACGAAGTGGGAGGGGTGGTGGTATTCTCCGATCCCGGTGATATAGATCGGTTCCTTCTCTAAATCTTTAGCCACCTCCGGGCTAACGAGAATACAGGCAGCGGCACCGCTGGCAAAGGGGGAGCAATCGAACAGCTTGATCGGTGGCGATAGATAGGGAGAGGCCATAACCTCTTCCACGGAGATAGGTTTTTGGTAGAGGGCCCGAGGATTCCTGGAGGCATTATCCCTGAGCCTGACTGAGACTTCAGCGAGATCCTCCTCGGTAAGTTTGCATTCATAAAGGTACCTCTGGGTACTCATTGCGTAATAGGGAATGGGTGCTCCTATCCCATAGGGGCCTTTATAGGAGCCATAAAGGGAGGTTTGGGTCATAATCCCATCGGTAATAAATAATTTGAAATCGTCTATTATCTCCTTCGCCCGGGAGTCGATCCCGAGGACAAGGCTCACTCTTGTCCTTCCCGAGAGAATCTCATCCAGAGCGAAATGCAGGGCGGTAAACGAACTGGTGCCTCCGGTTTCTACTAAGGCCAGACTCTTGGTCTCTAACTGTAGGTAATCAGCCAGATCACAGGCAAACATACAGTAAGGGGGACCGGCCATGCCCGGGTTGGTAACAAAGAAGCCGTCAAGCTCTTCTTTAGGTATCCGGGCATCTGCCAGTGCCTCCTTGACCATCTTAAAAGCGAGATCCTTAATGGGAATCTCCAGATTCTTGGTGACCCGGGACACTGAAATCCCGGCCACTGCCACATTTTTATTGCTCAAAATTATTCCTTTTAATGAATGGCTTCAAGGGCTTAACTCCCTGCTATTCCTCCCTGTCCTACGAAGCCTTTCGGACTTCGTAGCCACTTCGGCGAAGTAGGCTGGCGAAGTAGGATACCATTCCCTGCTACTCCCTGAAGTAATAGCATACAGGGCAAACGAGAATAGTGATTTTTCAAAAACTCGATTGTTAAAACCCGCATAAATAAAGGAATCTGTTTCTCAGACATATCCAAAGCTCAAATTCTCAGTCACCCTACTTGGCTCTGAACCTTCTCGGTCCTCTCTTCCAAGGCTTTTAAGTCGTACTCTTTTTCTGCTCTTCTAACTCTGATTTCATGGAGTCCTGCCATCATGTCATCCACTTCGCCCTTAGAATTTGTAAATTCCTTAGCAATATCGTCCCGAACCTCTATTTGATAAAACTGACTGAAGTATGGCATCTGACTCACCTCCTTCATTAAAGCATCGCTGGTTCGATAATTTCAATTTGATTATAGCCCAGTAAGAGATTTATTGCATTCACTTCTCTTTTAGTCTTCAACTTAACGATATGCTCAAAATTCCAGCTAACCAAAATATCGAGAGAATTGACGGTAGCTATTGCTATGTGGATAGCATCCTCAATATGTTTTGCTGGTATGACACCCCTAATAACATATTCCTCTGCCAATGTTTTGATTTCAGAAGTCTCGCTAGAAAGAGATACAAAATCCCCTACCAATTTTAGTAATCCTTGTTTCCTTTCTTCTCCACCGGTAGCCTTTATGAAAATTTGGCAGAATACCCCGTCCTTTAGGACGGGGATGAATGCCTCTTTGTATTTTTTTGAAATCGCGGTGGCGTAAGCCATGAATTCGGCGTAATGCCCCGCCCTGAAGGGCGGGGATAGTCGAATTCAAGCGATTTCTTTACTTCCTCGATGACCATCTCAGAAATGAACACTTGATATTCTTTAAGCTTTAGCCAAAATTCCTTTGTTACTCGCTGACGTTCTAAATTTTTATCATCGAGGTACCCATTAGGAACGGAAGTATCTAAATACACTTTAAGCGGATTCGGCATGACTTTTTTCCTTTGTTAACTAAGGGGTGAACGATATTGATTAACCTTTCAGTACTTAAATCCACTCTCTGTTCTGAGCTTTGGCGAAGGATTTGAAAATTTAGAGAAATAGGATAGTATGTGCCTGGCACCATATTTCAACTTTAATAACTTACCAGTACCTATTTAGTGTAGGGGCTCCGATGTTCATCGGAGCCCCTACAATTATGCATTAATAATGGATAAATCTTCGTAGGGGTCGGATTTATCCGACCCGGCATTGAACCCCTACATTTACGTATTATTTGGGTCAACCCATTGAATCCTCGAACCCTTTAGAGTTCAAGCTCCCGGGCAATAACAATGTGCTGGATCTCGGAGGTTCCCTCGGTAATGGGGCAGAGCTTGGCATCCCGGAAGTATCTCTCCACGGGAAATTCCTTTATATAGCCGTAACCACCATGGAGGTGAAGTGCTTCCCCGGCTACTCTGACCGCAAGCTCGGAGGCAAAGAGCTTGGCCATAGAGGCCTCCTTGGTGCACTTTTTATCCTGACCAAGAAGCCAGGCAGCCCGATAAATCAGGAGCCGGGCAGCATCAATCTCCATAGCCATCCTGGCGATCTTAAATCTATTTACCTGGAATTTTGATATGGGCCTTCCAAATTGAACCCTCTCCTGGGAATATTTAAAGGCTGCCTCGTAGGCTGCCTGGGTTATCCCCAGGGCCCGGGCAGCCACAATAACTCTTCCCCCATCTAAAAGCTGCAGAATATTTATCATCCCACCTTCTGCTCCCAGGATATTTTCCTTCGGCACCCGGACATCTTCATACAGTAGCTCCGCGGTTTCGGCAGATCGATGACCTAACTTATCCAGTTTTCTGGTTACTGAGAATCCTGGAGTTTTGGTATCTACAATAAAGAGATTCATACCCAAAAGGCCCTTGCTTTTATCGGTATAGGCAGCAGTGAAAACATAATCGGCAAATGTTCCATTGGTAATAAATATCTTTGAGCCATTCAATATATAGTTTTCCCCATCTTCCCGGGCCGTAGTTTCAATAGCACTCAAGTCCGAGCCGGCATTAGGCTCGGTCAAGCCCAGGGCGAAGACCTTCTCCCCTTTAAGGGCTGAAGGAAGGTATTTTCTTTTCTGCTCTTCGTTTCCCAGGGCTGAAATTGCCCCTGGCCCCATGGCTATCGAGAACAACCCCACTCCTATCCCGCTACAAACTCGGGATAACTCCTCGCAAAGGATACAGATCATGACCATGTCCCCACCGCTCCCCCCATATTCCTCAGGAAATCCAACCCCAAGAAGACCCACCTCCCTGGCCCTGGGAACCAATTCCAGGGGAAACTTCTGCTTTTCCTCTGCCTCATCTATCAAGGGAGCAATCTCCCGCTCGGCAAAATCTCGCACGGTTTTGCGAAACATCTTGTGCTCGTCACTCAGCTCAAAATCCATGATTCCTCCCCATTCTATTTCCCTTTGAACTTGGGCTCGCGCCGCTCGATGAATGCATTGATCCCTTCCATCAGATCCTCGGTCTTCGAGCACTCCACCTGGGCGCTGGCCTCCAGATCCAGGGTTTCCAACAGGTCCCGCGCATAACTTCTTCCAATTGATTCCTTCATCTTTCGGATAGGTAGGGCAGGGCCGCGCGCGATCTTGTCGGCCAGCTCATGGGCCGCATCCATTAACTGCTCTGGTTCAACCGCGAGGTTGACCAGTCCGATCCGGGCTGCCTCCTCCCCCGTAATAACCTTACCGGTGAGCAATAACTCATATGCCCGTGCCGTGCCCACCAGGCGCGGCAGGAAAAAAGTGGTGCCCATCCCGGGATGAAGGCCGATCTTGACGAACCCCAGCCCGATCTTGGCCTTGGTGGAGGCGATCCGCATGTCGCAGGCCAGCGTCAGGGTGCATCCCGCACCTATTGCGTGTCCGTTGATGGCCGCGATCGTGGGAACCGGAATGTCCATCACCGAAAGGTTCTTCAAATAGTAGTCCTTGATTTGGCCGGCCATTTCATCGTTGCTCATGCCCTGGGAGGGGACCATGCTCTTTATGTCGCCGCCCGATGAAAAGGCCTTGCCGGTTCCGGTCAGGATTACCGCGAGCACATCCGGGTCCGCCTTGATCGCCTCCACCGCTGCGACCAACTCGTCCACCAACTCCATGCTCAGGGCGTTTCGCCGCTCCGGGTCATTGAGGGTCAGAGTGGTGACGCCACCCTCCTTTTCAACAAGAACCAGTGAATTACCCATAGCCAAATCCTCACCTTCCCGGCTGAAGATTCCGGAAAAAATCCTTGATCTCCTCGTGGGGGGTTTTCATAGTAAACACCGCCTTTACCCCCATTCCCTTGAGCTTCTCCTCATCGCCCTTGAGGATGAGCCCTCCTACTACCACGGTCTTCTCACCCACTCCCGCGGCCTTGAGCCCCTCGATAACCTTCCGGGTCAGTCCCAGGTGGGCGCCGGAAAGGATACTCAGACCCACCACAGCCACATCCTCCTGGACGGCCGCGTTCACAATGGCCTCCACTCTCTGGCGCAGCCCGGTGTAGATCACTTCCATCCCCGCATCCCGGAGAAGCTGGCAGACAAGCCGCGCGCCCATGTCATGGCCGTCCAGGCCGGGCTTGGCCACCAGTACCCTCGTCTTCCGTTCCATATTCCCCTCCTACAGGTGAGTCTATCCCACACCTTTAGAACTGAAACCTGGGCTCCTTGAATTCCCCGAACTCTTCCTTGAGCACGCCCATGATCTCCCCCAGCGTACAGTAGACCTTAACCGCATCAATGAAGATGGGGATCATGTTATCGCTGTTCCTGGCCGCTTCCCGTACCCGCTTGAGTTGCCTCTCCACCTCGTTATCGTTCCTCTCGGCCTTGACCTGCTTCAGTCGCTCGATCTGGAGGCGCAGGGCCTCCGGGTTGGGCTGGTGTAATTCGATTTCAGGCTCCTCCACATCCTCGGCCCGGTGCTTAGTCACCCCGACGACGGGAATCTCGCCGCTGAGCCGCTTGGTATGCTGGATCTTAAACATCTTGTCCAGCTCCCTTCTCATATAGCCGGACTCCACGGCCTCGGCGGCTCCTCCGTGATCCTCTATATCCTTAAGGTGCCTCTCGGCCTCTTTCTCGATGTAGTTGGTCATATCCTCAATGTAATAAGAACCAGCCAGCGGATCCGCGGTTCGGCACACATCGGTTTCCTCGGCCAGAATCTGCACCGTGCGCAGACCCAGACGAGCCGACTCCTCGGTGGGAATGGCATAGGCTTCATCGTAGCCGGCGATGAAGGTGGCCTGGGCCCCGCCAAGGGCTGCGCCAAGAATGGCGTAAGCCCCCCGCGCCAGATTATTCAAGGGCTCGATGCCCTGAAAGTATGCGCCTCCAGTGGCGCTGGTTATCCTGACCCGCAGGGAGCTCTTGTCCTTGGCTCCGTAGCGGTCCCGCATCAGCCGGGCCCACAGTCTCCGGGCCGCCCGGAACTTGGCACACTCGGCCAGGAACTCCGGGCCGCAGGAGAGGAAGAAGCTGATGCGTGGGGCAAACTCGTCAATATTCAGGCCCCGCTCGAGGGCTTGGTCAATGTAGCAGAGCGCGGCCGCATAGGTGTAACCGATCTCCTGGGGGATGGAAGAACCCACCGCACGGTAGAAAACCCCCTGGATGTTCTGTGGATAAAATCGAGGCATGTTCTTGCAGCAGTACTCGATCATGTCGGTAATGAGCCGGAGGTTGGGCTTGATCGGGAGTACCCAGTTGCCCCGGCAGGAGCAAATGGCAATGAGGTCATTGGTAAATGCCCCCATCACGCCCGAGGGGTCAATCCCCTTTTTTTCACCCATGGCCACATACATGGCCAGGAGGATAGAGGCCGCTCCCATGGTATTGAAGAAAGCCGGCACCAGGGGGATGCCGTCGAAGAGCACTTCGAAGTCGCGTAGGGAGTCAATCGCTACCCCCACCCGGCCTACCTCGTCCTCGATTTCCGGGTCGTCAGAGTCGTGACCCATGTGGGTAGGCAGGTCAAAGGCCAGGTTTACCGTCATCTGGCCGTGGCTGATCAGGTATTTCCAGCGTTTATTGGTGTCCTCGGGAGTGCCGAAGCCCGAGTATTGCGGAAACCGCATAAGCGCCTTCCGGTACATGGCCGGGTATACCCCCCGGGTGAAAGGATACTCGCCGGAAAAACCAATTTGATCAAGGTAGGAGTAATCAACATCGCTCGGGGTGTAGAGCACCTTGTGCTCGTAACCCATCGTGTCGGTTTTCACCGGCGGGATCTCGCCGATCTTCCGCTCTCTCTCCCACCTCTCCTTTTCCTCGGCGACTTTTTTCTTTTTCTCTTCCATATTTCTCACCTTTTCTTACTTCCCGAAATACTCCTTCCTGAGTTCCCTCTTCAACACCTTGAACACCGTGCTCAGGGGCATATCTTGTCGGAACTTGACCATGCGCGGCACCTTGAAGGAGGCCATCTTCGGCTTGCAGTACTCGATCAGCTCGTCCTCGGTAAGGGTTGCGCCCGGATTGAGCACGACCACCGCGCAGGGGATCTCGCCCCGCCTCGGGTCGGGCGCGCCGATCACCGCGACCTGGGCCACCGCCGGATGCTCCAGGATAATCTCCTCGATCTCAGTGGGATAGATGTTCTCCCCGCTCATGATGATCATGTCTTTGACCCGATCCACCAGGTAGAGGTAACCGTCCTCATCAAACCTGCCCAAATCCCCGGTGTGGAGCCAGCCATCCTTGATCGTCTCCATAGTAGCTTCCGGGTTGTTCCAGTATCCCTTCATGTTGTACGGGCTTTTAACCACTATCTCGCCAGGCTGTCCCTTCGGCACTTCGTTTCCGTCTTCATCCACGATCTTCATCTCCACCTCGGGCAGAAGTACCCCGCAGGAGCCCTCCTTGAAAGGCATACCGATCCTGGTGTAGGTGTAGCCGGCACAGCCTTCGGTAAGACCATAGCCCTGGAGCACCTCTACCCCGAACTTGTTCTTGAAGCCGTCCACGATGTCACGCGTCACCGGCCCCCCGCCAGTGAGCACGCGCTCGAGGCTTGAGAGATCGTATTTGTCAGCATCCGGATGGTTCATGAGCCCATAGAGCATAGATGGGGTGCAGCCAAAGTAGATACACTTGTGGTTCTGGATGGCCTTGAAGATCTCCTCCGGGTTGAAGGGGTCCATGACCACGAAGCTGGCCCCGCACATAAATACCGGGTTCATGCAGCAGTGGTCCCCGAACCCGTGGAACAGGGGCACGAAGAGCAGAATGCACCGATCCGGCTCGATGGGCTGGATGTCCATGTTGTCCCGCACGAACCGGTAGATGTTCCCATGGGTCTGCATCGCCCCCTTGGGCTTCCCCGTCGTCCCCGCGGTATACTTGATCACGGCCACATCATCATCCGCCGCATCGTAAAGCTCAAGCTCGCCCTTCTCGGAAGATATAAACTCCTGGAAGTCCGTATAGCCTTCGACGCCGGTAAGGATGATCTCCTTCACGGTTTTTAGCTCATCCTTGATCGAACCCACCGAGGCCGCACACCAGTCGTTGCCGATGAAGACCTTGGCCCCCATATCGTTGATTTGGTGAGAGAGCTCAGTCTCCTTGAGAAAGGTATTGATGGGAACAATGACTGCCCCGATCTTGACTGCCGCCTGATAGGCAATCACGAACTCCGGACGGTTGTTAATCATCAGCGCCACCCGGTCGCCGGGTTTTACTCCAAGCTTTTTCAAGGCCAGGCCGCAGCTGTCAATGAGCTTCATCAGCTCGCCGTATGAGTAGGTTCTGCTCTCGTGGATCAACGCCGGGGCCTCAGGCCTTCTCTCCGCCTGCTGCACGAAGTCTTTTATAAAGTTCATGGCTCTTCTCCTTTATTGTAGGTCGGGCAGCTTTCCCGACATAATGGTCCCGCCTGAGGCGGGAGAAGCCCGCCCTACAAATTTATATGTAAAGCATCATAAATATCTACGGATAATATTTCATACATCATTATCCTGATAAAATTCTGAATCCAAAATCCTAAACAAATCCCCCTCACCCTATCCCTCTCCCCGTTGGGGAGAGGGAACTTTTTACTGCTTATTACCTCCTCTCCCCCCAGGGGAGAGGAATGAGGTGAGGGGTTCTTTTTCAAAATTTGAATATCAAATGTTTAAAACCTTGTCCTGAGCCACGCCATTGGCGTGGTCGAAGGGAATGTTTTGATCCGCCTTAGGCGGATTGGATTTTGATCATTTAATATTATTTAGGATTTGGTGCTTAGTATTTGTTCATCATAGTTGGTCATTCTCGGCTGGTCAGCCAGTCCGGGTCGTACTCAATGTCTATGATCACCGGGTCATTGGCGCGGGCCATCTCGGTGGTGAACATGAGCGCACAGTTGGGACAGTAAAACCGTCGGTGGAAGAACCGGGGTGGTGTCCTCCTGGCCATCTCCGCGGTGGGATGGGAGGTCTCGGAAAGATAGCTCACGCGAAGAAGCCCGTGCTCCTTGGGGCACTTTTCCACCGGGCAATAGATATGCCCGCACTCCGAGCACGCCCACCAGTGCTTGTTCTCCCGGTCCCGAATGACCTTCAATCCCATTCCCACCTCGAACAGATCGCGGACTGGCTCCGGCGGCGCCCACTTGTCTCGGGGCGGCCTCTGAGGAGCCGGCTCCTCCTTTTCCGGGGGAACCAAGTTCTCCAACTCGTCCAGGTATCGACCGTAAGTCAAGCGCCTCTCCCGCACCTTTCTCCGCTCGTTCTCGGTAGCAGGACAATCCACTTCCGGCCCCTCTCCTTTGACCACTACGCCGTAAAACTTGAGCGCATCCTCCCGGGAAAGAATTCCCTTTTTAAGATCAGCCAGCACCCTCTCTGGTTCGCGCTTCAGGGGATCTCCGTAACCTGCACCCCCGGGAACACCAAAATAGACCAGATCTTGGGGACTGAGCATATTCTCGCTTTTGGCCTTCAGCACTTCGGTGGTAAATTCAGCAATGTTATCCGGCATAATGCCAGCCTTGAATTTTTCCTCGATGTCGGAGTTACGGGCCACCTTAAATCGGACCGCACTCGCTCCCAATCCCCCGGAGATGCCTACGCTGTTCGAGAACTCCGCTCCGTGATTCCAGAGCAGCATGTACATAAACCCGGTCTTATGTGGCTTGAAAGTAAGCTCGATGGAACGGCCGCCCCGGTGGTAACCGTGCCCCCAGGCGTCCCTTGCCAACCGACGGTGGAGATAGAGCATTGGGTAATGAAGCTCGTTAGTCTCAACGTTCGAGAACTGCGTGTAGGGGATGCCGCCGGAGCCGGTGATGTCCTTGCCGTCGCGAATACCGGTGGGCATGCAGCTCATCCCGATCACATCCAGGAGCAGGGTGCCCCATAACTCCCCACGCTCATTCATGCCCCCGAGGGTATTGCCCAGGAATGAGGCCCCGCTGTTGACCAAGGTCTTGTCCCGGAGTTCCTTGTGGCCCATGAGCATGCGCGTAACCACGCCGGCCGCGGCCGTGGCGGTTACGATCGCACCCTCGGTGATCCCGTCGCTAACAGCTGCCGGATAAGTGGGGTTATTGATGGTTCCCTCCTGGGAGATGATCTCGATGTTCTCCAGGAGGCCCGCGTTCCAGGGAATGTCGTAAGCCACCGGCTCGGCGAACCCGGAGATAACCCCGCTGCGCATGCCCCCTACCCCGCAGTTAGCAAAACCTTTGCATTGGGGTGAGGTGCCGGAGAAGTCAAATATTAGCTTCTCGCCAGTATTGGTGAGAGTGCATTCCATCTGGTAGACCTCGTCCTGAAGCTCGGGTGCCGCGCCCCCGATCTCGTTCCAATCCCGGCTCCGGAAGGTGCCGCGGGGAAGCTCACGGAGACGGGCCTTGAACTTTTCCGAGGTTTTCTTGATCATCATGATCATCACCGACTTGACCACATCCTTGCCGTACTGCTCGATTAGCTTGAGGAGGTCGCGGCGGCAGGCATTGTTACCCGCGATCATGGAGCGGATGTCCAGGGCCACGATCCCGGGCAAACGCGAGTTTCGCCGGAGCAGCCGATCAAAGTCGCTCCGGAACTTCCCCCGCTCCACTATCTTCACCGCGGGATACAGGGTGGGCTCCGCATAAACATCACGGGCGTTGGGGCAAAGACCGCCCGGGTCAACGCCTCCCAGGTCGAGCTGGTGCACGGTGAGACCTGTCCAGCAAAATAGCTTATCATCAAGGAATATCGGGGCCACAATTGCGCAGTCCGGCTGGTGGGCGGGACCGAGCCAGGGGTCATTAACGAAAAACATATCGCCGTCATATATGCCGGGGTCTTCCTGGTTGAGCCTGATCACATTGGAGACGATCAGGTCAGCGTTGCCGGAATGGAAGATCACATAAGGACCGATGAATACCGGTGCACCGTCCTCCAGGGTGATGTAAGAACTCATGTCATTGGCCTCGGCCGTGACGATGGTCCCGGACACCTTCTTCAGGGTCTCCCCCAGGGAAAGCCCGGCATACCATATCCGGTGCTTAATAATCTCGTATGCGATGGGGTCCACCTCGAGCGGCGGGTTGGGAACCGTGAAAGGCGCCCGCAGGACCTGAGGCGGTGCCAGGTGGGCGTGGGGTTGGCCGAACTCATTTAATTGCGGTGCCATCTCAGCCCTCCCTCCTTAAGTAGATATTACGATATGGATCGAACTCGGCGCTGTATCCTGGGGGGACAACCACCGTGGTTCCCACCATCTCCAGGACGGCCGGGCCCGAAACCCGCGAGTTGGCTAAAAGCCTGTCGCCGTCGTATATGTCAACCGGGATAAAACCCCTCCCGGCAAAGTAGGCCTCCCGCTGGCCCTTCTGAGCCGGGCTTATATCCGGCCTGCCGTTCTTCTCGGCCTTGAGCTTGACCTTGGGAGTCCGGGCCACCGCGCGCATGAACTCGCTGATTATGTCCCGGCCCGCCTCCTTAAAGCCCGCGTTCTTTCCGTAAAGCTCGGCATAGCGGCGGTCGAAGCGCTCGATGATCTCCTCGGCACTGTCCTTGGTGAGGAGCTCTCCGGAAAGCTCAATATCAACTTCAGTAAGCTGGAGGTGGTAGCGGATGCTGGCGATCCGCTCCAGCAGAACATCTTTCTTTTTGAAGCCATCGGCCAAAAGCTCCTCAATCCCCCGTTCCTCCAGAGCCTGGTACTTTGCCTCCAGAGTCTCCATGCTCTCGGGCACAAGCGGAAGAGAAACCGAGGTTGAATAAGTCCGAATTACATCAGAGTTGACAATACCAAAGGCGGAAAGGACAGTGGCCAGTCCGGCCAGGGGAATGACGATGGACTTGACCTCGAGATCCTCGCCGATGCCCACCGCATGTACCGGGGTGGCCCCGCCGAAGAGAAGAAGATCGAAGTCACGAGGGTCGTAGCCCCGGTGAAGGATGTGGAAGCGGATGGCGTCGGACATATGGGCATTAACAATCCGGTGGATGCCGTAGGCGGCCTCGGCTAAATCCAGCCCGAGGGGCTGAGCTATTTGTTCCTTGATTGCCTTCTCGGCCCTGGCCTTTTCCAGCCTCATCATGCCCCCAAGAAAGTAGTCCGGATTGAGGTAGCCCAGAACCAGGTCGGCGTCGGTTACTGTGGGCCTCTCTCCGCCCCGGCCGTAGCACACCGGGCCGGGCTCCGCACCCGCGCTCTGGGGACCCACCATGCACACACCTTCCTCTCCTGAATTCTTGCTTTCCTTATTATTT
>SDBT01013374.1_pt1 | contig 13147 bp, 10 predicted proteins | sample 2277101 | NCBI WGS metagenome assembly SDBT01 (sample SAMN10404973, study PRJNA504765) | marine sediment metagenome | isolation source: marine sediment core GS10_PC15, 103 cmbsf | place: Arctic Ocean: Southern Knipovich Ridge | collected 2010 | reverse complement strand
CGCAGCTGTTTTTGTTGCTTTTCAGCCAGCTGTATTGAGGTGAACGGTCCAACATAGACACGGTTCCAGGTTGTCTTGCCCGCATTGAATTTTTGGATGTAAACGCTGTAGCCTTCGAGAATGAGCTGTGCTTTAAGACGATCCGCATCGCTGTATTTTTGTAGTGCGGCAACTTGTAGAACGAATTTTCCTTTGCTAGGTACAACTTGGGTGGGTTGTTTTACATTATTTGGTTGGCTGCTGGGTACTTGGTTGGAGCGTTGTGGCAACATGGTGTAAAAATCAAATTGTGGTGTGTTCACCGCAACTTTTGCTTTTGGCTTTTTGCTGTTGCTTGATTTTTGGGTGTTGCGCGATGGTGAGCTGCCATTTTGCTCCAAATAATAAAGACCACTGACAAATAATCCAATCACGACAAAAATTGAGATCCGCATTTTATTGGACAATGCAGACTTTTTTTTGCGGGGCGACTTTCTAGCCGCCCGCTTAGCTGGTTTTCGTTTAGCGTAATCGCGCGTCATGGGGTTGGTAGTTTCTCTACTTTTTTACTAGGAGTAACGCTAAGTGCTTTTCTCGCTGTTGGCGTCATCGGTTTGCCATTAATTAATAGCTGCATATTATTATAACTGATTTGTGTTTTATAGAAGTCGCCATCATGAATGATTTGGCCATTGCTGATAAGATCATTAAGTTGCTCATTGACTACGTCCGCTGCCGATTTTTGCGTGGGCTGTTGTTTGGCTTTTTTCAACTCAGCCTGGTAAGCAACTTTCAGCAATTTTTGGGTTAGCGCAACGGGTGCCTGCAAATCAACTTTCACATTAAGATCACGCAGTAAGGCAAATACATTAGGCGTATCACTCGCTTGTGCAGGCAAATCAACTTTCGCTTCAAAATCAACATTACCTTGCGGGGTGCTGATTTGTAGTTGATGAATAGTAATGTCTAACCCTTTGCCCAACAGTTTCATAAAAGTTTGTGAAAATGCGCGGAACTGTTCTGGTGTCGGCTTTGCTGTACTGCGAAACACATTAAGCTGTTCGCTTAGCTGGTGTAACAAGTCAGCATTCACACTGTGAATCGTTAAGCTCAACTTATGTGGGCCGTAAGTTTTTCCGTTTGCTTTAAGGTCTTGTAACGTCACATTAACATCTGCGTTTAATTTACCTTGGCTTTCATTAGTGTTGACATTCATGACCAAGTCATCACCAGTGAAAAGTGGCACGTTAGCCCATGAATAACTAAGCTTAGCAACAGTGCTGTCCTTCTTACCTACCCAAAGATCTTGTGGTGTTTTCTTTAAGTTATAGGTGACATTAAGGTTTTTCATGTGTTGAGTAAATAATGGTGTGATAACAGTAAAATTGGCCACACTTAAATCACCTTGCACATGGTCAATTGCTGGTGAAACATCAGCATTAGCGTTTATACCATCAGCCACTATTTTAAGTGATTTAGAATCAAGTAAAATCTTACCATCATGCAAGGTATTAGAAATCGCGCCATTGATTTTAATTAAAGATGATAAATCGACACTCGCACCCGCTTGATTAACAATTGATAAGATATACGCTTGACCAAAATGGAAGCTGGTTCGTCCTTGAGCATTTTTATCAAAGAGGAAGGGTCCGTGGGTAATATGTTGAAACACTAATATTATGATTGGTTTAGATGGAACAGCTTTCATATTTTGTAGTGGCGCGATCATGTCGACGCGTATTTCGGCTGTTGAACTGAACCAACCACGCTTGTAATTGACTAAGGTCGTTTTGACATTACCATTCGTTGGAATATTGTTGATGACCTGTTCAAATTTGTCTTTGACCAGAAAGCCCATGCCAAATGGCAGAATCAGAATAACAGCAATAAACACTATTAAAATGGCAAGTATTTTTTTCACGTTCTTTTCCTTATTTAAGGTTTGAGTTACATCATATCCGGCGCACTTAAGCCTAAAAGTTGCAATCCATTGCTAAGCACTTGCCGAGTGGCGATGATCAAGCTCAAGCGTGCATTGCGTAGCGCATCATCATCAACCAGAAACTGATGGGCATTGTAATAGGTGTGGAAGTAATGCGCCAGTGTTTGCAAGTAATTGGTGAGCGTGTGTGGTTCGTACTGACTTGCAGCCGCAATAACGGTTTCTGGGTAACTGGTTAAATGACGCAGCAACTCACGCTCATGCTCAGCTTGTAACAATGCCAATGAGGACTGCCCAAGTGACTGATTCCACTGATATCCTTTATGTTCACATTGACGAAGAACGCTACACACACGAGCGTGAGCATATTGAACGTAATAGACAGGATTTTCTTGTGAAGCCGATTTTGCCAGATCTAAATCAAAATCCAAGTGTTGCTCAGGTTTGCGCATAATATAAAAGTAACGCGCTGCATCATTGCCAACCTCATCTCGCAGTTCACGTAAGGTGACGAATGAGCCGCCACGAGTGGACATGGAGATTTTTTCTCCGTCACGGTACAAAATGGCAAATTGTACTAATAAGATTTTTAGCCAATCGGGCGAGATGCCTAGCGCCTTCAAGACCGCAAACATGCGCGCTTGATAGCCATGATGGTCCGCACCAAAGATATCAATGGCAAAATCAAAGCCTTGCTCATATTTATCGACATGATAAGCCACATCAGCTGCAAAATACGTTGGTTGGCCATTTTCACGAATTAACACACGATCCTTGTCATCAGCAAAATCCGTGCTGCGAAACCACAATGCGCCATCTTGCTCAAATACATGATCCGTTGCTTTCAATTTATCAATCGCGTGTTCGATTTTGCCTTCTGCAACCAAATAGCTTTCTGGATACCATTTTTGAAAGACGACACCAAACTCTGCGCAATCTTCACGAATGTCTTCAGCTATGCTGTCTAAACCTAATTTGCGGATGTGCTCAAAGGCTGGCGCGCCGATGAGATTTTCACAACGCAATCCCAGCGCATCAATATAAGCATCTTTGTCTCCACCTTGGTCTGCATCGGCTGGTAAATCTTGCAATATATCATCAGCCGCTTGTTGATAGTCAGCAGCCACTTCATTATACAGTTGTTTAGCGATATCGATAATGTACTTGCCACGATAGCCATTGCTCGGAAATGGCAGTGATTTGCCGCATAACTCTAAATAGCGCATCCAAATACTGGTAGCTAAAATACGCATTTGTCGGCCGGCATCATTTAAATAATATTCACGATGCACATCATAGCCAATGGCCGCTAATAAATCGGATACTGTTTGGCCATAAGCAGCTAATCGGCCATGGCCAACATGCAGTGGCCCAGTTGGGTTGGCAGAGATGGTTTCAATATGAATTTTTTTACCCGCACCTATATCTGTGCGGCCAAAATTTTCGCCTTCATGGATGACTTTCTCAACAACTCCATTAAATGCGCTGTCACTAAGAAAGAAATTAATAAACCCAGGTCCTGCAACTTCAGCATTCCTGATTAATTTATTCTTCGGTATGTTTGCACAAATCATCTCAGCCAAATTGCGTGGATTTGTTTTCGCCGGTTTAGCCAGCAGCATAGCAATGTTACAAGCATAATCACCGTGTTGTTTATCACGTGCTTGTTCAATTTGTACGTCGGGAAAGACTTCAATCTGGAGAGCGCCCTGCTCTTTTAGCAAAGTGAGACTATCATTAATTATTGTTTTTAACTGTTGTTTCATGCTCTGTCCAATTAGTTGGTATTAAATAGGTATTATATAATTCTGCTTCGCGACTACCGGGTTCAGGTTGCCAATTATAGCGCCAATTCACTACTGGTGGTAATGACACAAGTATGGATTCAGTGCGCCCACCTGATTGCAGACCAAATAAAGTGCCGCGATCATAAACTAAGTTAAATTCCACATAACGCCCACGGCGATATAGTTGAAAATCACGTTGCTCTTCATTATAAGCTGTATTCTTGCGTTTAGCTAAAATCGGTTGGTAGGCATTAATAAATTGTGCGCCGACCGCTTGAATAAATGTAAAGCACTTTTCAAAGCCCCATTCATTTAAATCATCAAAAAATATTCCTCCAATGCCACGCGCTTCGTTACGATGTTTTAAAAAAAAGTAATCGTCAGCCCATTTCTTGAAACGAGGATAAACATCATTGCCAAGGGGATCGCACGCTTTTTTTGCACACAGGTGAAAATGCTTGCAGTCTTCAGCAAAACCATAATAAGGTGTTAAATCGAAACCACCACCAAACCACCAAATAGGATCAGCACCTTCTTTAGTCGCCTCAAAATATCGCACATTAAAATGTGTGGTCGGCGCCATTGGATTGCGTGGATGAATAATTGCTGATACGCCCATCGCACAAAAAGCACGGCCACCAATTTCAGGTCGGTTTGCGCTAGCTGATGGCGGCAAACTCTCACCCCAAACCTCAGAAAAATTAACCCCAGCGCTTTCAATCATAGCACCATTTGTTAATACCCGTGTTTTACCACCACCACCTTTGGATCGCTCCCAGCTTTCTTCAATAAATTTAACTTCTGCATCTTCAGCTTCAGCCATTGCGCAAATACGATTTTGAATATCGTTCAGAAACAGTCGAACTTGGGTTAATTTTTCGCCAGCCACTTTGCCACCTTTTGCAGATAATAACGCTTAATAATACTCTCATTTGGAACATCGATCAATTGACATAAGCGATCTGGTGGGGTGGGGTCAAGTCTTGACCCCCATTTTATTTAAATGCGTTTTGTAACTGGCTTGCAAATGCAGATAACGGTTTCTCCGATTTCTTGCTGCTTTTAGTCGTGCTGCGCGGTTTTTTCTCTGGAGTCGTTGTCGCTGACTTCATCGTAAGCGCAATACGTTTTCGAGCAACATCGACATCGACAACCGTCACTTTGACTATCTGGCCGACATTTAACACTTTATGTATATCTTGAACATAATGATCGGAACACTCGGAAATATGCACCAAGCCATCTTGATGCACACCGATGTCAACAAAAGCACCAAAATTGGCGACATTGGTAATCACGCCTTCTAATGTCATGCCTGGCTTAAGATCATTGATTGAATTAATGCCTTCGGCAAAAGTGGCCATTTTAAATTCCGGCCTGGGGTCACGCCCTGGTTTGTTGAGCTCAGCTAAAATATCTTTAATCGTTGGTAAGCCGAAATTATCATCCGTTAATTGATGCGGTTCTAAGGAATTTAATACCGCTTGATTGCCCATCAATTCCTTCAGCGGTTTTTCAGTGATTTTGATAATTTTATCGACAACAGGATAACTTTCAGGATGTACTGCCGAGGCGTCCAAGGGATTTTCACCGCTAATAATGCGTAAAAATCCGATGGCTTGTTCATAGGTTTTTTCACCCATTCGTGGTACGTCTTTAATCGCTTCGCGTCGTTTAAATCTGCCATTTTTTTCGCGGTAATTGACGATATTTTTTGCCACCGTTTCATTAAGACCCGATATGCTCGTTAATAATGGTGCTGATGCTGTATTTACATCTGCCCCCACGGCATTCACACAATCTTCCATAACAGAAGATAAGCCACTGCTTAATTTAATTTGATTCACATCATGTTGATATTGGCCAACGCCGATAGCTTTGGGATCTATTTTAACAAGCTCTGCTAGAGGGTCTTGCAAGCGTCGTGCAATAGACACCGCACCTCGATATGTAACATCTAAGTCAGGAAATTCATTCGCTGCTAATTCAGACGCTGAATAAACAGACGCCCCCGCTTCTGAGACAACAATTTTAGTTATATTAAGCTCTGTGTTTTTTGCCATCATCTCTGCAGCTAGCTTGTCTGTTTCCCGCGAAGCGGTGCCATTGCCAATGCTAATTAAGGCTACCTGATATTTTTTACATAAAGAAGTTAATACGTTGATTGCTTGTTGCCATTGATTTCTAGGTTGATGTGGAAATACGGTGACAAAATCTAGCAATTTTCCTGTGTCATCAACAACAACCGCTTTAACGCCTGTGCGAATGCCTGGATCTAATCCCATCACAACTTTTTTACCCGCAGGTGCGGCCATTAATAAATGATGCAAATTATCTTTAAACACTTTTATTGAATCGTCATCTGATTTTTCACGCAGCTGAGTCAGTAGTTCCATTTCTAGTTTTAACTGAAGCTTTATTTTCCAAGTCCAGTCGACAGTTTGTGATAGCCAATCCGTGCCAAGTCTTATTTCAAACGTTCCGGCTATGGACTTGTGGCAATGCTTGATAAAAGATTCATCCTTAAATGCAACTGAGCACCTTAAAAACCCTTCTTTTCTACCACGAAACACGGCTAATGCTCGATGCGATGGGATTTTATTAATCGCTTCCTGATAGTCAAAATAATCCTTAAACTTCACGCCCAGTTTTTCTTTGCCTTTTATGACGTTGCTCGATAGAACGCCGTGTTTCAACAAATAGCGTCTCAGCTCACCCACAAGCTCAGCATCTTCACTAAAGCGCTCCATTAAAATATGACGAGCGCCTTCAAGTGCTTTTTTCTCATCGGTGATTTTCTTATCGTCATTGATGTATTTTTTTGCTTCGATTTCTGGGTTTACGCTTTGATCTTTTTGCAATAAATCGGCCAATGGCTCTAAACCGGCTTCGATGGCAATCTGAGCTTTGGTATGTCTTTTGGGTTTGTAGGGCAAATACAAATCTTCCAACTGTGTTTTATTATCCGCAGCTAATAGTTTGCGTTCTAATTCTGGGGTTAATTTATCCTGCTCTTTAATCGAATTTAATATTGTAGAACGTCTGTCATCTAATTCATTTAAATATTGCAATCGAGTCGTTAAATTTCGCAATTGTGTGTCATCTAAACCGCCAGTCGCTTCTTTACGATATCTGGCGATAAATGGCACGGTCGCACCCGCATTCAGCAGTGTGACCACCGCTTCAACTTGTTTAGTATTAATGCTTAATTCTTTCGCAATCGTTTGTACAATGTTCAATATCATGTCTCCTAGTTCATCAGACGCCTAAAGTTTAATGCTTCAGTCAGGTGCTGGGTTTTTATGTTTTCACTTTCAGCTAAATCGGCAATGGTGCGTGCAACGCGCAAAATTCGGTGGTATGCCCTTGCTGATAAACCCAAACTCTCCAGGGCATTATCGAACAATTCAGCGTCATCGCAAGTTAATTCGCAGAAATTATCAACTTGCTTGGTGCTTAGATTTGCATTGGGTTGACCACAGCGCTGCAATTGGCGGCCACGCGCCTTTTCCACACGCACACGTACTGCAGCGCTGGACTCGGCTTGCACTTTGGGTGCAGACAACGCGCCTTTGGGCAGGCGTGGCACCTCGATTTGCATATCGATGCGGTCCAACATGGGGCCCGACACGCGCCCTTGATAGCGGCTGATCATTTCTGGTGTACAACTACAGCGACTGTTCGGGTCGCCTAAATAACCACAGGGACAAGGGTTCATTGCAGTTAACAACTGAAACTTAGCCGGAAACTCTGCCTGATGCGATGCACGTGAAATGGTGACTTGGCCTGACTCCAATGGCTCACGCAGCGCTTCCAACACGTGGCGGCTGTATTCAGGCAGTTCATCAAGAAATAATACGCCATTATGTGCCCGTGAAATTTCCCCTGGGCGTGGTGGATTGCCACCACCGACCAATGCGATACCAGACGCCGTATGATGCGGCGCGCGAAAGGGCCGTAGCAACCAACGCTCAGGATCAAAGGTTTTTCCGCAAATGGAATTGACCGCCGCAACTTGCAGCGCCTCTTCTTCCGTCATTTGCGGCAAGATGCCTGGCAATCGGCTAGCTAGCATGGTTTTGCCGGTGCCCGGTGGACCGACCATCAACAAACTGTGCTGTCCGGCTGCGGCGATTTCCAATGCGCGTCGCGCCTGTTCTTGCCCACGCACATCAGCGAGATCCAGTACTGCGATAGGTGACATTGATTTTGCCACGTTACGTTTATGCTGATAAATCAACTGCCGTCCCAATAAATGTGCGCACACATCTAAAATATTCCCCGCCGGTAAAATGCTCACCTCACTGGGCAGTGCGGCTTCATCAGCATTAGCGAGCGGTAGAATCAATTGGCGCTTGGCTTTTCTTGCCGCTAATGCAAAGGGTAATGCGCCATAAATCGGCCGCAGTTCACCCGATAAAGCTAACTCGCCAGTAAATTCATATCCATCTAGACGGTGCGTGGGAATTTGGCCTGATGCTGCCAAGATGCCTATCGCAATGGGTAAATCAAAGCGCCCGCCATCTTTGGGTAAATCAGCGGGTGCCAAATTAATCGTGATACGCGCTGCTGGAAACTCGAACTCGGTATTGATCAAAGCGCTGCGCACGCGATCTTTGCTCTCTTTTACCGCAGCCTCGGGTAACCCGACAATATGCAAGCTTGGCAGACCTTCACCAAGGTCTGCCTCAACCGTCACCGGTGGCGCCGTGATCCCCTGGCGGGCACGACTATGAACTATGGCTAAGGTCATTATTTTTTCTTAGCCGGTGCTTTTTTCGGTTTAACCGCTTCCATAGCTTTTACTGTTTTTTCTAACGCATCCACTTTCTTGCGCGTACGTTGCAACACGCCCACTTGCGCATCAAACTCTTCACGTGTGACCAAGTCGAGCTTGCTAAAAGTACCCTGCAAAATCGAGTGAAAGGTTTTTTGCATATCCTCGCCAAAAGCCTTTACCCCACCCGGCACCGCATTAACCAATTTTTTAGCTAGTTCATCAAGTTTTTTTGGATCTATCATGGATTTGCCCTCTATCCTTATCAAATTAATTTATAGAAACTACGGTATAAAGCATCTGCCAGTATGTTGCAATACCGTAGTTTATCTGACAGCACGTATCGGCGATCACTCATACGAATAATGGGCGATATCCTATATGAAAGACCACCACCAGTTTGGTACTATTATTTTCGGCAGGATGTTGGTAAGTGATACTTCCACCTCCCCCTCGGAATGACACATTACCAACTTCCATGCCACCATCGCTTTCCTCACCTCGTAAATTCCAGTACCATTGACACTTTATTTGTCAACGCTGAGTCGCTTATGTCGTATTACAATGTTTTTACTTCCGAATCTGTTTCAGAAGGCCATCCGGATAAAATTGCTGACCAACTCTCAGACGCCATATTGGACGCCCTAATCACCAAAGATCCCCATGCGCGTGTCGCTTGTGAAACTCTCGTCAAAACTGGCATGGTGTTAGTTGCAGGCGAGATCACCACAAATAGCTGGGTCGACATTGAAGATATCTCTCGAAAGACGATTGTTGATATCGGCTACAACCACTCAGACCTTGGCTTTAATGGCCACACTTGCTCCGTGCTAAGTGCCATAGGCAAGCAATCACCCGACATTGCCCAAGGTGTGAACCCCAGTGCCAACAAGGCCCTCGGTGCTGGTGATCAAGGCTTGATGTTTGGCTATGCTTGCAATGAAACAGATGTGTTGATGCCAGCGCCCATCATGTATGCGCACCGGCTGATGCTACGCCAAGCAGAGTGTCGACATTCTGGCAAATTGGCCTGGTTACGACCTGATGCAAAGAGCCAGGTGAGTGTGCGTTATGAAAACGGCGAACCCGTCGGTTTGGTCAATATCGTTTTTTCAACCCAACATAATCCGGATATTTCTCAAGCTGACTTAAAAGAAGCCGTAATCGAAGAGATTATTAAACCTGTCATTCCAGCAACATGGCTGACGAAAGAAACACAATTTTTTATCAACCCCACTGGGCGTTTCGTGATCGGTGGCCCACAAGGTGATTGCGGCTTAACTGGGCGCAAAATCATTGTCGATACTTATGGTGGCATGGCGCATCACGGTGGCGGATGCTTTTCCGGCAAAGACCCATCCAAAGTTGATCGCACAGCGGCTTATGGCGCACGCTATGTGGCAAAAAATATTGTCGCTGCAGGCCTCGCCAAGCGTTGCGAACTCCAGCTAGCTTATGCCATTGGTGTCGCACAACCTCTAAACATCAGCGTCAACACCTTTGGTACAGGCGCAATTGATGACTCTGCTATTGCCAAGCTGATTGAACAACATTTTGATCTAAGCCCACAAGGCATCATCGAAACACTTGACTTAATTCGTCCAATTTATCAAAAAACTGCAGCCTATGGCCATTTCGGACGTGAAGAAGCTGAATTCACCTGGGAACTGACCGATAAAAAAGATCAACTCTATGATGCCGCTGGACTCAGCGCCAAAACCACTTGCTAGGAGACCGATTTCATGACCACAACAACTAAACTCGACTATAAAGTAACAGATATCAAACTCGCCGATTGGGGGCACAAAGAAATCGCCATTGCTGAAGTTGAGATGCCAGGCTTAATGGCGCTACGCAAAGAATACGGCCAATCACAACCACTTGGTGGCGCACGAATTGCTGGCTGTTTGCACATGACAATTCAAACTGCCGTATTGATTGATACGTTAATCGCACTCGGCGCAGAAGTGCGCTGGTCATCTTGTAATATTTTCTCTACTCAAGATCACGCAGCTGCTGCCATGGCAAAAAATGGTGTGCCTGTATTTGCCTGGGAAGGAGAAAGCGAAGAAGATTATTGGTGGTGCATCGAGCAAACGATTCTTGGCCCAGATGATTGGCGGCCTAATATGTTGCTAGATGATGGTGGCGATTTAACTCAACTGATGCACGACAAATACCCAGAGTTGCTCGACGATATTCGTGGCATAACCGAAGAAACAACCACTGGCGTTCACCGTTTATATGATATGGCGCGCAAAGGCACATTAAAAGCTGCGACAATAAATGTAAATGATTCGGTGACTAAATCAAAATTTGATAATCTCTATGGTATTCGTGAATCGTTAATTGATGGGATCAAACGTGGCACAGACGTGATGATCGCCGGTAAAATTGCGGTCGTGTGCGGTTATGGTGAAGTGGGCAAGGGTTGTGCGCAGGCATTCCGTGGTTTAGGCGCAAGCGTGTTGGTGACAGAAATTGATCCGATCTGTGCACTGCAAGCGGCGATGGAAGGTTATCGCGTTGTCACGATGGATGAAGCGGCCAGTTTAGGCGATATCTTTGTCACCGCAACCAGCAATTATCATGTAATTGATCACGATCATATGCAACAAATGAAAGACCAAGCCATCGTTTGCAATATCGGTCATTTTGATAATGAAATTAATGTTGCTTCTTTGGAAAAATATCAATGGGTGAATATTAAACCGCAAGTCGATAAAGTCATGTTCCCTGATGGCAAAAGTATTATTGTGTTAGCCAAAGGTCGTTTAGTGAATTTAGGTTGTGCAACGGGTCACCCGAGCTTTGTCATGTCGATGTCATTCACTAATCAAGTGATCGCACAAATTGAATTGTGGCAAAACCCAGAAAAATACCAAAAACAAGTGTATGTGTTGCCTAAACATTTAGATGAAAAAGTAGCGCATTTACATTTAGAAAAAATCGGCGTGCATTTAACCAAGCTCAACCCACATCAAGCAGAATATATTGATGTGCCAATTGATGGACCGTTTAAACCAGATTATTATCGTTATTAACGAAAAGAATCTTGGACCTGAGAAATGTCGAATATTGTCTACATTGCAACCAGTCTTGATGGTTATATAGCTGATAAAGAAGGTAAGCTTGATTGGTTGGATGAGATTCCTAATCCAGATAAGATGGATTTCGGCTTTGCAGATTTCATCGCTCGAACAGATGCAATTGTAATGGGTCGCAATACATTTGACACTGTCATTAACTTTGATTGTGAATGGCCCTATACAAAACCTGTATTTGTTCTTAGTCATTCATTAAAATCCATACCTGAAAAATATGCAGAAAAAGCAGAATTGATTTATGGTTCACCAACAAGCGTTATAAATAGAATTAATCAAAAAGGTTATTATGAGCTGTATATTGATGGTGGGATTACTATACAAAATTTTCTAAAAGAAAATCTCATTGATGAAATGATTATTACTACAATACCTATTTTACTTGGCGGTGGCTCCCCGTTGTTTGGAGATTTGACGAACCCGATAAGATTTGAGCATGTTAAAACAGATGTATTGTTAAATGCCTTGATACAAAGTCATTATAGAAAGAGACGGCTCACCTAGGTAATAGTTAAAAGCGCATCAGTGCTGACACATCAACCATAGCTGGTGCTATATTATAACACTTGACCCTTACGCCGCGTGATACTTTAGAGTTTATTGCTCAGTTAGAGGGTAGCATTATGGCTTATACTGTAAACAAATTAGCAAAGCTTTCTGGAGTAAGTGTACGCACGCTTCATTACTACGATGAAATCAGGTTATTAGAACCCGCTTATCACGGTGATAACAAGTATCGTTACTATAAAGAACCACAGCTGCTTCGATTGCAGCAGATATTATTTTATCGTGAGCTTGGTGTTCCTCTGAATGAAATTGGACGTGTTCTTTCGAGCAAAGACTTTGAAATAGCCGAAGCTTTGCAATCACATCGAATACAAATAGAACGCGAATTAAAAGATAAAAAGCAATTATTGGAAACTATCGATAAAACAATTGCACGCTTAAGAGGTAACATAGATATGAAAGATTCAGAATTATTTTACGGTTTTGATTCAGCAAAACAAAAAATGTATGAAGAACACCTGATGGAACAAGGTATTGTTTCAGAAGATGAAATGGCAGATTTTCGTAAAGCCGCAAAAAACATGAGCAAGCAAGACCAGGAAAAATACTTACGTGAAGGAAATGAGCTAAATAAAGCTTTTGTGGTCGCAATCGAAAAGAAATTAAAGCCAACTTCATTGGAAGTCCAAGCACTGGTTGATAGACATTATAAAATGATTAGTCAATTTTGGACACCAACAAAAAAAACATACATAGGTTTAACTCAAACGTATTCTGAACATCCTGAGTTTATTAAATTCTTTAGTCATTATCACCCGCAATTGGCCGAGTTTTTAATTGAATCCATGAGGGTGTATTCTGAAAAGGAGCTGTAAAAGGGATGCGGATGGGGTCAAGACTTGACCCCACACTTGGCGGCTTAGATAACAGTCGAGTAGCGCGAGGGAATCACACCCTCACGCGCTCACAGAACCGTACTTGACACTCTCGCGTCATACGGCTCCTATCGTCCAGCCGTTATTTTCATCGTTCGCTGCCAGTGCGGAAAAAG
>SDBT01013372.1_pt1 | contig 13149 bp, 19 predicted proteins | sample 2277101 | NCBI WGS metagenome assembly SDBT01 (sample SAMN10404973, study PRJNA504765) | marine sediment metagenome | isolation source: marine sediment core GS10_PC15, 103 cmbsf | place: Arctic Ocean: Southern Knipovich Ridge | collected 2010 | reverse complement strand
GTCCTACCAAAGTAGTTTGCCGACTTTGGAAACTTGACCTTGCATTTAATGCAAGTTCCGAATGTTATAGCGAATGCGTTTTTATTATTCATTAATCCAACTCTGTTATTTCGATGCTGTATTTTGGAATTGTCACGCCTTTAGAATCGTTAATTTTCATATCATCCAAATCGTCTTGTGATATTGAAAATGCTTTCATTCTAAAGTCTGCAAGATCCTTTGCCTCTATTTCAAATTTATACATTAAGAAACCCTCCTAATAATTAATGACTAATTCGCCAAGCTTTTTAGTGGCGGCGAGAGTTATAATTTTCTTTGCCTGCTCATCGTTAAAGCCTTGCTCGTTCAACAGCACAAGAACATCATTGTTAATTTTTCTTCTGTGTTCTTGATTCTCTTCACGCATCTTTTGAGCTTCTGCGATCCTAGCCTTTTCGGCTTCCTCGTCTCTTATTCTTTTTTCCTCTGCCTCTGCCCTTTCGGCATCAACTCTTTGTTGATACTCGATCTTTTCACGCTCGGCTTTCTCCTTCGCTTCTTTTCTTTCGCGAACGACTCTCTTCTCATAGTCCTTCTTGTCTTGCTCAGCCTTTTGTCTTGCTAGCTCGGCTTCCTTAACCCTTTGCTCTGAAGCAATTTTAATTATTTCATCTTCAGCCTTCTTTCTTTCGATCCCAAGGGCCTCTGCTTCTTTGGCCATTCTGTCGGCTTCTTCTTTGGCATCGCGAACTTCTTTTTCTTTTCTAAACTGCTCAAGCTCAGCTTTTTCAATCTCTTGCTCAGCCTTCTTGTCTCTTGCTTTAATTAATATATTAATTGTTGCTTCTACTGCCGAGATTGCTTTCTCTTCATACTCTTCCCAGCCATTATCAATCACTATCTTTTGAATTCTAATAAGCAATTCACCAACTTCGCTAGAGGTTTTATCCTCTAGGTACATGTCACTTATCTCGTAAATTTCCCCCATGTTCTTTTCATGGGCTCTTGTTCTTTCGTTTTCTTTATTGGTCCAGTCGGTTAAAGGTTTTTCAATTTCTGCCTTTAGATCCTCACAAAACTTAAACGCCCTCTTTCTTTCCGAGTCAATAAGCTTTGGAACTTTCTTTGCTTCTCCAGATAGCTTTTTCCCGACACCTTCAATATATGTTTTTGAAGAAGTTATATTTCTTCCGAATTTTGCAAGTTCTTTTCTTCCATCCTCTGTTGATATGTCCCACTTATAAGATCTGGCAATCTCTGCCAACTTATTAAGAACAGGATTAAGTCCACCCTCTGTCTTAAACATCTCAAGTGCGCTGCCTTCTTCAAATACTACTAACTCTTTTTGTTCTGTCATTTAACTATCTTTTATTTTTAGTGTGTAACATAAATTGTTTTTTTAACTCTTAATTCCAACCAGTTCTGTTGGCGGGAGTGGTATAATTATCTTGCTAGGTCTCCAAAGATGAAGACAGTAGGGATGATTATTTACATACTCACTTTTTGGTGGGTGATACTGAATCACCGTTTCGTCCTCACCCCAGAATAGACTCTTAACGAAACACATCTCTTCCCAAGTCGGGCACCTGTTTGGAGTTGAAACAGACACATGCTCCCAATCATTGCCTTCTGGAGCCATTAAAACATTAAGCCTAAATGGTGCCTTCTTAATTGGAATATAGAAAAACCCAAAAGTGTCACCTTCTTGAGACCTATATGGCCCAGTTTTATTCCTACATGAATCTAGTTTCTTATAGTTTGGTTTCATTTTTACTATCCTTTATTTTCTTGATTAAATTAAAAATTCCACGGCCTTTTACTCTTCCTTTTCTCTTTACAAAAAGACCTGTTCTAGGCCAGTAATCATATGCATTATCTACTAGAAAGTGAAAGGGATTGAACTTTTTATAGATTATTCCCTCTTCTTCTAAAAGAGCTAGTGATCGAGACTGATTTTTATCTAATCTATCTGAACGCTCCATAGTTGTTTCACCAAGTGCCATTAGGCTAAATCCTTCAAGTTCTCTAGAATTTTATCAAGGTGGTCTTGAGGTTTTCTCATTAACTCTTTAAAGTTTTTAACTTGAAGAACGTCTGTAAGAAATTTCATTTTCTCATGTAATTCTGCACCATCATTTATTTTCTCACTAAAGCTTTTTATCTGATCGATAGTATCAATTTTTGATTCTGTTTTCTTTTGCGCCTCTTTCACTTGAGCTTCTTTGGCGGTCTCGATTTCCTGTTGACGGTCTTTCTCTTCTTGATCAAAATCTATCCCCTCGTGCTCGTTGAGAACAGATATAGCCTTTTCAAGCCTTTCACTACTGGATGATACAGGCCATAACTTATAAGCTCTTTTTATTACAGTTTTTTTTGCCATTTCAGAATAATCGGTAGCCCAAGGACCTTTCCCACCTCTTTTAAAAGACTCTGACCTATCTCTAATAGAATTAATTTCAGCCAGATCCATCGTCTCAGTAAGAAAGTCGCCCCCTTTAGTTTTTGCAACACAGTACACACCAACAGTCTCGCCCCTGCCTCCAAAGGCAACATACTTATGTGTTGGTTCTCGCACTATTCCATTATATTCAAAGGTGTCCTTCTTAGAGACCATTTTCGCCTGGACCAACTCGAGTGCACCGCCCTCGCAGGCTAGATTAACTAACCCAAGGTATGATATCTCAAGACACACTTTACCTTTTCTGGGGATTAAGTAGGCATATTTCTTAATTGGATTGAGAGTTAGTCCAATCGCGCTTATATTTAATATAGCATTTTTCAAACTCTCAGAATTCTCCATTGCTAACTTCACAAGAAAATCATTACCCTGCAATATTTGCATAGCATATTGCGCTTCTTTCTTAAATTTTAACTCTGTTTTATTTTCATGTGAGAGCTCAGTAAATCTGTTCTCTAGGTTATAGATATAGTTTTCACATCTCTTAACTGGAGATATCGTTATTTGATTCTGACTCATTACACACTTCCTATCTGTAGAGATCTCTTTCCATCTACAAGTCGTGCTCCTGCAATTTCTACAACACCTCTTGCAAATTCTTTTTTAATTTCACTTTTCAATATTTTGGTGGTGTGAACAACTTCAATAAATTCGGCAGGAATTCTTTTCTCGTCGTAAATTTCTACGACCTTAGTTGGCTTTCTCATTTTAATTGTGTGGAGATTTCCATTAAAAGATTTTTGATTAGTTTTTGTGAGGCAGGTTTCTACATATTCTGAAAATTTATTAATCCCATTATCGTGCTTCTTAATAAATGAATCTAATTTTCTCTTTTGCTCTTTAGCTAATGTAATTAAATCTTTCTTTCTATTAATTACTCCAACACAACCATCAACTTTACTATTTAAGAATGTTAAGATTTGATTTTCAAGTTCTTCATACTCTTCTGTTACTTCACCATGGTCTTGCTCAAGAATTTCTTCCAAGGCCTCCATTTCTTCTGAGATCCCATAAAGTGTTAAATTATTTGACATGCATGTCCCCTTTTAATGAAAGAGTAGTAAAAGTGAAAAGCCCCTAAAAAGTAGCGTTTTCAAGATTACTTCAGAGGGGCTTATATTTTACTCTTTCGAGTTAAATTTTAATTTGATTTTTTGAAAACGCATTGCATTTGTATAATGGTGAACTTAAATTGTAAAGCTTATTTTAAAAGATATTGAGGGTGTGTAATTTAGATCTTTACAATATGTAATTTTTACAGCACCCTCAAAGTACAAACTTTCATGACCAGAAGATACCAGACTTTTTCAATCATGAACACATTTATTTTTACATAGGAAGGGGGTGACCAACTCCCAAGCGCGTCTACGATCCTAGTCGTTTTGATGGCGTGTTCGATGTTGGCGGATATACTTTGCACGTGAAGTGGGGATTGTGTTCGAGATACGACTAAACCCTCTGGAGAGAGGTGAACAGCATAAACTGGCGATCGTTCTCTGTTTTAAGTAATAGGAAAGAATTTTTCTAAATTACACTTAAAACTCCTTAGGATACCTATGTCCAAAAAGAAGGGATTGCGATGAGTCATTCATTAACAAAAGAGAGATTGATTAAACTAAGAAGTAGATTAAAGAGAAGAGAATTAACTGAAAATGAGATTAAAACTTATAAATACATAAAAGCTAAACTTTTAGTTTTTTCAGGTATGAAATGTATTAATTGCGGTTCCATTAAAGAATTGCAACTAGATCATGTTGAGCCTGTTTTTAATGATCCAACTAAAACATTTGATATTAATAATATGCAGATTCTCTGTAAGGCTTGTAACCGTAAGAAGGGCATTAGTACTGATAATTGGGACTGCCGATCACCAGAAGAGATTGAAGGTTTTATTTTGTACGCTTCTGAAAATATGGACATGAAAAGAATTTCTAAAATGCCTTTCATGAATAAAATTAAAGAACGTTACCCAAAAAAGAAACAAAGAAAGAAAAGAAGTGCCATAAAAATTAAACGCAAGGCTAAAAAAATGGTGATTGAAAAATCAAATAAAATAGATAACTGGAAACCATCAAGAAGATCTAGAGAGTACGACAAGCTAATGAGAACAGATAATGCTGAAACAAATCACCAGAAAAATCAGGTAAACTTACTAAAGGGGATATTATGAGTGAATACATTGAAATGAAAGGCTATTTAATACGGCACGGAAAAGATGGCAGCCCTGGCGGCTTTATATTGCCAAGTAAGAAGAAAGAGTTTTATAAAAAGTCTAAGGGTTCTCAGTCCGAGAATACAAACTCGACTGACAAAAAGGATCTCATCGAAAAGATAAGAACCTTGAGCAGAAAAAAAACTGAGGGCCAAACGCCAACTCAAATGAAAGATTTTATGCGCTCAACCTTTCAGATTGAGAACTTTAACGAGCTTAACGCTAAGACAGAGAGCTACCTAAGAAGAAAGATTGAACAGCTGGAGATAGTGTAATGAGATCGTTGAGAACGAGATATGAAACAAAAATACCTAAAAAAAATAAGTACAATGCTAAAAAAGCTGAGGCCAACGGGATTGTTTTTGATAGCATTTTAGAAAAAGACTACTTTCTACACCTTTGTCATCTCGAAAAATATGGGCACATTAAATTGCTTGAGACTCAAGTTAAGTGCTATCTAACCAAGGCTAAAATTTTAATGAAGCCCGACTTTAAAATTTTTAATAATAAAACAGGGAAGGTAGAATTTCACGAGACAAAAGGCCATGAGACCACAACCTATCGCATTAAGCGACGTCTATGGAAGCATTATGGAGAAGGTAAACTTGTAATAATAAAAAGAAAAGGAAATAAGTTCTTTGTTTCAGAGGAGGTTATTAATGAAAACTGAAAGACAAAAGCTTATATCTGAACAGCGTGGAGAAAGGCTTGCTGAGTATAATAGAACCCACAAGAGAACTCACGGCTTAGTAGGTACAACAGAGTACAATATTTGGATGGGAATGAAGTCAAGATGCAATAACCCTAATAATAAGGATTATAAAAACTATGGTGAAAGAGGTGTTTTTGTTTGTGAAAGATGGAATAAGTTTGAGCTTTTTCTTGAAGACATGGGCAACCGCCCCTCTCTTAATCACTCGATCGACAGAATTGATAATAATGGGCCTTACTCTCTTGGTAATTGCAGGTGGGCAACCAATAAGCAACAGGCAAGAAACAGAAGGGGTAATCGAGCTATTACATTTAGAGACTTGAATTATTCGCTTGTGGCGCTTGCAGAAATATTAAATATTTCAAATAAAGTTTTGGCAAGAAGACTAGATAATGGCTTGTCACCTGATGACAGTTCACAAGATGTTAAGCCACCAAGAGAAATAATTTACAAGGGAAGGAGCCTAACCATACTGGGATGGGCAAAAGAAACTGGCCTGACAAAAAGCCAAATTGAAGGAAGGTTGTCAAAAAAAATGCCTCTCCATAAAGTATTCTCCATCAACAAAAAGGAACTCAAGAAAGAGTCTCAACTTTATGACTACAATGGTTTTAGAATGACCCTTACTGAATTGGCCCTCTTGGGAAGCAAAAGTATTCAGACAATAAGCTATAGATTGAAAAGCGGGTATTCTGTTTATGACGCAGTAAATATTCCAATAATGGAAACAAAAACAGCAGGATTACAAAGAGTAAGAAGTGAGGGTCTTGTATGTACGTCATTGCCTTATTAATGTTATTAACAAGAGGAGAGTTTAGAATGGACACTGTAGAATATGCTGAGAAGTTTTTAGGGGTTAAGTATTCATGGGGCGGGAAGACTCCAGAGCAGGGTTTTGATTGTTCGGGCCTTGTGAGCGAAGCGTTAAAGGGATGCGGTCTAATCCCAAACAACACGTTATTAAAATCTAAAGACTTATACACTTACTTATTAAAAAAAGTAACTAACCCCGTCTCACAAATCAAAAGAGGAACTATTTTGTTTTTTGGGTCTTCTATTTCTGAAATTTCGCATATTGCAATAGCTCGAGACGAGAATTTTATGGTCGAAGCTGGCGGCGAGGGTAGAGCTGAAACTGATAAAGGATTTGTGAGAATTAGACCTATATCAAATAGATCTGACCTTGTGGGAACAATTAACTTATTATAAAAAACGGCAATCTTGAAAAGGATAAGAAACCAAGATTGCCGTAAAAAGAACACTAATCTGTTGACGCGCCTCTTTTTATATTATTTTTTCCATTTTTTACATTTATTTATTAGAGTGCTTTGCCAGTTAAGCTCTGCGGCAAAGTCAGATTTCTTTACCATTATCCAGTTTCTTTCCTCTGGAGTTCCGTCTGGATAGAAACACTTTCTAATAATCTCACCATCTTTCTTTCTTAGGTGACAATTGCCTGACTCAGGAAGCCACTGTATTGTCTTATGAGTCTTGATTGGTGTAGAGCCGCATGAGATGATCACGAAAAGAAAAAAGAGCTTAGAGTTAATTCTCATTATTCTCTCCCTCTAAAACGTCCAGCATTCCGTCCATCGTTCCGGCCTTCATAAATTTATTGAAGTTTTTCTTTCTGGCATCGACCGCTTGCTTGAATTTATAATCATCGATTTCGCCGTTAATAAAACGGAAAACATCAAGAACTAACTTGATGATCTCCATTATTGCTTTGATGTTTGTAAACATTATCTTTTGGAGTTGATCTTGATGCCCTTATCGTCTTTGATAAAGATCATCTTAAGAATCTTAAGTGCGGCCTCAATAATTGAATTAGACTTAAGTTTTGAGACTCCTATTAGGTATTCAACTACCATAATAATTCCCATTGCAATCCAAGCATACTGTTCAATAAATTCCATTCTATTCTCCTAGTTTATAACTAACCGTGTTAGGTTAAAGTATATCAATATTTTTTTAAATAACAACACTTATCCATGGTGTGGCCTAAACTACAACCACTGACTCTGGAAAAAGAGAAACCATATCATCAAAAATATGTTCGGGATTATTGTCTTCTAACCACTCTTCACAAGCATTAATGCCGTCATCAGATATCCTTGCTATTTGCCAAATGCTTAACGAAGTGTCTACTACACGGCCAGTATAAAATCCTATATAGATCACGTCAGTACCTATTCTTTTGGATAAATAAGGTAAATTAACCTTGCCTAAAACATTTTGAATTTGATAGTCTGATATTGACATTATAGTAGCTCCGTTACGCCAATTGTTTCAACAAGAATACCGTCCAAAAACCCGAAAACCTTTTGGGTCTCATCTAGTAAAAAGGTTACACTTTCACCCCTGCCTATTTCTACGCCAAGCTTATCTGGCCTAGGGGTTATAAAATCAGCCCAGATAGTTTTCAAGGTGTTGTTTTTTACAATTATTCTCGATCTTTTTGGTAGTCCTGCCGTGAGCTCAACACCTATTAATTTATTGTTTATTATAACGTCGGCACTAGCTTGAGAATTGTCGGGGGTTAAAGCGCTTAACAAAGCGCTTCTGTCATCCCAAACATGTTCATAACTATCGGTGGTCTTTTCTGTTTGGGCAATTCCCGCCACCTGACAAATTCTATATATTTTAAACTTGTCCTTTGACGTGTCTAGTTCTACATCATTTTCAGCAACGCCGATAAATGCCTCAGTTTTAGAGACATACTCAATTATAGGAACCCTACTATCTCCAGAGAAGAGAGCTATTAAAAATTTTTCCACTGACTCGGCAATAATCATGAATTTTCCTCAATTAATATCTCAGAAACAAATGTAAATGAGGTGCTGTTTGAATAGGATTCTGCTACGGCCCTATATATAGCTTTTTCTTCCAATCTTATTGGTGTAGTTATATTGAAATCTATTCCAGCTCCGTCTGACCTATTTCCAGCAGGTGCCTTTGTAACAAAGGCCTCACCATTAATTTTGGCCTGCAAGTACATGATGCCCTCTTTTTCACCGACGCCACCTTTGTTTTTTATGGTGGCACCCTGAGCGGCGTATATTAATATGTGCTTATTTATTGGTACATAAAAAATTGCAGTATTAGTTACTCCTGTTAGCGGTAACATTCTGTTTATAATATCACCAGTATGGACGAAATCAATCTGGCCTTCATTTGTTTCGACGCTTCCTGACTTGCTTACAAGTGCCTTATTTATAAATATATAACCAGTTATATCAACCGTGGTTAGCCCATTGGAAGCAACAATAGTGGTGACTTCATTAAAGTCTTCATCAACCCCAACTATCGTATACTCTTGAGCCCCTGTTCCTCCGGCCGTATCATTAGGGGACGTACTCGCTATTGATACGGTAGCGTTAACCGTCTTATATACAAACTTTTGACTCACCGCCCACACTTCTCTTAACGGGTCTGCCGTTGATATGTCTGGAATGATACCCTCTACAGAAAACCTAGAAACCGAACTGTCTAACCCATTGGCAACATCTTTAAAGTAATCGCTAACGGGAGAGGTTCTTAAGGCATCTCTTAATGAAATAAAAGATCTTAATAGAACCTGCTTAAAATTATATTTAGGTGTAACCATTATTTGCTCTTTAGTAGATGTGCCCTTATGACTTGAACATCATTCATAATTATATTAAGGAGTACCTTTGTGCTCCTGTCTTTTTCGTAAAGCTTGGCGACATCAATAGCATTTGAATAAATAGTTGAGCCTGCCCATACCACAAGAGGTGCAACAATTATTCCAATTAGTATTTTTGCGCCTGTATATATAAGATCTTTTTTTAAAATTTTCTTCTTCATAAAATAAATCTCCCATTAAATAGTATAGGACTTATATATTATTTAATCAAAGACCTAGGGAGGTTTTTTTATCTAAGTAAGTTTTAATTTTTTCCATGCGGTCTTTGTCCAGCATAACAAGCACTTCTAAATAGTAGTCCTTTATTTTTGCTTCAGTATTGAGAGCATCACCCTTAACAAATTCACCAATTGTTAACTCAGACTTTAGTCCGAATGTCGTATACTTTTCCGGAGCGAGTATTCTAGTCTGGTAAGAGTCAATAAATGCGAACATAGACTCCTTGCTATTTGTTCCAATTATCTCTGCACCTTTTTTGGTGACCCCATCGTCCATTAATTTGTACGCAACATGAAGCTGAACTAAATTATCATTCTCGACAATTATAAATCCACCTTTTCCATCTGCCTCAACCATGGGAACTTTTACATTCCCAGAGTCATGACAAAATGAAAAATCACCACCCACCGGAAGTGATGATGATGTTGTTTTACATTTAGGAGTAAGGCCTATTACTTCATTTAGATCATTTCTTATGTTCTCACATAGCCATTTTGACATTTTAAAACCTCTCGTCTTCATTTATTATAGGTACTAACTTTTCACTTGAAATTGACATTTCCGTAACTCCAGAAATTGTTTTCAAGTCTTTTGAGATCGAAATTGCATCACCAATATAAACCTGAACAGTAGAGGTTCTATAACTCCCACTTACTCCATCACTATGGACAGGATAATATGCAAAAGTTGGAGTTCCCGAGAAATCAACATTCAATCTTTCATACTCAACTGTTGTTAAAGATCTTTGTAGAGCTTTTGAAGGTGATAATTTTAAAGGCTCATATTCAAATGCCGACACTTGAAAATTACTTCCATTCTTTTCTTGAATGGCAAATGTATGGAGACCATAAAACTTAACACTAACTACAGAACCATCAGTAACAACGGCTCTGGCATATTTAACCGTAAAGCTTGTGTCAGAAATTATCGAAACAACAAGGGCTTTTTCCTCATCTGTTCCGTCGTCCAGGAGCACCCACTCACCTACTCTAATACCTCTTGTGTCTGAAACGTTGAATGTGTCTCCAGATGCAAAACTACAGCTTAAATCAAATATTTTTTGTGCCATTCTTGTTGCGCTCACTCTAACGGATGATGTAGCAGAACCGCCCTTTACTTGGGTTGCTTGAGAATAGCTATTTAAAGTTTGAACACCATCTACAAAAGGTCTTACGTTTGCCGTAGAAGATGTAAAGGCAACATCTAGAGAACAAACGGATTTAAAAAATCCGGTTATACTTAAAATAATATCTAGGGTGCTGTCCAGCATGTTATTTCCATAGTAATTATCTGCCTGAGTCCTTAATGATTCTGAATCAGTAAAATTTGTAAATGCGGGTGAGTTTAGCCCGTAACTCATCTTTGTAGTTTTTCCTTCCTTGTAACCAGATCTATCTAGGTGTACGGGAATTCTATCAGATGAGTCTTTAGAAATAGGATCTCTTATTACATTTACTGGGTACGCAATTCCTTGCCCCGTATTTGCTATATCAGTATTCGTGTTTGCGTTTTCTTGTGGGGCAACTCCGTCTTCTATCATTATTGCTGAGTTGTTTAAATTCCCCGTTCCTTCTTTTTTAAACCTTGCTTTATATGTTCCAGCTTTTAAAGGCGGTGACATGATAGCGTTCTGGTCATAATGCAAAACACCGTTTTCAAGATTTACATTTTGTATTCTATCTGTCCCTTCAACAATTGCTGATGCACTTATAAACAGGGCAACTTTTTTTGCATAACCTCCGGCAAGCTGAGTCTTCATACCAATCTTTCCACCATCTTTAACTATGGTAAAATCAGCTTCAATAGAATCATTGGTTGTTGTGGTAAGTCTTACGCCTCCATTAAAGAATTGCGTTGCCCCACTTGACGCCCAACTCCCACTCTCATCAAGCGTATTTAAATTATCGTTAGATCCAGCGGGAGAATATAAAACACCAGCGTTGTGCCCATAAGTGGTCGCGTACATACTCCTAGGAGACACATCTATTGTTTCTAATATTGATTGACTAAGTGTTAACTTTTCGTACGCAGGCCTTGAAAATAGCTGGGTATGGCCTAAGAAGTATAGAGCACTTGAACCGCCGTTAATATTAAATTGAGTATTCGTTAATCCTCTTACTGTTATTTTTCTTGAACCCCTAGGCCAAGTTATAATAGTAGAAAGAACCTGTCCCCTAGGCGCTGTCGTTGGCGCGATCCTGTTTGACGTTTGTAGGGGATACATAATTAAGCCATCATCAATCTGAACACCGATCATTGAAGCGTCTAAGCTTCCAATAAAGTCAAGTTCTAGACCTATACAATCACTATCTGGAAACAGTTGAAAGAATGGGTCGTTGGTCATGTACCTAACATCACCAAAACCTAGCTTGTCTTGCACTGCTTGCGCCATTAACTGAGGCGCCACATTTGCAAGCCTATACTTATTCATTGGGTCGCCTTGAGAGACATATCTTTTTTCTTTTTCCCAAACTCTAGAGCAAAGGTGCTGCCTCTCAGCCGATGCCACATAACTTAAACTGCCTATAGTATTAGTATCTGGATACCCTAGTGTCGGGTGAATAGAGTTTGCAAAGTTTATTCCATCACCAAATAGTAATTCTAAATTTTCAACTTCATCCGATTCAATATAAATATTCCATAACTGATCGATACTGTTATATTTTATCCTGTACTCGCCTTTGAAAGCTGAAAACGCAGCCTCCATCCCGTCTCTTATCGCGCGTTCAATAGGGACTATGTCTGCGGAGTAACCACCTTGGACAATAGTAGCGCTGTAGACATTCCTCACACCATTTATGGTTAGAGCAAAATCAAGCCTACTCTCGGTTGACGTAATTATTATTGGAGCACTCCCAAAATAATTTATCATCAAGTCGCCAGTAGCCCCTCCTAAAGAAGCACTCTCTAAACCATTAAGTGGCGTAAAATCCTTTGTAGGTTTAGATTGCCACAGAATATCATCTAGGGAGTTTGTCTGAACCGTTGCATCTGTTATTGATGTGTATGAACCATAGTGAAAATTACCGTAAGGTGTACTCATTAAGAATATTCCAGTAGTAGGAAAATCTAAAACTGACTTCATTGGTAATGATGTTACTGCTCCGGAAAAGGATATTGCCTCCTCAGGTTTTACCTGAGACATAACTGGCTGCTCTCCATTTAGTATCGTAATTAATCCAGCATCATCGGCTACAATTGAAGCTGTGTGACCATTTCCTTCCTGCCCTGATACTTCAAGATCTGCCTCGGAAAAAGAAACTTCAGTACCTCTTACTATAGCTCTCCCTGCTTTTATATTAACCGTTCCATTAATTGTGAATTCTTCCGACTGGAAACCAACGATAATTGAGTCGATACGCAAGGGCTTTGATGCCGAATCTGTATTCTCAATATCAATTATATTCTCTTCACCATTAAGGCCGATAAAGTACTCTACTGCCTGGTAAAAAGATGCTGATGTATTTGTTGAATATGTGTCCGATCTAAGTGCACCTTTTTCATCTTTAAGGCCGAGGGATGTTACACTTTGCCCATTTATTTTTACTGTAACTGAGTCTGACAAGGTGTTCTGAGTTAACCCAGTTAATGCAAAGTAATTTATTCCTTTCTTAAGCTTTATTGAAACAGAACTACTCTTGGCTATCTCAAAAGCTGCACCCATGTAGGAATTAGCATCCAAAGTCGTTGTAACCCCAGAATCATTTTCTTGAGAAAAAACAAGTAGGTCATCAATTCCAGATTTGGTGAGATAACCACTCTGATCTTTGCTTGTACTATCTAACTTGCTCTGGACAATAGAAAATCTTCTCCTCCAATTTCTTGGAATATTTGTTTGCCCACCAGAAGTTATTTGTCCAATTGCTCCAGTATCAATAAGGCCACCGGCCCCAACACTCTCC
>SDBT01013371.1_pt1 | contig 13150 bp, 9 predicted proteins | sample 2277101 | NCBI WGS metagenome assembly SDBT01 (sample SAMN10404973, study PRJNA504765) | marine sediment metagenome | isolation source: marine sediment core GS10_PC15, 103 cmbsf | place: Arctic Ocean: Southern Knipovich Ridge | collected 2010 | reverse complement strand
ATTTCCCACCTAGAAGATATCGAGATCACAACAGTTCATGGTAGAATCACAGAAGTTGTGGGAATGCTTATAAAAGCTGTTATCCCTCAAGTAAAAATGGGAGAGGTCTGTTTAATTAAAAGAGATCCGGAACCTCTTATTGCAGAAGTTGTAGGCTTTACAAAAGATGAAGTTTTTTTATCTCCCTTAGCTGACATGCAAGGTATCGGGCCGTCTTCTGAGGTTATTCCACTTAGAATGCCTCTTCATATAAAAGTTGGAAAAGCTCTTTTAGGAAGAGTTTTAAATGGGCTTGGCGAGCCTATGGATGAAGAAGAAAATGGACCTTTAAAGTTAGAAGAGACCTATCCTGTTATTAGCTCTCCTCCTGATCCCTTAAAAAGAAAGATTATTACAGAACCTTTATCTGTTGGAGTAAAATGCATAGATGGAGTTTTAACATGCGGCCAAGGTCAAAGAGTTGGGATTTTCGCAGCAGCTGGAGTTGGTAAATCAACACTTCTTGGAATGATCGCAAGAAACTCAAAAGCTGATGTCAATGTTATTTCACTTATCTGAGAAAGAGGTAGAGAGGTAAGAGAATTTATAATAAATGATTTAGGTGAAGAAGGACTTAAAAGATCCGTTGTAATAGTTTCAACATCTGATCAAGCAGCTCAGCTTAGAATTAATGCAGCATATGTTGGAACTGCTATCGCTGAGTATTTCAGGGATCAGGGAAAATCTGTAATTTTAATGATGGACTCTGTCACAAGATTTGCAAGAGCTATTAGAGAAATTGGCCTCGCTGCTGGAGAGCCACCTGCTAGAGCTGGATATACTCCATCTGTTTTTGCAACCTTGCCAAGACTGCTCGAAAGATCCGGAAATTCAGAGAAAGGATCAATCACTGCTTTTTATACAATTTTAGTTGCCGGAGATGATTTGAATGAACCTATTTCTGATGAGGTTAGATCGATTTTAGATGGACATATTGTTTTATCATCAGAGCTCGCTCAAAAAGGACAATATCCAGCGATAGACGTCCTCGCATCAATCAGCAGAATATTCCCAAACATTACCTCAAAAGAGCACCAAGATATAATCAGAAAACTCAGAGAAGTTTTAGCTAATTACAAAAAAAATGAACTTTTAATTAGAATTGGCGAATATAAACCAGGCTCTGATAAAGAAGCTGATTTCGCTATTAAATTTATCGATAAGGTCAATCACTTTCTAAAACAAAGTATTTCTGAAGAATCTTCTTTTGATAAGACTTTTAACCAGCTAAAAGAGCTCTTCCCGTAAAAATAAATGAACGCTATAAACTATCCCTTAGAGGACCTTGTAAAAATCAAACAAAAAAGATTTGAGCAAGCTATCTATCTTGTTGAAGAGAAAAAAGCTCTTTTAAAAAGAGAAGAAGATATTTTAACAAAAGTAAAAAAGGCAAGAGATAAAGTTTTAAAACATAAAGAAGATAAATTAAAGCAGCTAAGAGATGCTTTAGATGAAGGCGAAAGAACCGACAAAATAATGCAAAAAAAAGCTTATTTAGACGTTGTAAAAGATGATTTAGAAGTCGAGAAAAAAAAAGTAAAAGACCAACAAAAAAGTGTAAAAGAGGCTGAGCAAGAGCTAGAAAAGGCTAGAGAGAATTTAAAGCAAAAACAAAAAGATATAGAAAAGCTAAAACTCCATAGAAAGCAGTGGGAAAAAGAGATGAAATATGTTGAAAAGCAACAGGAACAACTTGTTCAAGATGAAATAGGCTCTGTAAAGCACATTATGAAAAAAAAAGAAAAGAAAAAGAAATAATGAATTAAAATAGATTAAAAAGGAAAAGACTTATGGACATTGAAAAAGTTAGTGGTACTAAAGGTCCAAAACCTGGTGAGAAAAAAGATAGAACATCCACTCCTGATTCTGAAGAATTCCGTGAAATGATGAGAACTGGCAAGGTATCAGAGACTGAATTTGAAAAACCAAAAAAAAGACCAAAGCAGCAAGGACGGGCAAAACTAGGAGGAAAGGAAGAGCCAAAATATTCAACACCAAAAGGAACCAATCTACCTTCTCCCTATGATAGTTATTCTCAAAATCAACCACCTGTTCGAGAATTTACAGAAGCGCCAGAGCAACCTTTGGACCAAAAGCAGAATAAGAAAACAAAAAAAGAAAAGAAAAAAGAAGATGAAGAGCTAGCTCTTTATCAAAAAGGAAAGCTAAAAAAAGCTCCTAAAACTACAAAAGAAGAAGATGAAGCAAATGAAAAAACTCCAAAAGTTAAAGCTCCGAGTGGTAAAGAAACGTCCCAAGCCCCAAGTGATAAAGCAATAAAAGCTACAACTGAAGCAAAAAAACCTAAAAAAGAGCTGGAAAACCCACAAGTTCAACAATCTACAGTACTTCAAGAGATGCCACCGAATATAGCTGCTGGAGTTCAATCTATAACAGCTCCTTTAACACCTTATCTACATCCTGATATAGTTCCTCTTTTTGAAAAAATGGTAGGAGCGATTGTGCAACTTCAAGCTAAAGGAATAACAACTACAGAAGTGATGTTAAACTCCGCAGCTTTTCAATCATCTATGTTTTATGGAAGCTCAATTATTGTTCAAAAATACTCAACTTCTCCTGCTTTTAATATTTTTTTAAGAGGCCCTGCTCAAGCAGTTAACATGTTTTCTGAAAATTTAGATGGTCTTTATGATGCTTTTAGAAAGGCAAATATCAATATTGGAAGATTAGAAGCTCAGTTAGAAAAATATACATTTAAAAGAAAAGAAAAACCAAGCTCAGATAAAGATGCTGAAGACAAAGGATAAAAATTATGGATACTTTAGAAAAACACTCTTGGCTAAGGAAGATAAACAAAACACTTTTAACTTTAGATGAGCTTCCTCTACTTAGAACATATGCTCCATTTAATTTTGATGAATTTTCTAATCATCTAATGAAAAAATTTTCTCTAAAATCTGTGAAAATTGAACTCTCTGAAATGAAATGGATAAAAGCAGATGAGCTAAAGCAAGGCTTTTCTGATAATGTTAATTATCTATCGTTTGTTTTTTCTAATTTAGATGGAAACACCTATCTTTTAATGGACTTAGAGGACATCTCAAAAATAACAAATGAGTTTATCTCCGGGAGTCCTCAAATTAAACTAACAACTACTTTGCTAGAAGAGAGTTATTTTAGATATATCTCATTAGAGACACTTCACATATTATCTGAGATGAATCTTTTTCAAGATCTTTCTGCTAAAATGGTAGAAATCACAGAGCCTCTACAAGAAGATTCACTCTGTTTGGATATAAAAATTAATATAAATGACATCTCAGTATATGCAAGAATTGCAATAACACCAAAATTTAGAAAAGCATGGGAGAATCATTTCATCTCTAATCCTCCTCTAAAGGCTGAGGAGATTTCAAAAACACTTCAATTAACTATGTCTGCTGAAATAGGTTCTGTTAACTTAAATTATGAAACGCTTAAAAAAATCCAGATCGGTTATTTTGTAATTTTAGATAAGATAAACTATAATGTTAAAACCAACAAAGGTCAAGTCACTCTAAAATTAGGTGATACAAAATTATTTTTAGCAAAAGTTAAACAAAATAAATTAAAAATTATTGATTTCGTTAAATATTCAGAGGAAACAAATATGGAAAAAAAACCTAATGAAAAACCAATAGAACCTAAAGAAAAACCAGTAGCAGAAAAAAAACCAGAGGCCGAAGAAATAGTTGAAGTTGAAGAAAAAACAGAGCTTCAAATTTCTCAAATTGAAAATATGCCCATTACTATTATTGTTGAAGCTGCAAGGTTTAAAATAACTCTAGATAAATTAATGAGTATGCAACCTGGAAATCTTTTAGATTTATCTGTTCATCCAGAAAAAGCTGTAAATTTAGTTGTTAATGGCGAGCAAATTGCTAAAGGAGAACTTGTAAACCTTGGTGATACTTTAGGTGTAAGAATCTTAGAGATGGGCTAATCATTTATTTTCGAGATCGTAAAATAAAAATAAAAAATCAGTTCTCAAACCATTTTTTTGTAGCTATTTCTTGTCTTGGCAAAGATGCAGCCCATCCATTATCAAAAGAAAGTTTCAATGTTAAACTTTCAGGATGCATCACTACACTATGTATATTTCTTATGCTATTTACCTTAGGCAGAGACAAAGCTTTTTCAATCCATTTAACTGGATCTGATTCTTCTTTACCACCTATGGCTTTTAAGTCATCGAAATATTTTGCAACAGTCTCTTCTCTTTTTTCGCTATTAGTTGGAGTTGGTCTCGTTCTACCTTTAGGTCCATAACGAAAGTTTGTTGTTACTAAAGGTTCTTCTTTATCCCAGGAACGCACAAAGTCTTTACCTTTATCTTGAAAGAAATGCACTGTCATAGAATCTTTTTTATCTGTAACTGATAAATGATATGGGCCAAGAGGACGATGGCTTTTAATGAATTCTCCAACATCTTCAACAGACCTATTATTTTCTAAACACACTCTATTGTAAAAAGAAGCTGGAATTCCTTCAATATAATCAGTTTCTCCTCTACACACATTCATAGCAACGCAAAGTCCATGATGGTTCATTCCAGTTAATGTCCCTAAAAAACTAGGAAAACCTAAATCGATTGTTTTTTTTCCATCTTTGCTTTCTCTTTGTACAATCAAAGAATAAGTTCCATAAATTCCAAGAGAAGACCAATCCAGATTTCGGCCAACTACTGGGCCAGATAATGAATTGCCATCAATTACAGTAGTACAACCCATAGGAAAATATTCACTCTTCGAAAATGTTTTTTCTGCTGATTCATTACTTTCTCTTGTAAGCCAATTTTCCATTTCTTTTAGTTCTAAATGAAGTTTATCTGGAAGTAAATGGAGAAGAATAATCTCTTCTACTGTTAGTGGAGATCCTTTGACGTATCTCCAATGTTTTCTTTTTTCATTGTAACCTTTAACAAGGCCATTGATTTCATCGATATATTCTTGTGGCAGAAGTTTTTTTACAGTTTCTATGCTTTTTATCAATGCTGTATGTCTGGGCTCTCTTGCAAGGGTATGCAAAACAAACGAATTTGTTTCTCTGATTTTATATATTTGATCTGCTAGCAAAAAACCATGTCCATATCCTGCTTTAAAAGAATCATCAGTTGTTATAGTTAAAACGGGAATATCTCCTTGATAAACTAAACTAGCTCCCTCACATGTTGCAGGTTCAAATACATGGTGACTCAACTCATGTGTTGGAGGTGCAAAAAAATCTAAAATTTTATAAGCCACGCTAGAAACTACCATTGAAGTACTTCCTAGTGCAAATGAAAGACCTTTTGAATAATAATTATTTAAACCACAATTGATCAAGTAAGTTCCAAAAGCAAAAATAGCTACTTCAGCACTTTTAACTGCTCTCGGATGATTGTGCATCCAACGAAAAATAGGTTTTTCTTCTTGTAAGCTATGTTGTGCATATTTTTTTTGGTCTAACTCAACTCTGATAAATGTATCAATACCCATTTTCAAACTCCTGAAAATTAATAAATTATATCAATCTACCAGAGTGGTTAAATTGTTTCCAAGAAATAGTTGTTAAATGTTTGGATAAAGTAATTAGGACCTAATTCTCATAATTCAAAACATTATCCTTAAAATTTTAAAATCTCTTAAATCAGGAATATTTTATGCATAATATAAGTTATCATAATTTATTTGTTTTGACTGGAGGGCAAGGCCCAGGCAAGCCTTCTCCCATTCAAGAGGAAAAAAAGAGGCTCTAATAGAAGAAAGCGACAGAAAAATCATCTTAAATCAGATTAAAACTAACTTACCAGTTTTAATAAATTTAGAATTATAACACTTAATTAAGTGTGCAGATGAAAATACATAGGCAAATACATAGCTTATTTTAATAAGCATATTTGTCGATGACAAACCAAAAAATAATAAAGATATTTCTAGTAATCCAAAGCAAAAAAGAAACGCTACTTTTTTAATTTTATCGATATTTTTAAAAATGAAGCTTTTTTTATTATTTAGATCCATTATTTTATTTTTATATTTTTTAATTTTATGGACATCATCTAAATCTCTTGTTTTTCCCCGTAAGCAAAGAATTGCTCGAATCTTATTTCCGTTTTCGATAAAAAAATCTCCTTTACTTGTAAACTCATAATTTATTGAATTATCATGTACATGAACTTTCGATAAATACAAATCTTTAATTGAGCATTTTTGTTTTCCTCCAAAACGCTCTTGTTCAGTAGGGCGATTATAAACATTTATCACGATAACTTCGATTTTTTCATTAAGAGCATCAATTTCTCGTTTAATTTCTTTGTCTTCTTTAAAACAAAAAGAAATACCTTTAATGTTATTTAAAACTCTAGAAATCATTTATTACCACCTATTAATAAAAAGAAGTATAAATATTTTTCAAAATAAAAATCTACCTTTTTTAACATGAGCCATTCTGACTTAACATAGCACCTTTATCATTCATGAAAATTTCCTTTTTTAAATTTATCAAAAAGATTACGTTAAAAATTATTTAATTTCATAGTATTTTTTTGTAAAAAAAAATGTAAATAAAAAAAAATAATTTCATAAATTTTAAAAGGCCAATAGCAAAAAAATAATGAAATAAGTAATATCAAAATAGCAATGCCAAAAAACCAAGTAGAAGCTTATGGAAAACAAAGAAATAGCAGATCAACCAACCATTCCAACTCTAACAAAATTTGAAACTCCTATTATTCCTAAAAAAATTGGACCTTATAGAATTGAATCTCTTTTAAAAAAAGGAGGAATGAGTTTTCTATATTTAGGAGTTGATCCTGAAAATGCAAAACCTATCGTTATAAAAGTTTTGTCTCCTAAATTTATTAAAAATACAGAAGTTATAAATAGGTTTTTAAAAGAAGCAGATATTATTAGACTATCGAATCATCCAAACATTATTAAATTATATGGACAAGGCCAGTGGGATCATGGTTTATATATTGCTATGGAGTTTGTGCAAGGAATCTCTTTAAAACAGTTTTTATTAGAAAAATCTTTGTCTGTTCACAAAGCTTTAGAAATAATTTTGCAAGTTGGTTACGCACTTTGTCATCTGCATACTCATGGAATAATCCATAGAGACTTAAAACCTGAAAATATCTTAATTACCGAAAACGGTCAGATAAAAGTTATAGATTTTGGAATATCAGCTTTAATAAATGAAGAAAAAGAAGATGAATCTAAAAGAAAAAGCTTTATGGGAACTCCTGTTTATATGAGCCCTGAACAAAAAGAGGATCCTAAAAAAGTAACTTTTTCATCAGATATTTATTCTTTAGCTGTAATCACCTATGAGCTACTTTTAGGAAAACTCTCTTTTGGAGTAATTCATTTATCTTTAATCCCTAAAAAATTAAGGCTTATATTAGAAAAAGCTTTGCAAAATGATCCAAAAAAGAGATATCAAGATATTGTAGATTTTATAACTGATCTATCTGAATATTTAAAATCATACACTGAACTTGAAGACACAAAAAATCAAGAAAATTATGATGAAAGATACACATCACTCGTAAATACGGACCGATTATTTTTAACAAAAGATATTCCTGCTTGGAAGCATTTAGAAATTGCGGCTGAATATGACACTACAATTTCTTCTTTTGGGCTATATACAGATATTTTTCAGATATCTGAAAATATATTTGCTTGCATATTAGCTAAAAGCGAAAAAAAAGATTTAGAATCTTATATTCACACATCAATTTTCAGAGGTTATGTGAAAATGGCAATAAGCATTGCTAAATTAAAAAAAGAATTTTCTCCAGCAAATATTTTAAGTAGTATTAACACAGCTTTAGAACAAGATCTAATGGATCAAAAGTTTTTTGTGAATCTAATTGTAATGAATCTTGATAAAGATCAGATTTTGTATTCAAATAGTTTTGATAGTGATAATTATTTTGCAGACAATGCTAATCAAAAGTGCACACTTCTATCCATTAATAACCAGATACTATCAAAAGATATCAATCTTAGTTTTATTGAAACCACTCTAAATTTCAAAATAGGTGATGAGATAATTCTTTTAACTAAAAAAATCAAATCTGAAAAACAAGATTTAATAAAAAAACAGATAATTGACAACATGTTATTTTCATGTCACAATCAAGCTGAGAAAATAATTCTGACATATAAAAATTTTATTATAAAAAAAGAAAACGATACCTTTGCTAGTATTTGCATACAAAGAAAAGCTTAAAAAAATCTTTGAGAGACTATTCTAAAAGGTCTTTTAATAGATAAAAAAATAAAAAAATAAAAAAAACATTTTAGAAAAATCAAATAAAGAAAAAAAATCAATGAAAATTATCCAATGAAAAGTTTGCAAATATTTATGTTTGTGGTTTACGATTCTATATAGAGGGAATGATAAAAGTATGCTACTCAATTTTGCTAAAAAAAAAATAAGTATGAAAAAATATATTTTTTTTAATAAAAAACTCATCTTTGCATTTTTAATATTTTCTGTATCTATCTTTGCAGAAGAAACAAGAGAGACAAAAAAACTACCTGCTTTAAAAGCAAATGAATTTACAATCAACTATGATAACGTCTCAATAATTGAATATATTCAGTTTGTCTCAAAAGTATGCTCAGTTAATTTTATCTATACGGCTATAGATTTAAACTTTACAGTTTCGATTACATCTAAAGATCCTATGACAAAACAAAGCGTTATGTCTTCTTTAATGCAGGTTTTAAGAGCTAACGGACTTTACCTCGTTGAAGATGGCTCTAGCATAATCATCACTAAATCTGAAGATATAATAGAAACAGCTCCTATAGTAGAAAAGGGTACAAAAAATATAAAAAACCCAATAATAACAAGGATTTTTTCTATTAACAACATCTCTCCGGAAGCTGTTTTCACAATTATCAAAGCGATGGTTTCAAAAACAGCTCTAATAGAGCTTTTAAGACCCACTCGTCAACTCATTTTAACAGATGTAGTGAGCAATGTTGAAAAAATCACTGAGCTCATTGAAAACTTAGATAACGCAAAAAGTCCACTTGCTATTGAAACTTATATTGTAACAGCAAATGCATCTTCAACTCTTATAACTTTAGTAAAAGAGATAATGTCGCCAATGATAGCGGGCAATCCATATCTTTTAATTCCACAAGATTCAACTAGAAAAATTTTTATAGTATCTACCCCAACGCTCGCAAATAAAACTCTTTCAGTATTTAAAAGTTTAGATGTAAAACCTGAAGCTGAGATAAAAACTTTAGAAAATCAACAGATCTTTATTTACAAACCTATAAATCGCACACAAAAAGATTTAAAAAATGCTTTAGAGGATATCTCTTCTAACTTAAAAAAAGATGGAATGCCTCAAGCCGGGCTTATCGAAGCTATTGATAATATGAAATGGATATCTGAGACAAATTCTTTTGTATTCTCTGCAACAGATGCAACCATTGCAAAAATACAAAAAGTTTTACAAAGCTTAGATACTCCAGTTTCAAAAGAACCTTCTTTTTTCTTATATAATTTGAGATATGTCTCTGGAGACAAAATTGAAGATGATTTAGATGATCTAGCTTCTAAATTTAAAGATCAAGAGGTTAGAGACCAAAATCTTTTGGATGTTCTTCAAACCGCTAAGTGGATAAAAGAGACAAATTCTATTTTGTTAACTGGAGATTCAGTAGCTATAGAAGAAGTAAAAAATATTATCGCTCAGTATGATTCGGTAAAACAATCAAAAGTAAACTTTTTTATCTATACCCCAAAACACGCATCTTTAAATGATTTAGATATCTATTTAACAGATGTCGCTAAAAATTTAAAAAGCTCAGGGCTTGCTGATCCAGACCTTATAGATGCTATTCATTCAATGAGAGTTGTATCTTCAATAAACTCAATAATATTTACAGGCGCTAACGAAACCCTAACAAAAGTAAAATCTCTTTTAGGATCTTATGATGTATCGAAAGAAGGAATGTTTAAAGGCACCTTTTTAATGTTAACACCAACGCATGTTACATTGGATGATGTTGAAAATGCATTTAAAGATATATCATCTCATTTAAAAAGCTCAGGGCTTGCTGATCAACCTCTATTAGAAGCAATAGCTTCAATGAGAGCTATTCCTACTACAAACTCAATAATATTTACCGGAGATGATGATACCCTTAAAAAAATTAACACTCTTTTTAATTCTATAAATGCTCCGACGTCTAAACAAGCAATTCAAGAGCTTGGTAAAACAAACTTTTGGGTATATCAAATTCAAAAAGCAACACCTACTCAAATAACAACATCTATAAAATCTATAACTCAAGATCTCGCAAATATTGATTCATCTGACAAAGCTTTTATAACTGCTTTAAAAAGCATGAAATATGTAAAAGAGACAAACTCTATTATCTTTGTTGGAACGCCAAACGCTTTAAAAAAGATCGAACCACTTGTGCAAAAGTTTGATATAGCTCCAGAAAAAGGCGCTGTGCAGTCTTCTTACTACGTATATAAACCAATTTATTTAACAGGACCTGAGCTAGAGTGCATTTTATGTGAGTTTGCGGAGAATTTAAAAGTATCTAATTTAGAGAATGAACCTCTTTATGAAACAATAGAATCCATGAAATTCTCTGAACAAACCAATACGTTGGTTTTTACTGGAGAACCGGATGCTATAACAGAGATCAAAAGTCTTCTTCATAGTTTTGATGTTCTAGACAGCTCTCATTCATCTACTCAAGAGATTTCAGGATTAGAAGATTTAGGGTTTTTAGTATACAAATTACAATATCATAAAGGCGATGAAATTCAAGGAGCTTTAAAACAGATTGGTCAGGATCTAAAAATACCTGATGGAGAGAGTGCAACCAAATCCAAGCTTGTAAAATCAATAGACTCACTTCAGTGGATAAAAATTACAAATTCACTTCTCTGTACAGGAGATAAAGAGACTTTATCTAAAATGAAAGAGCTACTTAGCAGTTTAGATGTTCCATTAAAACAAGTATTTATTGAAATTTTAGTTATTCAAACAACTCTTTCTAATGTTCTTTCTTTTGGTCTCGATTGGGGATCTAAATTTCAATATAAAGATCAAGCAGTTTTAGGAGTAAACAATTTTCAACAATCTAGTGCGCTCGCTGGACCATTTAATAAAATTACAAATAGCGTTACACCAAAAGGTACAGATTTAGGATTAGGAGATGGTTTTAATTTAGGGGTTATCGGAGATATTTTATTTCATAAAGGAAAATCATTTTTATCCTTAGCATCACTTTTATCTGCACTTCAAAAAGATACTGAAACATCTATAGTTTTAACTCCTAAAATAATTGCTCAAGATGGAAAAACAGCTACAATCTTTAGTGGACAAAACATTCCATATACTGGCTCTGTTATTCAAAACCAAGGAGCTAATACTTCAACTTCGACAAACTTAGAATATAGAGATGTAGGAACAAATCTATCTATTACTCCAATACTTGGAAATAGCGATTCTATTTCATTAAGTATCACTTTAGAGACATCAGCAACACCGGATACAGCAAACAATACAGTGCAACTCGGAAATATTACCGGAATCACTACTACAAAAACTAATATGACAACATCTGTTCAACTTGCCAACAAAAACTTTTTAGTTTTGAGTGGCATGGTAACAGACACAAAAAATAGAGCAAAAACTGGAATCCCATGTCTCGGTGGCATCCCTATAATTGGAGCTGCTTTTTCTAAAGATGATGATCAAAATTCAAGAAATAACATTGTTATATTTATTCGGCCGCATATAATAAACTCCTTGAAAGACATGAAAAATATCACAAATACTCAAGAAGACTACTTCAGAGAGCAAGCAGGAACTCCAGTGCTTGAAAAGGATTTTGATGAATCTATAGAGCTTATTAAATCTTATGAAAATGACTAAAAAGTTCCCTATAATTTTTTTATTATTATTTATATGCAGCTGCTACAGGGTTGAAGAAAAGTTAGAGCCAAAGATTAGCTACAACATCAAAGAAGCCCACATAAAAAGCTTAAAAAACCCATTTAAACCAATAGCTTTAGAAGAGAGATCTCAAGATTGGGGAAAAGAGTTCATTATTGCTAAAAAGTTTGCAAAAGAGTTAGATCTTTATAGAGCCATTACAAATTTTAGAAGAGCAGAAATTCTACTTGGCGATGATAATCTTTATAGAAAACAAGAGATCGAATACAACATAACGCTAAGTTATTATCTTGGTCAAAAATTCGAGGATACCATTGACTATTTTGAGAAAAGTTCACTTTGCTATGTTGATAAATCATTTGCTGCTTTCAAAGATCTTTTAATAATTTTATACGAGAGCTATAAAGAAACCAAAAATAAAGATAAAACTCAAAAGATTATAGAGCTATTAAAAGATAATTACCCTGAGACGGAAAAAAAAATTCTACTCTCAACAGCTCTATTAGATGCTAAAGTTGATACTTTAAAAGAAGACTATCCAAAAAATCAAAATATTCAAAATATGATCTCTTCTTATGAAAGAGAAAAAAAATCAGTTAAAACAGCTCAACTTTTAAACACTTTCATACCAGGCTCTGGCTACTTATATATCGGTCAAAAAAAATCAGCAGCTACAGCTTTTTTTTTAAATGCTTTGTTTATTTATGCAAGCTATGACTTTTTTCATAGAGGCTGGACAGCCGCTGGAGTAATAACTGCAAGCTTTGAAGCTGGCTGGTATTTTGGAGGAATCTATGGAGCTGGAGAAGAGGCAAATTATTATAATGAAAGGATCTATGAATCTAAAGCAACGCCCTTATTAAATAGAGACAGACTCTTCCCTATTTTTTTAATAAAGTATGGTTTTTAAATGAGAAGGCTAGCTCTATTATTTTTTTTAATACCACTTTTTACATTTGCTAAAGCTGGGTATTTTGAACCTTGGGGAAAAGACTCTGATATAAAACATCAAAGCATAAAACTGGAAGATAATAAAAAAACGAAAAAAAAATCGATAATATCTAAGGTTGCAAATAAGGTAATTGTTTTTCATCAAAAAGTAATATCGCCCGTTTGTGGTTCTAGATCAAATTTTCGTCCAACATCTTCAAGATATATGCAACTTGCAATTCAAAG